>TARA_B110000037_G_scaffold223178_1_pt1 | contig 13479 bp, 14 predicted proteins | sample TARA_B110000037 | Tara Oceans TARA_B110000037 (sample SAMEA4397196) | marine metagenome | biome: Polar Biome; feature: [MIX] marine epipelagic wind mixed layer (ENVO:01000061); material: water (ENVO:00002006), including particulate matter (ENVO:01000060) such as... | depth 10-100 m
CGAGTATTTGTAGTGTTCGCCATTGGTTTTGTTTGATATGGGACTAATCTTAATCCCAGAACCCTTGGGGAATTCGTAGGTTTTGAGGAGCTTTGAAGTAGGTGGCACCATACCGCAGAACATGGCAGTGCATTGCAGAGTAGGCAAGAATTATGATAGGAATTTGATAGGAAAGAGCTATTAAAAAACCTAAACTGTTGATTATAAACTGCTTAAATGGTGGAGGTGGCGGGAGTCGAACCCGCGTCCCTTGAGCTTTTACGAAAGGCGTCTACATGTTTGTTCTCGTTTTTGATCTCGCTTGGTGAGTCGCGACGAAACCGCGCTACTCAGTTAGCCAGCCCTCTGAAGAAGTACGGCTTGGGCGCAGGAGACAGCCACCCAGGCTATGCTCGCTAGTCGTCGCCTCGTCCTATCTAGCGAGTATTGATAGGGGAGACGTAGCAGACTATGCTGCTAGAGGCATTTCTTCGTGTGTGCCATTTGTTTTTTTGATAGAGGTTTAAAGAGGCCAACTATCATCCTCTACATGCAGCCAGACGAGCCAACAAAAGGTCGAATCCGGAACACCCCCCATAGCGAGCAGAGCTCGCGAATTATGAATGCTGAAGGATGAATTATGAAATGCTTTCGAAATTCGTCCTTAGGACTCGATTTGTCGGATGCGTTAGCATCATTGGTGACAAATCAAAGAACAGATTGGGCTTATCGATGGTTTTTCATTGGAAATCAAGGTTGAAAGCATGGTCGGGAGTTATCTAGTGTCGGGGTTATGTTCGTATTGGTTTTTTCGTTTCTCGCTGTAGATGTCGGCTCTTGGTTGGTTCGTATTTGGGACGCCTATCTTAATCCGTGGTGGGAATCCTTTCGGCAGGTGTTTGTCGGACCGGATCTTTTGATTCAAATCGGCGGGATCGTTGCAGCGTTTTTGATCGCCTGGATCGTTACTGCGGGGCTTCGGCCGCTTTTTCGAAAAGTTACCGATGCGATCGAGGAGCGGGATGATTGGATCGAGGACACGGTTGATTGGTTGAGCGAAAACCTGTTTCGAGTTTTGTTGGTTGCGTTGCTTTGGTCGATTTCGATGTATCTGGATAGTAATCGCGAGTCGGAGGGGTTGAACTACATTCTCGTCCGGGCGATGGCTAGCATAGCGACCCTATGGTTGGTCTCTGCCGCTTTGCCTGCAGTTATCAAGAAGCAGGTTTACTTTAAGACCTTGTTTTTCGTCTTGGCGATCGTGCTCGTGCTCAACTTGCTTGGCGTGTGGGCAGTGATTCAGGGTGGGCTTGATGGGATAAAGCTCTTTCCGGTAAATTCGGGTACCGGCCAAACGCGGGTGACGATGTTATCTCTCTTCAAGGGTATCATCGCGATTTCAATACTGATTCCGATGACGGGTTGGTTAATCAAATCCTCGACTGCGCAGGTGGGCAAAATGCAAAACGTTTCGCCTGCCCTACAGGTTCTAGCGACGAAGTTTTTGAAGGTGTTTATCGCGGTGGGAGCGATCCTATTCGCTATCAGTTCCATGGGCGTGGACTTGTCGGCCTTCGCGGTGATGGGCGGCGCGGTTGGCTTAGGTTTGGGATTCGGCTTTCAGAAGGTTATTTCGAATTTGATTAGCGGGGTTATTTTACTGGGCGATAGGTCGATCAAGCCGGGCGATGTGATTGAGGTGGATCAGACCTACGGTTGGATCAATACGCTGGGGGCGCGGTACACGTCGGTGATTACGCGTGACGGTACGGAGCATTTGATTCCGAATGAAATGATGATCACCGAGAAGGTGGTTAATTGGTCGTTCAGCGACGACAAGGTGCGTGTGAAGATTCCGTTTGGCGTTTCCTATACTTCGGACATCCATAAAGCGATGGATCTCGCTTTGGAGGCGGCGAACGCCGACCAGCGCATTTTGAAGGAACCCGTTGCAGCTGTTCGTCTGACGGGCTACGGCGACAATTCGGTCGATTTTGAATTGAGAGCTTGGATACTTGATCCCACGGATGGTTTGGGGAACATTCGAAGCGCTTTCTATATTCGCATTTGGGATTTGTTTAAGGAAAATGGGATCGAATTTCCTTATCCTCAACGCGATGTGCATATTAAGGAATTGCCGAAGTTGGACGTTCGCGTGGTGAAAGGGGAGTAGGTTGGTCTTTAATGGTAGCGGCCGATCTCCGAGCGGCCACAGTTTCTTGTCAGGTTTATCCAACTGGCCGCTCGGAGATCGGCCGCTACCAGATTGTTGGGTATGCGCGTTCAATAAAAAAGGAGGACCGTGAGGCCCTCCTTTTTTTGAAAGTGAGTGAAGAGCGACTTTCCCCGTTTTATGGAAGCAGGTCGCTGACCATGCTTTTCTCTTCGCTGAGCTCGGCTTCGGTGGCCTTGATCTTTTCCTGACTGAAGGCGTTGATGTCTAGACCTTCGACTATGCTCAGGTTTTGGCCGTCGCTTTGCATTGGGTAGGAATAGATGAGGCCTGGCTCGATTCCGTATTCGCCTTTCGAATGCACGGCGACGCTGAAGTAGTCATCGCTGGCGGTCGGGGTAATGATCGAGTTGACGGTGTCGATTGCAGCATTGGCAGCCGAAGCTGCTGAAGAAAGCCCACGCGCCTTAATGATGGCGCCTCCACGTTGTTGGACGGTTGGGATGAAGTCGTCTTTGAACCATGATTCGTCGGTGATGACTTCGGGGATGGCTTTGCCGTCGATCGTAGCGTCGAAGTAATTTGGATACATCGTAGAGGAATGATTCCCCCAGATTGCTAGTTTCTTAACGGAAGTGACGTCGACCCCGGCTTTGATTGCGAGCTGTGTCTTGGCGCGGTTTTCGTCGAGACGGGTCATTGCGAACCAGCGATCCTTGGGGATGTCTGGAGCGTTGTTCATCGCGATCAAGCAATTGGTGTTACAAGGATTGCCGACTACGAGCGTACGAATGTCGGAAGCGGCGTTGTTTTGGATGGCTTTGCCTTGGCTGGTGAAAATCTTGCCGTTGATGCCGAGCAAGTCTTTGCGCTCCATTCCGGCTTTGCGTGGTACGCTGCCGACGAGCAATGCCCAGCTTGCGTTGTTGAAACCTTCGTTGAGGTCGCAGGTCGGGACGATTCCTTTGAGAAGAGGAAATGCGCAGTCTTGCAATTCCATGACGACGCCTTCGAGGGCCTGCATAGCTGGCTCTATCTCGATGAGGCGAAGGACCAACGGTTGGTCGGGTCCGAGAAGCTGGCCCGACGCGATACGTACGAGCAGCGAATATCCAATTTGACCGGCGGCGCCGGTGACTGCGACATGAACAGGTGCTTTCATAGGGGAAAAGCGTTAGGGCAGCCGATATTGAATGCGACTAAAAACGCATTGGGTTCGCCGAGAAGTTCGCCCGCTTATGAAGGGAAAAAGTTCTGTAATGAGCGGCGGCGCTAGGGGGGCGTTTGATTCTACGCGTTTGAGAAGCGAGCGGCTAAGCTATCGTAGGTCTTGAGGATAGAAGCTTCAGTGGTTTCCCAGTCGATGCATCCGTCGGTGATGGATACGCCGTATTGGAGGTCTTCCTTGGGAACTGGGAATTTCTGACTGCCGCCATTGATATTGCTTTCCACCATGGCGCCGATGATCGCGTTGTTGCCTGCTTCGACTTGGGCGATGATTGTATCGAGTACTTCTGGCTGCTTCTCGGGTTGCTTGCTGCTGTTGCCGTGGCTGCAATCGATCATGATCGCTTCTTTCAGGCCAGCCTTCTTGAGGTCGGCCACGGTCTTGGCAACGCTGTCGGCATCGAAATTCGGTCCGTTACTGCCGCCGCGTAAGACGACGTGGCAGTTTTGGTTGCCGGCGGTGGTTACAGCTGAAGCTTGCCCATCGCGATTGATACCGAGAAAGGTTTGCACGCCTCCAGCGGCCTTGATCGCGTTGATCGCGACTTGGCAGGTGCCGTCCATCCCGTTTTTGAATCCGACGGGCATGGAGAGGCCTGAGGCCATCTGACGGTGCGTTTGCGATTCAGTGGTACGTGCGCCGATGGCCGCCCAAGAAACGAGGTCTGCGATGTATTGTGGAGTGATTGGGTCGAGCAGCTCGGTTGAGGTGGGGAGGCCGAGGTCGATAATGTCGCGAAGAAAATTGCGAGCGACGCGCAGGCCTTGGTCGATATTGGCGGAGCCGTCGAGATCAGGATCCATTATGAGGCCCTTCCATCCGAGAGAGGTGCGTGGCTTTTCGAAGTAGACGCGCATTACTAAGCAAATGCGGTCGTTAACTTTTTTGCTGAGAGCTGCGAGGCGTTTACCGTATTCGAGGCCGGCGTCGATGTCGTGAATCGAGCAGGGGCCTACAACCAGAAGGAGTCGTTTGTCGTCGCCGAAAATAATGCGATGAATCTCTTGCCGGGATTGGCTTATGAATTCCGCTTGAGCTTCTGATTTAGGAATTTCGTCGATCAGGGCGTGAGGCGCGGGAAGCGTGACGGTCTGCGTGACGTTGATGTCGGAGGTTTTCTTCACAGGGCGCATAGTTGGGAGACTGCTCGGTGAATTTCAATTGCGAATTCACGTAATGATGCAGAAAAGCCTGCCATTTGGGCAAAAATAAGGCGGGTAGCCTACCCCTAAGCTACCCGCCATCTTGTTTTCTTAGTTACCCCAAAATCCCGCTAAGCGGGAAAGTCTTTGTTGTTGACGTCTGAGATAGGAATTGAGTGGTGTCTGTCAATGGATTTATTGAGAAAAGATCAGCGATTTTCACAACTCATTGATATATGGTAGGTTCCGCAGCGTGTTTTTATTCGCCAAAAGGCGTTCTTTTTATCGAAGGCGAGGATTCGGCGACTTTTTTGCAGGGCCAGTTCTCTCAGGAACTCCGAATTGAGGATAAAGGAGTCGCTTATGGCCTGTGGTTAAATTCGAAAGGCAAGATTTTGGCGGACAGTTTCGTTTTAAAATTGTCGTCGGAAGAATTTCTGGCGGTTAGCTATTCGAGCGAAACGGACTTTCTGAGGGAGAATCTCGAAAATCGGATCATAATGGATGAAGTGGAGACGCGGACGACTGATTCAGATTGGATTGGGGTTTCGCTTTGGGGGGCAGCGATTGAGGTAGCCCTAAATCTACTCGGATTGGAAGAGCCGTCGGAAAATGGTTTCTTTTCAATTGATGATGTTTTCGTATTTTGGGGACGCCGAAATGGTGATCGAAATCTCGAAGTGGTTTATGCTAATGGCGAGTTAGCTGAATCGTTGAAGGTAGCTTTGGTCGATTCTAAAGTTCATTTTTTGGATACGAACGAGGTTAGCTTGATGGCGATGCGATCAGGTAATTTCGAATTGTATCGAGATATTTTGGGGTCCGATCTACCGCAAGAAACCGGATTGGGCGAGTGTGCAGTTTCGTATTCAAAAGGTTGTTATATTGGACAGGAGGTAATGGCTCGGTTGAAGTCTATGGGGCAAGCTCGGCGGGAGCTTCGATGCGTTTCGGTATCACGTCTTCCAGAAGGCGAGAGTTCGTGGAAGCTTTTGGACGGCGAGGGAAAGCGCGTAGGCGAATTGCGAAGGGTCCTTTCGGAAGAGGGATCGATTATCGGATCGGCGATGCTAAAGCGATCTCGGGCGGATGGCCCATTTACGATCGACGGCCAGGCGGACGTGGTTGTTGAGCCGATAACAGTAGAGGGTGGCGGAATAAGCGGATGAACGCGGAAGACGAATTTTCAAAGTTGGTGGCTTTGTGTCAGAAGTTGGGCTCGCCTGAGGATCAGGCGAAACGAATGGCGGGGCAGCTTATTAAGCGGGCGGATCAGTGGGTTGAGGAGCGCGGGATGGATCGCGTCGAAGCAATGCAACGTTTGTTGGAGTTGGTCGTTTCGGGGCGACAAGGCCTGACTCCGCCTGGATTTGAGGGCGAAAAGCGGCCTCGAAGCGATGGGGACCAGGATTTTTAAGGGTATGCGAACAATTCGTTTGACGCGGTTGTGTAAGCTTATTCGATTCAAACCGTTTCCAGTAGGAAATATTCTCAACCTCTAATAATTAATTAATTACAATCCACACATATGACTAAAGCCGAACTCGTAGCAGAAATTCAAAACAACCTTGGCGACGCTTCTAAAGCGGATGCGGAAAAAGCATTGAGCGCAGTATTGAGCTCGATCAAGACCGCAGTCAAAAAGGCGGGCAAGACCGTTAAGATAAGCGATAAAGAAGCAAAGCCAGCTGTCGCAGTTCAACTCGTTGGATTCGGTACGTTCTCGGTTACACGCCGTAATGCACGCTCTGGAATCAACCCACTCACTAAAGCTCCTTTGAAAATCAAGGCTAGCAAAGCCGTGAAATTCAAGGTTGGCGCAGGTCTTAAAGACCAGCTCTAGAATTTCTTTAGAGATTAATTTTTTTGATCCCGCAGCTTTACGGCTGCGGGATTTTCGTTTTTAAGATTCGGTGATGACTATGATTGAACGTTTGAAGGAACGCTTTAAGGGCAATTATGAAGCGGACCCCGCTGTAATCGCTGCGGCTCCTGGGCGCGTTGAGGTAATCGGTAATCATACGGATTATAATCAAGGACCGGTAATCGGCGCGGCTATCGATCGAGGAGTAGTCGTAGCTTTGCGGAGAATTGATGAAGCTGTATTCAGATTTTCTAGCGCGGATTCTTCAGTGATTGAAATTTCGGATTCAAGTGAACGGCAACGTGGAGGGGCTTCGTGGTTGAATTACCCTCTTGGCGTATACAATGCTTTGATACGCCGTGGATTGAAGAGGAGTGGCGGTTTCGAGATGTCGGTAGAGTCAGACGTACCTTCTGGAGCGGGGTTGAGTAGTAGCGCTGCGTTGGAGCTGGCGTCTGGCAAGGCGTTCAGCGAAGCGTATGGATTAGACATCGGTTTGGATGAGCTGGCGGTTGCGGGACGCGAAGCGGAAAATGATTTTGTGGGCGTGCCATGCGGGATTTTGGATCAGGGAGTTTCCGCTTGCGGAAAGGCGGGTCACCTCGTGCATATCGATTGTCGCGAACTGAAGTTTTCGACAATGCCGTTGGGGGATGACTTTAGTATTTGGATTTTCAATACGCATAAAAAACACTCTTTGGTCGAGTCAATGTACTCGCAGCGCCATGAAGAATGTCGGAAAGCCGTTGAGCAGCTGAAGTCGGCTGGCCTGGATGTTGAATATTTGGCGGATGTTACTCCGGAGGAATTTGAATCTAATAAGAAAAGTTTGGATACTGACATTGCTAAGCGCGCGGAGCACATCGTCTATGAAATAGATAGGGTTAACCGTGTCCGATCGTTATTGGCTGAAGGCAAGTCGGCTGAAGCGGGCAAGTTGCTATTCGAGTCGCATGCGAGCTCGCGCGATCTATTTGAGAACAGCGTAGAAGAGCTTGATTATCTTGTCCGGATTTTGGAGTCGATGCCGGATGTCCTGGGCGCTCGCTTGACAGGCGGGGGATTCGGCGGCGCAGCGATGGCCTTGGCGGGCGAAGCGTTTACCGAGACTTATGCCGAATCTGTGGCGGCGGCGTATCGCGGATATTTTGGCGAAACACCTGTGGTCATTCGCTGCCGAATCGCGGATGGAGCTCGGGTATTGGAGTCGACGTTCAAGTAGGTTTTTGAGGTCTAAGAGGTTGTTTGATAAGTCGAAAATCGCTCTGCCTCTAATCTGTAGGAGCGGGTTTATCCCGCGATCCTTCTTTTTTACCTTATGTAGATCTGCACTATCGCGGGGTAAACCCCCTCCTTCACTGACTTATTAAACAGACTCGAGGGCAACCGTTTACTTTGACTGAACCAGTTCGATAGCTAGGGCGAAGTATTGGTCGACCTCCTTCTCAAGAAGAAGCAGGTAGAGTAATCCGCCTGCGGCCAGCATTGGTCCGAAGGGCATTTGTTTGCCGATAAGGCCGCCTTCATCTTCCTCGGTGTCATTGGCAGCCTTTTTGCGGAGGCTCGGGATGAGGGCTTTGATGATTAACCAAAGGCCAAGTCCTATGGTGCCGATGACGGCCCCTCCGAAAAGCGCGAACACGGCGCCTTGCCAACCAGCGAATGCTCCAATTCCGCCAAGTAGTTTCACGTCGCCGAATCCCATGGCCTCCTTTCTGAGAATTGCTTCAGATGCGAGAGCGATCCAGAGAATGAGTCCGGAACCGATCATGATGCCGATAATGGCTTCGAAGAAACCTTTGATCGGAGCGATCATTGGAGCGACGTCTTGAAATCCATGTAAGGAGGGAACGGTTACGGAAAGTATAGTCCCGAAAAGCGCTGCTCCGTAGGAAAATCGATCAGGGATTTCCATGTGGTCGAAGTCGATGAATGTGGCGCAGATCATCAGCGCAATAAACAGAAGCAAGCAAGCGGCTTTGGCGTGCGGGTGTTGAAGCCACGCGGCGAGAAAGAGCCCAGCGGTCAGTAGTTCGATGAATGGATAGCGAAAGCTGTAGGGGGCTTTGCAGCAGCGAGCTTTGCCTTGGAGAATAAACCAGCTGAAAATTGGAATATTGTCGTACCATTTTATCGGTTTCCCGCAGTCGCAGGTAGATCCGGGATGCACGATGGATTTTTTAGCGGGTATTCGATAGATGCATACGTTTAAAAAACTTCCCACGAGCGTTCCCAGAATAAAGATCATGGACGCGAAGAAGGCGGGAAATTCCTGATCGATGGCTTTGATGTCTGAAAACATGGCGTAAGGGGATTTAGGCTATGGCGCTTCTTGCGGCGCGATCCATTGTGTCAGGGTTGACCGGATGATCTGTCCAAATTTCAAGGGCTCTAACGCCTTGGTAGACGAGCATCGAAAGACCATTGGCCGCGTGGCCTCCGAGCGATTCGATTGTTTGCATCAGAGCAGTCCGCGGTGGGTTGTAGACCATGTCGTAGAGCGCGAGCGATTTCGAAAGCGCATTCGCGGGCAACGGTAGCGGGTCGTCGGGTTTTAGCCCGAGCGAAGTGGCGTTGATTAGTAAAGCGCCTTCCGGGATTTTAAGAGTTGGGTCGTCTGGCGCTTTCCCGACGAGAGGGATCGTTCTTTCTTGGGCAATCGGGTTGATCGCTTCGATGAGCTTGGCCAGCCTTTCGGGGTTTCGGTTGACGATTGTTAGAGATCGACAACCGCTTCGTAAGGCTTGCACGGCGGCGGCTCGACCAGCTCCGCCTGCGCCGAGTATGATGACTTCACTATCGGCTAGCTCTCTCTTTAGTTCTATGCGAATGCCTGATTCGAGTCCGAAGCCATCGGTATTGAAGCCGATGTAACCGGTATCCATTCGCCTGAGAGTATTAACGGCTCCGATTTCTTTGGCAGCAGGATCGACTTGGGGCAATGCGGGCAAGGCTATTTCCTTGTGCGGCACGGTTAAGTTAAGACCGAAAAATCCCCTTTCGTAGAAAAGGGGAAGAGCGTCCAAAAGCTCTTCGGGCTTCACTTCGAATCGGAAGTATTTCCAGTCTGCGAATTGTGGATTCTCTCGGGTCAGTTCATCCAAAGCGGCATTGTGCATTGCCGGGCTGATGGAGTGGCGTACTGGATAACCGAGTACGGCGAGACTGGTGCCGTCGCGTTGCCAGTGAGAGAGGTCGTCTAGAGTGTAGGTATCTTCGGAATGGAAGCTATCCATGCTGGGAGGGAGCGAATTGGATTGCTTGGCTTTGAGCGAGACAAATTTGGGAAGAAATTACACGTGTTTCTCGTAGGTTTCTTTAAAGTCTTGTAGAAAGCCCTGAAAGAGCTCTGACATGGGTTCTTCTCCGGAATTCGATAAATGAGGTACGAGGTTCCGGCAGATGCGCGTTAGCGTTTCCTGAGTTGAAACAGGGGCGAGATGACTGAGGTTTGGCTGCATGCAGACTGCTTCTACGCGTTTGAGGAATTGCCCGGCAGTGAGAATTTTGCCGCGCTCGAAGGAGTCGATGTAGAAAGGAGCGCTTTCTTCGAAGCAGCCGATGACGAAATGGCCTGGCGCTCCGATCGGTTCGAGGGGAATGCCGAGTCTGCAGGCGACGAGCAAATAAATGGCTGAAAGAGTGATGGGAAGGCCTTTGCGGGTTTGGAGAACGCTATTGATGAAGCTGTTGTCCGGGTCGCTGTAGCTTTCCATGTTTCCTCGGAAACCGTATTCGTGAAAAAGGACTCGGTTGATGACGAGGCATTGCTCGCGGTAGCTCGCGGGCCGGGCGATGAGCTCTTTGCATCGATTGGCGATTTCGTCGAGTTCTTGGCAAACCTTGCCTACGTTGATATAGGGGTAGGCGACGCGACTGATCATAATCCAACCGGATTCCAACTCGTAGTTCATCGAGCGAATAAACGCCCTGAATTCGGCCGCGGGGGAGGAGCTTTGCAGCTCTGATAGATAGCGGCTCGCGTGCCAGCTGAGCAAGCGGTTGGAGCCTTTGATGGCTTTGTTTAACAAGTCGATTCCGTTGCCCTCCATTTGGTCTAGCGTTCTGAGAATCGTTTTTCGAACAATGGGGCTGGGATCGTCTAGAAGACTCAGAAGCGCATCTTTCTCTTCCTTTGTAATCTGGTCGCCTTGCACGTTGGGAAGCATGCAGATTGATTAGGTGACCGCAATAGCGAAGGAGCAAATTTCGATCTCGAAATTCGCAGGACGGCAGTACGTTTCGAATTTGGATGCGCACCGTGTTTGGTTTGGAGTGGTAAGGAATGACTAGATTCGCGGCCCTATGGGTTATGAGCGCAATTCCTTAGGGGTGGATGTGGGTTCGATATCCACGGAATTTTGTAATAATAAGGCGAATATTCGTAAGTTTCGGTTTATCAAAACCTTAAGAAAATTCAGTTATAAAAAGGGATGCAAAAAACGGATAGCGTATAAAGATTGGTTTTGGTCCGTCGATGTCTCTACCAAGGCATATTCCGCCGAAACGAATGGAAGCTAGAAGCGCCGAGCATGGACCCGCTCCACAATAAAAATACTTTAGAACAGTCTTTCCCTTACTATCGCGAACGCCGCGAGAAGGATGAAAAGCAATCTCCGATGAACACGAGTCCCGGACTTGAGGGTGATGAATTCGGAGAGAGTGGAAATTCCGATGACGAGATTTTGTATTTCGAAATTCCCTACGCGGGTGGCCCCTCGGGCAAGCACCTAAACACAACAGCTTGAAGAAGCGGATCCTTGGTGTTCAAGGTGATCTCTTAAACGACTTCGGGGAGTTTTTGTTCGGTTTTCGGGTCAAGCCTTCCGTGATTGTCTCCATGAGACTTGCGGGCAAAAATGGTTTCGTGATGAGTCCAGCGATTGCTTTGCCTTCGAAACGTTCTTCGATCTCTTCTTTCAAAATTCCGCTCATTGGAAAAATTGCGATATTCGGATCGATAGCCATGATCTCATCGTAGAGGTCTTCGCCTTTCAGTTGATTGAGGTTTAGGTCGAGAAGAACGCCTTGTATCGAATTGTTTTGGTCGTGAAGCGCTGCGAGCGCTTCTTTAGCGTTCGCTGCGCGGATTGTCTGTATATCCGTGGCTTCCAAAATGATCTGCAAAAGGTTTCGAAGACTCTCGTCGTCGTCGATGATCAGTATCGTTGTTTGGGTCGTTCCTGACATAAATTCTAACGAAAGTTTATGAATGGTCCGGTGAAATGCAACGGGAAATCATACAAATAGCTATGGCTGAGTTTTTGCTTTGGGCTACAACGCACCTCTAAAGAGTGTCTTTGGACAGCAAATACGCCACGGAATTCCGTCGGTAAAGCTACCCGGCCTTTGGCTGCAATTTGTTTTGCTATTCCCGAGCGGTCCAGGATTCTTTGGGCGTGTCCCTTGGTAAGGTAAAAATGATGACAGGCTTGGCGATTCTCGGTTTGGTGGTTGGTGGATTGCTTGTTTGGCGATACCAGGATGAGATCCGAGCAATTGACATTCGTGCGATGGTTGAGTGGATCAAGTCTTTTGGGCCGATTCCATTTTTCGCAGCAATGGCGATTCTGCCTTTGCTTTGGGCGCCGGTATCGCCGTTTCTGATTGTGGCCGGCGCTGCTTACGATCTTCCTGTGGCTCTAGGGGGATGTGGGTTGGCTTTGGCCATAAATATGGCGATCTCTTGGCTTTTGGCGGGAAAGCTTTTTCGACCTGCGTTCGAGCGGCTAGTTCATAGATTTGGCTATAGCGTGCCGGAGGTTACTCCGAAAACGATGATCTCTATTGCGGTCTTGTTGCGCATTACTCCGGGATTGCCATTCCCGTTGCAGAACTACCTGCTGGGCTTGGCCAAGATGCCATTCGCGTGGTACATGGCGATTTCGGTTCCGCTGACTCTGGCTATGGCTAGCAGCATCATCATTTTCAGTGATGCTATTTTGAAGGGAAATAAAACCGTCGTGATGCTGGCGGTTGGTCTTTTCATTGCATTAGGTTTGATTGTCCGTCAGGTGCGGGCTCGTCTAAAGCGGAAATCTTTAGCAGAGGAGTCGCCGTGAGTCGTTCGTCGGGATTGCAGTTTGGCGAAGAAGAGGCTCATACCGTTTCGAGCTTTACGCGCGAAATCAAACGGCTTCTTGAAGGTTCGCTTAAGGCTGGGTGGATAAAGGGAGAAGTATCCAATTTTAGAAGACAGGCGAGTGGGCATCTTTATTTTTCTTTGAAAGACGAATCGGCTCAACTTCCGGTTGTCATGTTTCGAGGAAATGCGGTCGGGCTCGGTTTCGAGTTGGATAATGGCGTTGAAATTCTCGTGTATGGAGAAATTAGCGTGTACGAGCCGCATGGCCGCTATCAGTTGATCGCTCGAGCGGCTACCCAAGCGGGGCATGGAAAGCTGCATCGCGAATTCGAACGGCTAAAGCGCAAATTGCTGGAGGAGGGTCTCTTCGATAAGGATCGAAAAAGGCCGTTGCCTGCAGCGCCTCGTTCTATCGCTTTTATAACGTCGCCAAGCGGAGCTGCTGTGCAGGATTTCATGCGTATTTTGAAGCGTCGCGGTTGGCTGGGACGATTAGTTGTTTTGCCGGCCAAGGTGCAGGGAGCGGACGCCGCAGATACATTGCTTGAGGGATTGATCACAGCGGAGCGACTGGATTGCTTTGATGTGATTGTCGTGGGGAGAGGCGGTGGAAGTTTGGAGGATCTGTGGTGCTTTAATGACGAACGTCTGGTTCGGGCTCTAGCGGCTTCAACGATTCCGGTGATTTCGGCAGTTGGGCATGAGATCGATTTTACATTGTCGGATTTCGCTGCGGATCTGAGAGCGGAAACGCCGTCGGCGGCAGCGGAGCTTATTAGCAGCTCCTATCTTGATTGCGTGAACCGAATTGAGCTAGCAGGTGAATCGCTGGACGAGCATTGGGATGATCGCCTGTCGAATTATCGCCGTGATTTACGCGATTGGGCCGCCCGCATACGAGCAGTGGCTCCTGAGAGGCGCCTGGAATTTGCCAGATTGAAGATAGATGAAATGGCGAGTCGTATCGAGACGACCATGACGCGCGAAATAGCCAAAGCGCGGCGCCGG
>TARA_B110000037_G_scaffold147096_1_pt1 | contig 13474 bp, 10 predicted proteins | sample TARA_B110000037 | Tara Oceans TARA_B110000037 (sample SAMEA4397196) | marine metagenome | biome: Polar Biome; feature: [MIX] marine epipelagic wind mixed layer (ENVO:01000061); material: water (ENVO:00002006), including particulate matter (ENVO:01000060) such as... | depth 10-100 m
GAAACAGCCCAGCTTCTTTCTCAAAGAAGTTCGCAGGATTCTCCACACCCAAATCACGGGCGTCGATCCAGGCAAGATACGTCGCTTCCGGAGCGATGATCGAAAGCCCCTTGCACTCCTCGGTAATGAAACGCACGAGCTCGTCGCGGTTGGCTTTCAGGTAAGCGACAAGCTCCAGCCTCCACGGCTCGCCTTCATTGTAAGCGGCCTCGGCGGCGTAGTACGACAGAGCGTTGATCTCCGCGAGCGTGTGGCCTTTGGCAGAGTTGAACTTCCTGCGTATCGAATCGTCGGGAATAATGGCGAAGGCATAACCAAGCCCGGCGATGTTCCAGGTCTTGCTCGGAGAAAGCAAAGTGATGGTGCGCTTCGCTAGGTTTTCCGGAAGCTCGAGTGCGGAGAAATGCGGCGTCTGCGTTTCATCGAAAATGAGATCGCAGTGGATTTCATCGGACACTAGGACGAGGTCGTGGCGCTCGCAGAATTCCGCGAGCAGAGTGATTTCCTCTGCGCTAAACACACGCCCAAGCGAGTTCTGCGGGTTGCAAAGGAGGAAAATCTTCGTTTTTTTCGAGACGGCTTCCTCCATCTTTTCAAAATCAAACTCCCAGCGACCGTTTACGAAAACATGATCAACAGTCAGGAGAGCCGCCCCCGCATCCTTGTGGACGCCGAGAAAGGGCGGATAAACAGGAGTGCAGGTCATCAGCTCCCCCGCGTCTCCGCAGAAAGCCCGCGCAGCGAGGGAAAGTGCAGGCACCAGCCCACCGAGATGGATCAGGTGATCTTCATTCAGCTCCACTCCTCGCCTTGATTTCAGATAACCACGTATCGCATCGACCACTCCGGTGTGCGCGTGCGGATAACCAAAGACCCCATGATCCACCCTGTCGTGCAAGGCTTTGAGAATGGCTGAATCCGATGCGAAATCCATGTCCGCCACCCAGAAGGGATCGAGCTCAGGCCTGCGGTCGAACTTGATGCAGCCCGTCCCTTTTCTCTGTATTACCGTGTCGAAATCAAAATTCATGGCCGGGAAGGTGCGCGGAGTGACGGCAATTTGCAACCGCCAAGCCTTGCTATTGAGTGAAGATTTAACCACGAATTGACGCGAATAACCGCGAATCCAATCCTATTTTTTGAAGTGAAAATACTCTCAAATCCAATCTTCATTCGCGGTTATTCGCGTCAATTCGCGGTTAAAAATCACTCGGGAAGCGGCACCTGCTTAGATTGGCGAAGATAGAGGAAGAGATCGCGGATTTCGGGTTCTTCGAGACCGATCATTAGCCCCTCAGGCATGAGTGAAAGCTCGCTGGTTTTGAGTTCCTTCACTTTCTTGCGAGGCACTGACACATTTCCGGAAAGGGTTTTTAGAACGACCGTTTCCGCATCGTCGCTGACAATTACGCCACTCACAAATTGCCCGTCAGATTTCTCAACCGTAGTCTGCTGGTAGTCCTTCCCGATGGTGGCGTTCGGATCGAGGATATTCTGGAGGAGGTAATCCACGTCCTTGAAATTCCCCGGAAGCTCGGGGCCGATCTTTGCCCCCTCGCCGTGGAGGATGTGACATGCGGCGCAGCGCTGATTGAAAAGGATACGGCCTGCGCTGGCGTCGGCATTTAGGATGGCCTCTTCGCCCAGGAATTTTCGAAAATGAGCCATCTCCTTTTCTTTCTCGGCAGATGTCTTACTCACTGAACCCCAGTTTTTTTCGATCCATGCGTTCATCGCATTATCATCCAGTCCGCTAATCTGCCGAACCAGTTGCGCACTGAGATCGCGCTGGGGAACGGTTCCCCCATCCACCGCCTTGAGAAGATCCATGGCACCCTGTCTGCGGGAAACAAGTGTTTCCAACGCGGCCGTCTTTTCCTGATTTGTGAATCCGACATAGGCCGCGAGGATGATTTTCGTGTTGCCATCCCGAGGGAAACTCGTGAGCCCACGCAGGGCAATCTCACGCAGAGAATTCGGAGTCCGAACCAGAGAGACCAGGGTCGCATGTAATTCCGGATCACCGATTCTGAGCAAAGATTCCAGAGCCTTTTTCTTATCCTCCACACCTGTATCAGCCGATGCCACAATCGCTCTCATTTCCGCGATCGCTTCCTGGCCGCCAAAGGTAGCGGCGAGGCTCTTGACCTGCTCCACGAGATTCTTGTTTTCCAATTTCACGAAACGGAGATAAAGCCCACCCCAGCCTTCCGGCGCCCTGAGGTTCTTTTTTCCTTTGAGTGAAATGTTGATGCCGGTGAGAACATCCAAAGCTTTTCCTTCGGACTCCATCTCACTCAAGACAGCGACCAATGAAGCAAGTTTTCCAGGATCGGCTCCGACTGCCACTCGGCGGGCGATGTTGCGGTTGAGCATCGGAATTTCAGATCCGGTTAAAAGCTCTGCAGCAAACCCGGTGTCCGCGCCGACGAGCGGTTCCGCAGCATACCAGAGAAGTTGGGGGATGTTCGGATCATTGGCATCCTCTTTGCGGCTCGCGAGGGTGAGGAGGGAATTCCCACGATCCTCCGGGGAAAGGCGTCCCAATGCGCTTGCGAGAAACCTTCTAACGACCGGCGACTCATCTCCAGCTGCCAGCCCAGCGATGTTCCCGGGAAGTTTCCCATCTTCCGCAGCAAGTTGGACTGCCCATGCTCGAACAAACTCCGCATCCTGCGAGAGCAGTCCCAGTAGCAAGGCCTGGTCCAACCCGCCCGTCACATGCAGTGCCCACAGCGCCCTGAGCTTCCGGCTCGTATCGGGGTTTTCCGAGAGGATCTTTTTCAATCCGGTATGCACTTCGGCATTCCCGCCGCGCTCGGCCAAAATCCTACGGGCGCGCCTGACGAACCAATCGTTTTCGTGCAGTTGGTATGCTACGAGTTCTGCATCGCTAGCCTTCTGCAAATCGACCTTCACTGACTCCGGCTTTCCATGGGCAATACGGTACATCCGTCCGTTTGATCTATCCGTGTATTTCCTCTGCTGGTGGCATGGCACGCGATCATACCAATCGATTATAAACACGGAACCATCCGGCCCGTATTGCAGGTTGATCCCGCGATACCACGGATCTTTGGAAACGAGAAAGTCTCCGTTTTTCACATTTTTCAATCCCGAGCCATGCCTTTCGAATTTCTCGTTCCGCATCCGGTTCATGTGGATGTCTCCGAAAAAAAAGTTATTTCGGTATTCGTCTGGCCATTGCCCGCCGAGATACACCATCGCCCCGCAATAAGCGCGCTTCTCGTAGGCGAAGGTGGCCACGGTTGTTACGTCATTGTAGGTAAACTGATTGAAATGGGACCCCGCCTGCCTTGAGTAGCGTGCACCCTGGACAGCCTCCCACATGTGGGAAATCACGCACGCGGCGAAGTATCCCCGGCCATTGTCATCGAAGTCCAAGCCCCACTGGTTGCTTCCACCCTCCGCATAAAGTTCGAATTTTTCCGTCTTCGGATGGAGGCGCCAGATACCGGCATTGATGCCCACGCGATCCGCATCGGGCACACCCGGTTTCCCTACCTTTGAATGGGTGAAAATTCCTTGTGTTCCGTAGAGCCAACCGTCCGGCCCCCAGATAAAACTGTTCAGGGTTTCGTGAGTGTCTTGTCCGCCCCAACCGTCGAGCACCACCCTTGGTTCACCGGTGAAGACATCTTCATTCTCTTTCCTCGGGAAAAACAAAAGATTAGGCGGTGCTCCGATCCAGACACCTCCATGACCCACGGCGATGCCGGAAGCGAAACTCATCTTATCGTAAAACACGGTCTTCTTTTCCGCGACGCCATCACCATCGGCGTCTTCGAGAATGAGAATCCTGTCCTTCTTTTCACCGGGGCAGTTCGGATAATTCGTGTTTTCCAAAACCCAGAGACGACCCCGGTCGTCCGTGGTGAAGGCGATTGGCTGGACGATGTCCGGCTCGCTTGCGACCACGTTGGCGGAAAACCCATCCGGGAGGACAAAACCCGTGACGGTTTCTTCCGCTGGCAGCGCATCCGTCTGAGCAACGGGCCTTCCCTTGTCCTTCAATGGATTCGCGGAAAGCACCGCACAACAAGCCAACCAGCCCAAAAATAATCTCATCTTTTTCATACTTAGAATCTCCACTTATTTATCGAACCCGGCATCGTACGACGATAAAAAATTTCACTTCGGTTGAGAACATTACAGCAGCCCCCGTCACCCTTCGATCTTCACATTCGGTATATGTTTGAACGCGATCTTCGGTTGCGCGGTATCCAACGCGCCATGGGCACCGCCAAGATAAAGCGCCTCTTTACCGAACTTCCCCGTGATCCGGTCCATCGTTTTGTTCAGAAGATCAATCCGTCCATTTGATTCCCTGTCGAAAAGCGAAGGAGTGAACTGCGCCTCACGGATCAGCTTGTGGAGGACGATATTCGCTCTCAGTATGTCCACTTTCTGATGCGGGCGCGCCGCCCACAGTGTTTTAAGCATGTGCGTGAGGAAAAGCGAATCGGCAGTCTCTACAAAACCGGCGGATCCCGACCAACTCTCCCGGTTGGTGAACCGAAGATCCAGCTCAAGGGCACCAGCGAGAAATCCACCGTCCCTCATCCGCAAAGCCGCCTTCTGGATGAGACGATGGATCACGGGAAGAGCTTTTGGTGGATTTCTCATTTCGGGCGCTAGGACGTGGCCATGACTGATCGAGCGCTTGGTAGGGTTCGCATCGTAGTCCTCGGTGACTTCCCCGCGAATTCTGTGCCAAAGCCGTTCCCCCTCGATCCCGCCCCAGATTCCCCTCAGAAGTTCCTTCGGAGCCGCGCAAAGTTGCTCCACCGTATGGATTCCTTGGGAATGGAGGCGCAGCTCCATGTTCGTGCCTATCCCGTGAAGATCCCCGAGGGAAAGCTCATGCAGCACCTCCGGCAAATGCTCTGAACGGATGATAAAAAAACCGTCGGGCTTTCTCATTTTCGATGCGGTTTTTGCCAGCCACCCGTTGGGAGCTACACCAATGGAACAGCGTACCGCAGGGCTGAATTCGGAGGTAAGTTTCGCCTTGATCGCGCGGGATATGGTTTCCACTGCGGAGTCCGTCCGGAGATTCGTCGGCAGCCAGCAGACCATTTCATCGATGGAAAGCACGTGATCCACATGGGTGCAGGATTCCACGATTTCTACAATCCGGTGGTGGAAATTCACGTAGATTGGAGGCCGCGAAGGGACGATCACAATCCCAGGACACATGACCCTCGCATCCGAAACGCGGGTGCCGGTCTTCACACCGAAAGCCTTCGCCTCGTAGCTGGCAGCGATGCAGCAAGTGCTCTCAGCCAACATAGGCGCAACGCCAACGGGGATACCGCGTAAGCGTGGATTCAGATGCTGCTCGATGGACGCGAAATAGCTGTCCATATCGAGGAACAAGGATCGTAGCGGATGGTTCATAGGAAAGTATTTCCAGGGAGAAAATATACTGTTCACAAGAACAAATCAAGAGGGAGATTGCAAGCCTTTGAATTTCCGAAAAGCACCCATTGGGAATTCCATTTCTCCAGAAATTGCCCACCATACGCGCGATGACCTATCCTTTCTCCAAAATCGGCCGCCTCATCGCAAGCGGCAGCGGCATCGGCGACCTGATGGACGATCTCGGCCACGCCCTCGCAAACGCCGGACCGAATATGAAAATGCTCGGAGGCGGCCAACCTGCGCAAATTCCGGAGATCAACGAAATCTGGCGGCAACGCCTCGCGGAAATTTCAGCAGATAAGGAATCCGCGACCCGACTCCTGAGCATCTACGATCCCCCACAGGGCAACCCGGCCTTCGTCGCGGCGGTGGCGAAGCTACTCAAAGACTCCTTCGGATGGGACCTCGGCCCGGAGAACATCTGCCTTACCAGCGGAGGTCAGACCGCGTTCTTCTATTTATTCAATCTCCTCGCCGGAGAAATGCCGGATGGCTCAAAACGGAAAATTGTTTTCCCTCTAGTCCCTGAATATATCGGCTACGCAGCACAAGGTCTTGATTCAAGTCTGTTCCGCTCCGTCCGCCCAACCATCGAGCACACGGCCGACCATGAGTTCAAATACCACATCGACTTCGAAAATCTGGACATCGACCCCGACACCGCCGCCCTCTGTGTTTCCCGCCCGACCAATCCGACTGGGAACGTCCTCAGCGATTCCGAAATCTCCCGACTCTCGGGCATAGCGAAGGAAAACGGTATCCCTCTCATCATCGACAATGCCTACGGAGCCCCCTTCCCTGGGATCATTTTTACCGAGGCCACCCCTGTGTGGGACGACCACATCATCCTCACCCTCAGCCTTTCCAAGCTCGGCCTCCCCGGCACCCGAACCGGGATTGTTGTGGGCTCTCCAGAAATCATCAAAGCGCTCTCATCCATGACTGCGATCACTGGTCTCGCGAACCCGAGCATCGGCCAGCAGATCACCCGACCCATCATCGAGAGCGGGGAAATCCTCCGGATCAGCAAAGAAGTCATACGCCCGTTTTACGAAGAGAAATCAAAGATCGCCCAAGCCGCGGCAAGGGAAATTTTCGGCGAACGTTTCCCATGGCACATGCACCGCAGCGAAGGAGCACTCTTCCTCTGGCTCTGGTTCCCCGGCCTCCCCATCCCCTCCTCCGTTCTCTACGAGAGGCTAAAAAAACGAGAAGTCCTCGTCATCCCAGGCCATCACTTTTTCTTCGGCTGCGAGGAAACGGACTGGCCTCACCGCAACGAGTGCATCCGGGTTTCCTTCGCCATGGAGGAAACGACGGTTCGTGACGGGCTAACCATCATCGCCGAGGAAGTAGCCAAAGCATTTGGGAAAACGGAGGAGTTATAACCGGGGAAGCCGATGCGCGGCGTCAACGGAGCGACGTCCTTCCAGGCGGCTGAATTTAGCAGAGGTTGTGTGCTCTGTGCTGCCGCCTGGAAGGACGGCTTTCCATTATTCCGCCAACCGGATCACAAGCCGCCCGCGTTCGATACGGAGTTCCTCAATACCACGAAAGCCTCCGTCGTCGCCGAAGATTTCTCCGAGGAGATCCTTTCCTTTCATACCGCCGAGCCAGTCGTTGGGAAGCGAGGCTCCCCAGACGGTCAGATCATCGAGGACGAGAGAGGGTTTCCCTTCCACCGTTTTCACCAGGAAACGGGCTTTCGCCTTGAGCTTTTTGCCGCCTACAACTGGCAAATCCTCGTCCATATCGGTCTCGATCCGGGCGTGAATCTCATCCGTGGCGAGAACCAACTTGAGCTTATCGCCGAGGTTCGTATTTTGGTTCAGGAGGCCGTTTAGCTCGCGCTCGGTCAGAATAATTTCCTTGGAGCCGGGCACGTATTCCGGTTCACCCGGATCCGCTTCAAGACTGTCAATCTTTGCCTCGACGGCTTGGACTTCCTGTTGGCTGAGCTCTACCGGTTTGATCGGTCTGTTATACCAGAAATACGCTCCGGCTACCCCTGCCACGAGCAGCAAGATCAGGATGATCGCGATCAACAGGCAGGAAGATTTTTTGCGCACTGGTGGAACCTCCGTTGTGGGAAGAACGGGATCGGCTTGGGCTTGGGCGGATTCTGTTTCCATATCCCAGCTTAACCCGTGACTTCCGCTTGGCAAGCAGCCCCTCCTTGCTCACTACTTCAGCGCCTCAAGAACCTTGATCTTGATATTGCGGAAGGAAACGAGGTCGTTGTGATCCTGGAGGCAGATGTGACCAGCGTCCGCCGTGCCGAAGCCTTCCCAGTTCGCGAACTTGGATATCGCGAGCTTTCCCTTCCAGTCGTCTGAGCCGATTTCGTATTCAACATATTTCTCGCCGTTCATCCAATGCTCGCACTTGTAGGTGCCTGCGGGCGTTTTCTGGCACTTCAGGACGAAGCTGTTCCATTCTCCCACGGGGTTGGTGGTGTCCTTGTCCGCCGCATACATTTGATACATCCAGCCAGCCTTTTGCGGATCCTTGCCTTTTACGTTATCCTGGATTTGGGCTTCCGGGCCGGTCTTGTAGGGAGGCCCATCGGTTTCGAGAACTTTCAGCATGATCCCGGAGTTCCCTGCTTCACTGATTTTCCAGTCGATGTGGAGCTCGAAGCTTTCATATTTCTCCTTGGTAATGATGTCACCCTTGCCCTTGCGAACGAGCGCACCGTCTTCCGCAACCCAGCCTTCGGGAAGCTTGTCCATCTTGTAGCCACGGAAATGCTCGGAGCCATCCTTTCCGTCGAAAAGAAGCACCCAACCGTCGGACTTTTCAGCCTCGGTGAGTGTATTGGGAGCGGAATCCGCGGCGAAAGCCAGAGGCATTGCGCAGGCGGAGAGGAGGGAGATGAACAGTGGTTTCATAACTAATTTTGAGTATTCCACGCGGTAAGCGTATCGATCTAGATACTCTTCCAATGGAATTTTCTGTCAAAATAAAAGCCCCTCCGGAGAATTTCACGGAGAGGCTTTGAAGATTCGATAAAAGGCTCTTATCAGGCCTTTTTTACATCCACCCACTGTTTGCTCTTCGCGGACTCGAGCACGGCATCGCAGACATATTGGGTTTTTAGCGCGTCGCGGAAATCCGGATAGCGTTTCTCAGCAGACGGATCGTCGAGGGATTTGAAAAACTCCGCTAGGGCGTGGGTGAACGAGTGCTCGTAGCCAAGGCAGAGACCCGGAACCCACCAGTTGCCAGCGTAGGGGTGGTCGCCATCCGTGCAATGGATGCTGCTCCAGCCACGACGGTCGCCGGGAACGCCGTGATCGAAGTAATCGAGGCGGTTCAGATCGTGCAGATCCCATGCGAGGGATTTGTGCTCGCCGTTGATCTCGAATGTGTTGAGCGCCTTGTGACCACGCGCATAACGAGTGGACTCGAAGATCGCGAGGGAACCATTTTCGAAACGCGCGAGGAAAGCGCAGGCGTCATCAATGGTGACGGGATGTTTCTCGCCGGTCTCGGTGTGGACTCGCTCCTTGATGAAAGTCTCGGTCATCGCGGAAACGGAAACCATCTCGCCGTTGATCCAGCGTGCGGTATCGATGCAGTGAGCGAGAAGGTCGCCGGTGACACCGGAGCCAGCTGCAGCTGCATCGAGACGCCAGAGTCCGGCACCGCCTTGCGGGAGGTCTTCGGAAATCGTCCAGTCCTGGAGGAAATTCGCACGGTAATGGAACACACGACCAAGCTCGCCGGCATCAACGATATTCTTCGCGTGGCTGACGGCGGGGAGGAAGCGGTAGTTATACCAGACTAGGTTTGGTAGGCCGGATTTCTCCACGGCTTCGACCATCTTCTCGCCTTCCGGGCCGTTAAGGGCGAGGGGCTTTTCGCAGAGGATCATCTTGCCGTTTTTGATGCACTCGAGAGCGATCTCAGCATGGGAGTTGTTCGGCGTGCAGATGTCGATCGCGTCGATGTCGTCGCGTTTCACCAGCTCGCGCCAATCGGTCTCGTAGGAGGCATAGCCCCATTTCTCGGCGAATTCTTTGACCTTTTCCTCGCTACGACCACAGACAGCCTGGCGGACAGGGACGTGTTCGGTATCGAAAAAGTGATCGAGCTGAGAGTATGCGTTCGAGTGTGTGCGGCCCATGAAGCCGTAGCCGATGAGTCCGATGCGGATTTCTTTTTTAGACATGTTTCAGTAATTTTTGGGGTTTTGGGAATCAAACGGCCTGATCGACTTCGATCATCTTGCCGAGGATAGTTTCCCAGGTTTTCGGGTCTTCGAGGACGGAGTTATCGAACATGCAGCCATCCCAACAGATGTGCTTGATGCCACGTGCTTCGTGATCCTTGAGCCAGTAGGTCGAGCATTTCGCGATATCGATCTTGCCATTCGGATCGTCCGCAAGGCAGTGGCGGCCCGTCTTATCGTGGGAACCGGTGCCGTGCACGGAGCCGTCGTTCTGGGCGACGTGAAAATCGATGGTCCATGGACGGAGCGCATCGGTCATCTTCTCGTAGGCTGCCCAGAATTCGCCTTCGGAATAGCCTTCCTTGAGGAGTGCGGATTCCGGCGCGTTGTAGCCGAGGAGGTAGAGGTAGGAGTGTGCGAGATCCGCTTGAAAACCAACGGTCTCCGGCATCCCAATGGATTCAAGGGTTTGCACCATGATCTCCCATGATTGCATCCCACCCCAGCAGATTTCGCCTTCGGCAGCGAGGCGTTCACCGCTGTCGGCAGCGATCTTCCCAGCCTCCTGGATCGTTTCCACGAGCTTCTTGTTACTTCCGGCAGGATCTTTCGACCAGTCCTCGACACCACCTGCCGTATCGATACGGATCAGGCCGTAATCACGGACGCCGTGTTCCTTGAAAATCTTTGCGATGCGGCAGGCTTTCGTGATCGCGAGAAGGAAATTTTTCCTATCCTCCTCGGAGCCGAAGGCGGAACCACCGACCGTTCCCGGCCATACAGGAGCCACGAGGGATCCGACTTTGAGGTTTTTCGAGGCGATGAGATCCGCGATTTTCCGAAGATCCGATTCCGAGGCATCCGGATCGGTGTGCGGGTGGAAAAGGAAATAGTCGATCCCGTCAAACTTCCTACCGTTCACCTCGGCGGCAGCGGTGAGATCGAGCATGTGCTCAAGGGAGATTGGAGGATGGTCTGTGCCTGGCTCCTTGCCTACTAGGCCGGGCCACATTGCGTTGTGTAGTTTTAATGAACTCATAAGTCTGGGAGGAAATTTCCAGACTCAGCCTGCTTATGTCAAACAACTAAAGAAAAACGGAGAGAAACATACTCAAACCCACTCCGGTTAAATCACCTCACTTCCAGAGCAAGGCCACCCTCTCCACCTGTACATCCGTGCGCCTCGGCTTGAGGGTTTCTTTTTCCAAAACCAGCGAGGTGGGATCGAAATTCTCGGCAATATCCCCCAATTCCTTCTCCATCGTATCGCGGATCGCCTCAAGTTCTTCCTGAAGCCCATCGATCTTCGCCTCGGCATTGGCGACATCGCGGTGCTGCTTGTAGGCGGTCGTCGCCTTGGTTACCGTACCACCGCTCGTTGCCCGTCCGAAGCCGCGGCTCCCGGTCTTTCTTCCGAAAATCGCTTTCACCAAACCTCCCAGCACGGAAATGCCAGCGTTCATTTTTGCCGAACTAGACTCCGCCTTCTCCTTCGCGAGTTTCGCCTCTGCCGTGCGAAGCCGACTTTCGAGGGTCTTGACCTTCTTCGCGGCGGCATCGCACACCTTGTCCATTGCATCGTCGCGCTGCTCCTTCGCCTCATGGGCGATCCTCACCCGGAACTCTGCTTCTGTCTCACCGATTTCTCCCCAGGCATCCAGCAAGGGGCACGACCAGATCTCTTCCCTCTCCTCGCGGTAGAGATCGTTTTTAAAATCCTTTTCCGGTGCCTTGTAGTTCTTCGCATTCATCGCATAGCCCGGCAGATCACCGAAAGGCACCCCCTGCTCCGGTTCTTCCTTCAGAGTCGCTTCTGAAACCAATCCAGTCGTGCCCCAGTCTATCCCCGTTTCCAGGATGGGGTTCACTTTGACCACCTTCCGACTGCCCTCGATGTCCGCCTTAGAGTGGATATAATGCACGGTCGCCTCCCGCAGGAGATGCGGCCTGTAGGTTTCTTCCTCCGCCTCCGCAAAAAGCTCGATAACCCCGGTCCCCACCACCGGCCTGGCAGAGGAAACGCTTTTCGCAGACCTCGCCATCGGGTTGTCGGAAGCAGCTTCCGCCTTTTTCGTCACAAACGCATCCCGCTTTGGATCCATCAGCCCCTTGATCTGTCCCCTAGCCAACGGCCCAATTAGAAAACTCATCACCCAGCGTACATGGAAAAGCACGGGACCATCCTCGTGGACGTTGTTCATCAGGAAAACCCGGCTATCCAGCCCGGAGAGAAGTTTCTCCATCTCCTTGCGGTTAAACTTCGCATCCTGCGATCCCGCAGCACCCTCCAGTCCATCCAGCACCCGCATCTTGTCGCGCTCCGTCTGAAGCCTCCCGAGAAACCAGGTCCCGATATTAGAAAGTGCCTTGTAATCCAGATCCACCGGGTTCTGGGTCGCCAAAAGACAGCCCAGCCCGAAAGCCCGCGCCTGTTTCAGCATGGTCATCATCGGGCGCTTTGAAGGCGGGTTCGCCGTCGGCGGCAGATAGCCGTAGATCTCATCCATGTAGAGCAGCGCACGCAGGGAAGTCGTCCCCCGCTGCGTCCGCATCCAGCCCAGCATCTGGTTGAGCAGTAGGCTCACGAAAAACATGCGCTCGGTATCGTTCAGGTGGGCGATGGAAAAAATGGAGATGCGCGGCTTACCGTCATCGCGGTGCAGCATCTTCGTCACATCCAGCGGCGCACCCTCCAGCCAGGTCGAGAAACCCGGAGAGGCCAGCAGACCATTAAACTTCATCGCCCCAGCGACTGCCGGGACTTTTCAGGATAAAAACTCTCCAGGTCGATCACCCCCACCTTACCGAAGTTCGGCCTCTGGATCTGGCGGATCAGCTTTTCCAAATCCAGCCCCCTACCCTCCGTCCACTCTCCTTGGAAAATCGCCCCCAGCAACACGGCTTCCTCACTCTGTGTCCCATCTACCGAGACACCCACCAGCGAGAGCAAACTCTCCACCGTACTACTGATCCTATCTCCGAAAAGCTCCCCGTCCTCCATCACTTCCGCAGGTGGCACATCCAGCGAGCTAAGGATAGATACCGGGATGCCCGAGTTACTCCCCGGCGTGAAACATTGATATCCACCTTGTCCTTGAACTGAGCAATCCGCTCCGGCGTCTGCCCCCATTCGGCCAGACCGTTCTTCCACATCGCCGCCGTCTTCTCCGAATGTTCCTCCACGGAAATCCCCTTCTTCGCCGCGTCATCGGCATTCACCCATGGCTCGAAGCTCTTCCCATCCAGCTCCGGAAACGTCAAAAGCAGGTTAGAAATATCCCCCTTCGGATCGATCACAATCGTCGGCACATTATCCATCGCCGCCTCTTCCAGCAGAGCAATGCACAAGCCAGTCTTCCCGGAACCCGTCATCCCTAGCACCACCCCGTGGGTCACCAGATCCTTGGAATCGTAGAGAACCAGATCATCCGTGACCTTCTTCCCCTCTGTCTCGAATTCCTTCCCTAGGTAAAACTTACCCAACTTCTCGTAATCACTCACTTCAACACTCATCTACAGCTACTCTGCAATCCCCTCCGGAAACCTCCAGTAGGAAAATATCCCGTTACCCGGACTGAGAAGCGGTGATCCCACCCGCGGCCGCGGCTCCATCCCCGCTACCTATCGCCGGGCAGCCGCTGTATCCGCCGTATCCGCCGCGAACTCCGCCGACAGGCTGAGGTGCTCGGAGCATCCAGCGTGCCCCCTTCAAGCAGGTCGATCGCATCAACATCCCGGACAGTCGGTTCAGTCGCCTCATTGATTTCCTGAGCAAACGCCAGATGAGGCATCAGCAAACAGGTGCAATACCGCCGCGCTTCACCTCTTGTGAAAAATCTGCTGTAGGCAGGGCGC
>TARA_B110000037_G_scaffold58473_1_pt1 | contig 13472 bp, 12 predicted proteins | sample TARA_B110000037 | Tara Oceans TARA_B110000037 (sample SAMEA4397196) | marine metagenome | biome: Polar Biome; feature: [MIX] marine epipelagic wind mixed layer (ENVO:01000061); material: water (ENVO:00002006), including particulate matter (ENVO:01000060) such as... | depth 10-100 m
CTAATTATGGAGCTAATGCTTTAACATCGTTCGATGTTGAATGGACAGATGGAACAACTACTAAATCACAAACAATATCTGGAATTAACGTAGGATATGGTGTGTCTTATAATTTCACTCATAGTGATTATTTAGCCTTGGCTAGTGGTTACAGTCAATCTTCACTTACCGTTACTGTAAGTTCACCTAATGCAGGAACTGATGACGACATTACAAACAACAGCTTAATGAGCGATGTTTATGGATTAACAGAAATTCCTGAAAAACACGTAGTTTTTGAAGAAAAAACAGGAACCTGGTGTGGATGGTGCCCAAGAGGTACAGTTGGAATGGACGCTATTACATCCGCTCACCCTGGGAAGGCTTTAGGCATTGCAGTTCATAATGGAGATCCAATGGCTGTTACTGAATATGATAGCAATATTGGAAATTACGTTCCAGGAGGTTATCCTGGTGGCGGAGCAGACAGAGTTGTTTCATTGGATCCAAACGAACAAGAACTTGAGTCAGTTTATCAAGAAAGGTCAGCAATAGTTGTTCCTCTTAGTGTTTCTGCTGACTATACATACGATGGTAGTTCTGAAACGTATACTGTTAATGTAACTGCTGATGTAAAAGCACCTATGAGTGGTGATTACAGACTTAACATTATTGTTATAGAAGATCATGTAACTGGCACAGCTAGTGGATATGATCAAGTTAATTATTATTCAGGTAACGGAAATGGTGCCATGGGTGGTTTTGAAAGTTTAGCAGATCCGGTTCCTGCAGCAGACATGGAATATAATCATGTTGCTAGAGCATTAATTGCTGGTATGGACGGAGAAGCAGGAAGTTTGCCTGCAACAATGGCCGCAAACTCAACTCACAACCATACTTTCACTTTCACATTGCCTTCAGGTAGCGATTTTTACAATACTCATTTAATAGCCACAGTTCACGATCAAACAACGGGTGAAATCATGAATGGTTCAATGGCTACAGGCGAAGCAGTTGGTGTTAATGAATTAACTAACGAAAATGGCTTTTATATTTTCCCTAATCCTTCTAACGGAACAACCAACGTTAACATTACCAATTTGAATAATGAAGTTATTACTTTCAAAGTATTAGATGTGCTAGGCAAGGTATTGTCTTCAGGTAATTCTACTTCTGATAAAATTGTATTCAACACGTTAAATTGGAATAGTGGTATATACTTTGTAGAAGTAACTATAGGAACTAATAAGCACCTTGAAAAATTAACTGTAAAATAATTTACACAACCTATTAAAAAATCCGTATCAGCTCTACTGGTGCGGATTTTTTTGTTTTAAATTGCACGTATTATGAAAAAACTCATTCTCTCAATTCTAGTTCTTGGACTAGGCTTCAATTTAATGGCTCAAGAACGCTCTCTTGCTGCAGTAAAAGTTCAGAACTTAGATTATTCAGAATTCAATACAGGTGATATTGAAAATGATGGCAAGCCAATTATCATTTCATTTTGGGCCACTTGGTGCAGCCCATGTAAAAGAGAACTAAATGCTATTAATGAAGAGTATGTTGATTGGCAAGAAGAAACAGGTTTGAAACTTATTGCTGTTTCCATTGATGATTCAAGAAACGCTGATAAAGTAAAACCATATGTTGATGGCCAATCTTGGGACTATGAAGTTTATTTAGATGTAAACGGCGATTTTAAAAGAGCTATGAACGTTAACAATGTACCACATACTTTTTTACTTGATGGAAACAAAAAAATTGTTTGGCAACACAATTCATACTCTCCCGGAGATGAAGATGAATTGTATGAATTGGTTAAAAAATTAGCTAACGGTGAATCAATAGATTAAGCTCAATTATTCTATGAACTATTTTAAACTTGTTTTTGGTTTTGTAATCCTATTAAGCCTAAACAAAGTAATTGCCCAAGAAAAACCAAAATCATTTGGAGAAATTCATGGAAATTTTGAGGCCACTACTCAGTATTACATTGATGACACCATTATAGGGGCCCCACCGGTGCCTGAAAAAGTACTGATGAATGGTTTTCTAAATTTAATTTATACCAAAGATAAATTTGAAGCAGGCGTTCGTTACGAAAGCTATCAAAATGCCCTGTTGGGGTTTAGCCCTGATTACAAAGGCAATGGCATCCCATTTAGGTATGCAAAATATTCAGGAGATAATTTAGAAATTACGGTTGGTAGTTTTTATGAGCAATTTGGTAATGGCCAAATTTTACGCTTTTATGAGGCTCGCTCGTTGGGTTTTGACAATGTATTAGACGGAGTAAGAGTTAAATACAATTTAAAAGGGCTGCATCTTACCGGTTTAATTGGTGAACAGCGATGGTATTTCAGCAAAGGGCCGGGAATCGTTAGAGGTTTAAATGGGGATTGGGATATAAACGAAACTTTCGAGACATTAGAAAAATCGAAAACTCGATTAAGTATTGGTGGTAGTGTAGTAAGTAAATATCAGGAAGATGACAACCAAAACTTAACCCTTCCTGAAAATGTTATGTCGTATGGTGGTCGGTTTTCATTGTACCGCTCTGGTTTTTCACTTAAAGGTGAGTACACCTATAAATACAACGATCCAACTTCCGACAATGGTTATATATATAAGCCAGGTCAAGCCTTTTTCCTGTCAGGTGCTTATTCCCAGAAAGGATTTGGTATTACGGTTTCAGCAAAAACCATTGATAATATGTTTTATCGTTCTGATAGAGACAACAGCAGTATTTTTAACGACTTAATGATTAATTATATTCCTGCTCTTACCAAACAGCACACTTACAATTTAATGGGCACCTTATACCCTTATGCTACTCAACCTAGAGGTGAAGTTGCTTACCAAGCTGATCTTATTTATACATTTAAAAGAAAATCGGTTGTTGGAGGTAAGTATGGAACCACACTTCAAGCCAATTACTCTTTTGCAAACAATATTGACACAACGCATCTAAACGATGAAAATACCACTAGATTAGGATATGAAACTAAACTATTCAGTTTGGGTGAACAGAAATACTATTCTGACTTTAATGTTGAGATAAGTAAGAAAATTAACAAAAAAATAAAAGCTAAATTAACCTATCAAAATTTATTCTATAACATAGATGTAATCCAGGGTAAACCAGGCGAGTCCGACATAATTGCCAACGTTATTGTAGCTGATGTTTTGTACAAGTTCAATTCTAAAAATGCAATCCGTACTGAACTTCAAGGTTTATTTACAGAACAGGATCAAGGGGATTGGTCAACGATTGTTATTGAATATACCAATTCTCCACATTGGTTTGTTGCCATTCAAGATCAGTTCAACCATGGAAATAAAAACGTAGATAAACGAATTCATTATTTCTACTCGTCTGTTGGATACATCAAAGGAGCCAATAGAATTACTTTAAATTACGGAAAACAACGTGCGGGTATTTTCTGTGTAGGAGGTGTTTGTAGGACGGTTCCTGCTTCAAACGGAGTTAATTTATCAATAACAAGTTCATTTTAAAATCATGAAAAACTTAATTCTTTTTATTTCAATATCTCTTTTCATTTTCTCTTGTGATAAAGTTACTAACCCATACGAACATATTGATGCAGTAGTTGTTGACTCTTGCGATGCTGTTTTTAACGACACCACTTACGCCGATTCATCAGTAAATATAAAACGCATTTTAATTGAAGATTTTACAGGGCATAAATGCCCCAATTGCCCTGCCGGTACTGATATCGCAAATGTTGTTGTTGCAAAATATCCGAATACTGTCCTAATTGCCGCTATTCATAACTCTGGGTCATTTTCAGAACCTGATCCGGAGGATGGTTTCCCAGCCAATTATGAAACTGTAGCAGGAGAAAAATTTATGATTAAATTCAAACTTGGTTCGTTTCCAAACGGCCTGTTAAATAGAAAAGACTTTTCAGGAGGTACGGCTATTAGTCCAGCTGTTGGAATATTACAATGGGAAAGCACCATTGATAATTTAATGGGGGATAACACTTACATGACACCAACTTTTGAAATGAAAGTAATGAGCACCTACAATGTGAACTGTAGAATAGTTACTGTATATCCAAAAATAAAAACACTTTCAGCTCAACCTGGTGATTACAATGTAGTTGTTTATATTTTAGAAAGTAAAATTATTTCCCCCCAAGAAGACAATAGAGTAAACCCTCCAGTCATTCAAGATTATGAGCACAACCACATGTTAAGAGCTGCTTTTCCGCAAGATGGCGATGGCAAAACCATTTTCAGTAATCCCTCAGCAGATGAAGATTTTATAGAAACGGAAGGTATTAAATATGTTTTACCTGAAAGTTGGGTTGTCGAAAACTGCGAACTTCTTGTTTTAATTACAAGTATTGATACAGATGAAATTGTTCATATTGAGGAGCTTCATTTAATGGAAGAATAATGTTTCGTATAGGCTTTATTCTGCTTTTGTTTGTTGCATTTACAACCACCAACTCCAATGCACAAGAATCTTTTAAATCAGGGGTTTATTTTGGTCCAAACGTTGGTCAAATTAGAGGCGACGGATATGCTGGATTCAATAAAATTGGCGGTCAAATAGGGGGCTTTGTTTCTCATAACCTAAAAAATGACTGGGATTACATTATATCCATTGGCTATATTAATAAAGGGAGCTTTAAACCATCGAAACCCGACCAGGGAATTTTTGATAAATACCTGATTATACTTAACTATGCTGAGGCGAAATTTACGTTAAGAAAACAAATATCGGTTGTAAACTTGGATGTTGGACCGTATTTAGGCATTCTTTTTACAAGTTCAGTAGCCGATGAGAATGGCAAACTTAATAATCCAACATATAATTTTCGTAAAATTGATTTTGGAGGGTTTATAGGAATTTCTTATCCATTAAACGACAAAATTATTGTTTCACTAACCAACGAGCAATCGTTATGGCCAATGGCAAATTCAGTGGAGTTTGTTAGATGGTTTGGCATTGTTGGTGGTTCATTTAACAACGTATTAGCGGTAAATTTTCATTACCATTTTAAGTGAACAAAGTGTAATTAGTACACCTTAAACTAAGGTGCTAGTTATTAACAAACGCTAAAATGATGTTTTTATAAATACTAATTTTTGTATATTGAAGTTCTCTTAAAAATAAAACAACAATCAAAAATGATCGACATGTACAAAAAGGTACTCCGGGGAGTTAGTTTTGATCAGCGGTTATTTAAAAAAGAGCTTTTAAAAGCACGAAGATGGATGGCTAAAGATGATGCTTTACTTTTAAAAACTTGGTGTTTAGCAACATTTACCGGAGCCCACAAAGACCTAATAATGGAGGTGTTTGGAACTTTTAATTAATTATTAACTTTTAATTTCAAGCCTCTACTTTTTAGGGGCTTTTTTTATGAAATTAATGTTCCTCATTAACCCTTCAAATCCTGTTCGTTTAATTGCTGAACCCTCGAACATTTTCATAAATCCGTCCTCCGTTATTTCTTCCCATTCTTTTTTTGTGAACCCCATCAACTCCTCCTTAGGGGTAAACCTGGATTCGTTGTGCGGCTTGGTCTTCGAATTCCAAGGGCACACATCTTGACAAATATCGCATCCAAATACCCAATCGTTCATTAGTCCTTTAAAGTCTATAGGAATCTGCTCTTTTAACTCAATTGTAAGATAGGATATGCACTTACTTCCATTTACCACATAGGGTTGCTCTATCGCATCCGTTGGGCACGCATCAATACATTTAGTGCATGTTCCACAATGGTCATTAACAGGCACATCATAGTCTAATTCTAAATCAGTTATTATTTCGCCTATAAAGAAAAACGACCCCACTTTCTTGTTGATTAAATTGGAGTGTTTTCCAATCCACCCTAAACCAGATTTAGCAGCCCATACTTTATCCATTACAGGAGCTGAATCAACAAACGCCCTAAGGTTAACATCACCAAATTCTATTTGCATCCATTTGCCTAATGCAATAAGTTTCTTTTTGAATACCTTATGGTAATCCTTACCATAAGCATATTTCGAAACTTTATATGAATCATCAATCTGCTGAACCTCAGGTGAATAATTGTAGGTGAAGCTGATGACAGATTTTGCACCTTCAAATAGTTTTGTAGGATCTAATCTTTTATCGAAATAATTCTCCATCCATTGCATTGTTCCTTGATTACTATCTCGTAGCCATTGTTCTAGTTTTGGAGCTTCGCTTTCAAGAAATGCAGCTTTTGATATCCCGATACTTTGAATACCCAATTCTATAGATTGTTGTTTAAGCTTTGAAGTAATTGTGGCTTTGTTCATGAAAATTTAGAACAAACTACCTTGATCCCGTTCTGGGGTTAACCCAAGATGTGAATATGCTTTATCTGTTACTTGGCGGCCTCGAGGTGTTCTTGTTAAGAATCCTTCTTGAATTAAAAATGGTTCATATACTTCTTCTATAGTTCCCCCTTCTTCCGCCACAGCAGTAGAAATTGTTCCTAAACCAACTGGACCACCTTTAAATTTAAGAATCATGGTAGAAAGTATTTTATTGTCCATCTCATCTAAACCATATTTATCGACGTTCAATGCATTGAGACCGTATTGCGTAATATTCAGATTTATATTGCCATCCCCTTTAATTTGAGCAAAATCCCGGACTCTTCTTAGTAATGCATTGGCAATTCTAGGCGTACCTCTGCTTCGCATTGCAATTTCTTTTGCGGCGCTTGGCTCAATCTCTATTTTAAGTATTTGCGCTGATCTCGTAACAATTTTAGTAAGTAACGCTGAATCGTAATAGGAAAGTCTTGAGTTAATTCCAAACCTTGCTCGTAAAGGTGAGGTCAACAAACCTGACCTCGTGGTAGCACCGATAAGAGTAAAAGGATTTAAATCAATTTGAACACTTCGAGCATTTGGCCCTGTGTCTATCATTATATCAATTTTATAATCCTCCATTGCTGAATACAAAAACTCTTCAACAATAGGGCTTAAACGATGAATTTCATCAATAAACAAAACATCATTCTCTTCAAGATTTGTAAGTAGTCCTGCTAAATCTCCAGGTTTATCCAATACAGGACCTGAGGTTGCTTTTATACCAACATTAAGTTCATTTGAAATAATAGTAGCTAATGTTGTTTTTCCAAGACCAGGAGGTCCATGCAAGAGAACATGATCTAGTGCTTCACCTCTTTGTTTAGCAGCTTTCACAAAAATCTTAAGGTTTCCAATGATTCCCTTTTGACCTTGGAAATCTTCAAATGTCCCTGGTCTTAAAACCTTTTCTATTTCCTTATCTGTGGAAGTGAAATTATCGTTTCCTGGATTCAGGTTATCATTCATAGTTGTTATCAAAAGTAGTATTTACTAATCAATCTTTTTTAAACGATTCATGATTTCACTTAAGTAAAATTGAGTCTTAATAATGTAAATGGGCGATGATAATTGTTGATTTATTCCATTGTTGTTAAAAACACTAATTCTATATCCTATACCAGCGCCCACTGCGAATGTAGAGAGTAATTTATAGTTCCCGATTAGATATGGCTCATAAACGAATGCTACCGTGCTATTAGATATAATGGTAGTAAAAACTTTATTAATATTGGTGTACCCAATTTTACCAATACCAACATTAATAGGAATGCTAATATCTATTCTCTTGGTGTGGTAAAAATTGTATTCAAGATAAGGCGATATATACCAAAATTTTAATCTGCTTAATTGCGTATCTGTACTATTTAATCTTCGCTGCAATGTAGATGTTAATAAGTTTAGCCCAATACCAACTTTTATCACATTATTGTAATCCAATCCAACTTTCGCGCTTTTTATTTTTGCAACCCTATTGGTAATGAATGAATTTCTTGTGTCCATTCGTAAATCGAAGGTTGGTTTTATCTGAAATTGACTTTTAATCCGCTGAAGTTCAAATACTTGTGCGAACCCATTAAAAAACAAAATTAGGTTCAAAAATAAAACCAAAAAAAATGCCCTTTGAGTTTTCAAAGAGCATTTTAAAATATAATTTAATATTGTGTGTTTAATGTCCACTTTCTCCATCTGATTCTCCTTCTTCAAGAGGAACCGTTTGTGGAACAAAGTCTTGATCTTTACCTGGTTTACTGTAATCATAAGGCCATCTATGAACAGTCGGTAATTCACCAGGCCAGTTACCATGAATATGCTTAACCGGAGTCGTCCATTCAAGCGTATTTGATTGCCATGGATTTTGAGGAGACTTCTGTCCTCTATACATACTGTAAATAAAATTATATAAGAAAATGAATTGCGCCAATCCACCTAAAATGGCAGCTATTGTTATTAGGATACTTAAATCGGCAAAATCAGCAAACAATGGATATTCTGTCCAGCTGTAATATCTTCTTGGCACACCTGCTAAACCTTGAAAATGCTGAGGGAAGAAAACTCCATATGCTGAAACAAAAGTTAACCAGAAATGCAAATAACCTAACTTTTTATTAAGTAGCCTACCGAACATTTTAGGATACCAATGATATACTCCAGCAAACATCGCTAATACTGCAGAAAGACCCATTACAATATGGAAATGCGCCACTACAAAATAGGTATCATGCAAATTAATATCTAAAGCTGCATCAGCTAATATGATTCCTGTTACACCACCTGTAATAAAGGTTGATACCATACCAATAGCAAAAATCATTGCAGGAGTAAAGCGAATACTTCCCCTCCACAAAGTAGTTATATAGTTAAATACTTTTACAGCCGAAGGAATGGCAATTAACAAAGTTGTAAAAGTAAATACTGCGCCTAAAAATGGATTCATCCCTGTTATATACATGTGATGTGCCCAAACAATAAACGATAAAAACCCAATAGCCAAAATTGACCCTATCATTGCTCTGTAACCAAATATAGGTTTACGGGAATTAGTTGAGATAACCTCCGATGTTATTCCTAATGATGGAAGTAAAATAATATACACCTCGGGGTGTCCTAAGAACCAAAATAAATGCTGAAATAAAAGCGGAGAACCACCAGTTGAATCCAAAGCTTCTCCCGCTATATAAATATCTGACAAATAGAAACTAGTTCCGAAAGTTCTATCAAAAACTAACAACAAAACTGCTGATAAAAGCACTGGAAATGAAAGCACTCCCAGTATTGCAGTTACAAATAATGCCCATATACTAAGAGGAAGCCTGGTCATTTTCATTCCTTTTGTTCTCAGGTTTATGATTGTCACAATATAATTCAGACCTCCTAGTAAAGAAGATACAATAAACAATGACATACTAACCAACCATAATGTCATGCCGGTTCCAGAGCCTGGTATTGCTTTTGGTAGAGCACTCAGAGGCGGGTATATTGTCCATCCTGCTGAAGCAGGTCCTGCCTCAACATACAATGACATAATCATTATCACAGATGACAAAAAGAAAAACCAATAAGATAACATGTTAATTAATCCGGACGCCATATCACGAGCACCAATTTGAAGTGGTATTAACAAATTCGCAAACGTTCCACTTAGTCCAGCAGTAAGTAAAAAGAATACCATTATAGTACCATGTATTGTCACTAACGCTAAATACATATTAGGATCTAAAACACCTTCTGGCGCCCATTTATCACCTAAAAAGAAATTTAATATTCCAAAGCTTTCACCCGGCCATGCCAATTGCAATCTAAATAGCAATGACATAATCATACCGACAAACGCCATGATCGTTCCAGTAATTAGGAACTGTTTAGCGATCATTTTATGGTCTTGACTAAACAAATATTTTGTTATAAACGGCTCCGAATGATGATGCCCCTCATCTTGGATTGTAGCAGTTTCTAATTGAGCTTCCATATTGTTCTCTTTTTAATCTATTTAATTAGATGCAACGATTTCTTTTAATTCTTTATCAACTCTTGCCTCTTCAGCAAAAAATGTCGGTTGCTCTTTTAACCATGCATTGTACTTCTCTTCTGACTCAACTATAATATTCATTTGCATATTATAATGAGCAGCACCACAAATTTTATTGCATAGCAACAAATAATCGAATTCAGGATTCTTAGTAATATTTCTCATTTCATCCGTAGTTTTATTCGGCGTAAAGTAAAAAGAGGTTAACATACCAGGCACTGCATTCATTTGAGCTCTAAAATGAGGCATGTATACTGAATGCAACACATCCCGAGATCTGATGAAAAACTTAACCGGTTTATTTACTGGCAGATGAAATTCAACCTTAACAGGTATATCATCATGACCAGTTAAAAATAGATTGCTATCCATTTCCATTTCTTTCTGGTAAGCAAAAACCTTTGCAAAGTGCTTATCTATCTTCCTGATCTTTTCTTCAGTATTTTCAGCAATGGTTCCATTAGGTTCGGCATTAGACAGTTTCAGCTCTAATTTAGCTTTTTTCTTTTCTAATTCTGCTAGTTTTTCAACTATCGTTTCTAGTGTCACTAATCCCATAGGATTGGTTCCTGAAATTAATCTATAATTTGATTTGCCTAACACACCATCCTCTCCCGCATATCTTGCTGTCCAATCAAATTGTTTTGCGAAAAGTTCAATTGTCAAAGCATCTTCTGGCTCATCTGTCATGATATCGTTCCAAGTAGATATACCATAAATAATTACGATGGCCAGCACTATAGCAGGTACCGTTGTCCAAACCAATTCAAGCTTTGCATTATGTGTTACAAAGTCAGCTTTTACTCCTTTGGTTCTCTTGTACTTGAATGCGAAATAAAATAATAAAATATGAGTAATCGCAAATGATGTTATAATAATTGCCCAATTAAAATTCATCAATAAGTCAATTTTTTCACCGTGCACTGAAGCTGCTTCTGGCAATAAAAAAGGACCATAGGCCCAAACTAACCAAATAAAGAATGAAAATAAACCTATCAAATATAGCATGAATCCATTGGCTATGCCATTATTCTCTTTATCCGTTACCTCATTATCTTTTGTGCCATTTAAAGATTTAGTTAACTCAAATACCCTTATTAATTGAGTTAAGGTTATTATACCTAAAACAACAACTACTGCTAATAATATATTCATTTCTACTGTCTATTAGTGTATTTCGTGATGTAAACTTTCGTTCAAGTATGGATGCTTTTCTACCATTAAAGGTCGATTGGCAAGAGAGTTCAATACTACATATGAGAACATTCCGACAAAACCTAGCGCCATTCCTATTTCTAAAAACCCAATATGAGAATGATCTTTCATCGTTCCTGGCGTTATTAATAAATAAGTATCCATCCAGTGACCAATGAGAACAATTAAGCCAACCACCACTACAAATGTTTTGTTTCGTTTGTTATCACGATCCATTAAGAACAACATTGGCACCAAAAAGTTTGAAGCAAACATTCCCCAATATAATATTGGATACTCAGTAATTCTAGCTATAAAATAAGTTGTTTCTTCGGGAATATTAGAATACCAAATCAGCATAAACTGTGAAAAGAATAAATAAGTCCATAAGAAACTTATCGCGAAAATCCATTTTCCTAAATCATGCATGTGATTTGCATTGATTGACTTTAATTTTCCAATAGATTGTAAATAAATAATCAATAAGGAAACAACAACTAAACTAGAAATCCACATTCCAGAAAGAACATACCATCCAAATAAAGTACTATACCAATGCGTATCAATTGACATTATCCAATCCCATGATGCGGTTGATGAGGTGTAGCCAAAGAATACTAAAAATATAGCTGCATCTCTAACATTCTTAAAATGTAAGTTTGTTCCACCCTCTTGATCCTCTAATAAGGATCTCTTTCTAAATCGATGAGTAAAAAACGTCCAAACTCCGAGATATAATAATGTTCTAAACCAAAAGAAGGGTAAATTTAAATAGGCTTCTTTCGCAGCAATTATTGCATCGTACTTTGGAGAATCCACATCAAATACTTCTGGATCCATCCAGTGGTATAAATGGTGAAAATGTAAGCTTCCTGCAGCAAACACCAAAATCAAAACCACTCCACCCATTGGCACGTACGAACTTACAGCCTCTAATATTCTTTTAAGCGTAGTAGCCCATGCTGCTTCTGCTGCATACTGAATCGAAAGAAAAAAAGTTCCAATTATACTTAATCCAAAAAAGAAAAAGCCATTGATCAATATATTGGACCATAATCTGTTTGAAGCAATATGATGAGCTTCATCCCCTTGAGCACCAAAGACTCCTATAACCCCAATAATTAACGCTATAATACCTACAGCCATTAAACCGAAAGAGATTTTCTTTAATCTTGGTGAAAATTCAAATTGATTTTCCATTCGTAATCTATTTAATTATTTGTTGCCGTTTCTTCGTTGCTTTCTTTAGCTAAAACCATTTCAGTAGTTTCTGATTCTTCATCTCCTTCTCTGTACATTAAATCAAACCTTTTAGCATCTTGCAAGCTTTGTACATAATAAATGATTTTCCATCTATCCTCAGCACTAATTTGAGAAGCATGTGAACCCATTAAATTTTTTCCATACATCAAGGTATGAAACATTTTTCCTTCAGATAAATCTTTCAGAGCAGCTTTATAACTTGGTGGCGATGGATAATCGGAATTTGTTGGCACAGTGCCATCACCTTCACCTTTTTTCCCATGACAATGAACACAAAACTTACCATATGCAACTTTCCCTTCAACCAAAACCTCTTCCGAAAAAGGCACAGGGTTTTTTAAAATCTCTCCCGCCGCCGTATAACCATCATTAGTATTTGGGTATGGATATAAATTAAAACCTCTAGGAATTGTATTCGCAACAGGCTGTAATGCTGACAAACCAGACTCTGACAATTTAGTCTCACCATAAGTTTCAACAGAAGGAGATCTATACATATCAGGCATGTATTCATATCCAGGGCTCTGTTTGTCTTTACAAGACTGAACCAGAACACCCAAAGAAATAATTATTCCAAAAGCGATAAATATATTTTTCAATTTATAGTCCATCTCTAATTATTTTTCAAAAGTTTCAACAGTTCCAGTTTCTTTTAACATCATGTGAATCTTATCATCACTATATTTTAAGTTATCATCCATTAACACTTCAATTGCAAAATGATCATCGGTAGTTCTTGGATGTGGATTTCTTGCTTTTGAACCTGGAAAAGTTTTATTACGAATTAAATATGTAATTGCCATACAATGAGCTGCACATAAAACTGTAAATTCGAAAGTTACAGGAATAAATGCTGGTAAGTTTTGATACAAATCAAAACTCGGTTTACCGCCAATATTCATTGGCCAATCCATGATCATGAAATAGCCCATACCCAATAAAGCTAACATGGTGCCTGTAATACCAAACATAAATGCTACAATTGCTAATCTTGTCCATTTCATCCCAATAATTTTTTCAATACCATGTATTGGAAATGGAGAATATGTAGTACTAATATTTACTCCATTGTTAACCAAAACAGACGCTCCTTGCTTTAGAATATCGTCGTCATTGTACAGACCGTATATTTTTT
>TARA_B110000037_G_scaffold21957_1_pt1 | contig 13451 bp, 8 predicted proteins | sample TARA_B110000037 | Tara Oceans TARA_B110000037 (sample SAMEA4397196) | marine metagenome | biome: Polar Biome; feature: [MIX] marine epipelagic wind mixed layer (ENVO:01000061); material: water (ENVO:00002006), including particulate matter (ENVO:01000060) such as... | depth 10-100 m
GTTCCCTTAAATGCGAGAATTGCATCAGCAACGGGGGCCAACTGTTTTTCAACGTAAAAGTCGTAATCAATGTCCGAGCGAAGATATTGCTTAGGTTCAGGACCGTTAATTGTCATGACATACTCTATCCACTTGCTTGCAGAAAACACCCCGGCAGTACCTCTTTGCTGTTTCTCTTGCTCAGCCATTCGGGCAGCTTTCACATGAGGCGGGACGTTTTTTGTGTAATCTGCAAGCTTCCTGCGCAAACGCTTCCTCAGGACAAGCTGATCATCCCTTTCGCCTCGATATACCGAGGCAACAGTTTCTTTGACGTAACCCTCGAAGGGCGCTTCCTGAAAAACGAGTTTGTAAAGCGTCTGTTGAAACTCTCTTGCTACCTGACTCCAGTCAGTCCGCACTGTCTCTAAGCCTTTAAAAACTATCTCCTGCTCACCTTTGTTCATGACAACACCCGCATACCGCTTTTTGCTACCTGCTTCCGAACCGCGCACCGTGGGCATCAAAAATTTCACAAATCGGGTTTCATATTCAAGTTCAAGTCGACTGGCCACACCCATTGATGTCTGCAAATGCTCCCGCCACCAGTTATTCAGGTAGGTCACCAGTTCAAGCGCCGTTTGGTCAACATCACCTGTTCCCTTTAGGTGCACGAATACAGAATCCGTATCCCCGTAGATGACCGGAAAGCCCTTCTCTTCTAGCAGGTTCCTCGTCGTTTGCAGTATTTCATGTCCGCGCAGGGTAATCGAGCTTGCCAACTTGGGATCGAAAAAACGGCATCCCGTTGTTCCCATCACACCATAGAATGAATTCATGATGATTTTAATTGCCTGGGACATCGCTGTCTTTTTCAGCTTTTTCGCCTGATCCCGTGCGTCCCAGAGATTCTCAATAATCTCTGGAAGAATGTAATTATCCCGGGAAAACTGGCTTTCCTTAAAGCCGGGAATGGGATCGCTCTCTTCACTTGCAACGATCATCGCCAGCGGGTCCACATGGAAGGTTCGAATAATGCTGGGATACAAACTTTTAAAGTCGAGCAACACAACGTCTTCAAATATGCCGGGTTTGGAATCAAGCACATAACCACCGGGGCTGCTGATGCTTTGCTCAAGATCGGCCACCGGCGCAACAAAGCCCTTGCGATGCAGGCGAGGCAAATAAAGGTAATCGAATGCCGCGACAGACCCACCGGGTCGGTCTAACTCGAGACCGGTTAACCTTCCCCGCTCAAGGCTAAACGCCATCAGTTCGGTCGATTCAAAAATTTCAACAACAAGCTGGCAATCCTCAAGATTATAAGCAGCCAGTTTCAGCTTATCTTCTCGAAACATATCTTGAATTTCACTTGCTCGACTTTCTACGTTGTCGACCAGCTTGCCTCTACCCAGCAGTTCGCGTGCAACAAAATCTAAAGCAAAACTCTCAAATGACCAAGTTGCAGTGCGCAGCATTTCAATGCCATCAAGCACAACCCGTCCTGGCACCAACGCATAATTTCTATCCTGACGCTGCTGATTAGTTCTCCAGCGCACAGTCTCGCCGCCACGTCCAAGACGGAAGTCAATGTTGAGCGCTTGACATCTTTGTTCAAGAAACTGCAAATCAAACGCAACCACGCTCCAACCAATGATCACATCCGGGTCAACGTCAGCGAACCAGGATAAGAAGCGCCGTATTAGCGCACGCTCATCGACCAAAAACTCCAGATACTCTGGCTGACCCGCGATATCGTCACCGATCATAAAGACAGCCTGAAAACCCTGACCAGCCACCGCGATCGAGTAAAGCACGTTCTCAGAATATGAAGTTTCAATATCCAGAGACGCTATTTTTAGCGTTGGCGTGAAGTTCACCGGGGCGAGGTGCGGGTCTAAAAACGATTGGTAGGCCCTAACGCCGGTCGGGGAATCAACGCCTTCTTCAATCGAGGTGCCCGTAATCGACAGCGCTCCATTAATAAACCGCTCCATTAAAAAGCGATCAGTTGGACGAACATCAGCTTCGAGCGCAGCTATTTGTTTGGCCGAGAGTTTGGATCTGGCGACATTAAGATCACGCTGATTCCTAAAATAACAGGCGTGAACCGGGGTACCTTGGAAGTCCTTGAGTTTAATCAGCTGGTGCCGCCAAGAGACCACACCTTTCAAAATATTTTCAGCGCGAGGAATCAGGTTGTCGGGCAGGAAAAAGATGGATTCCTGATCTTCCATGATTATCCGAACCGGCCCTTCGCAGGTAGCTGCCCAGAACACCAGACTTTGTCCCTCAGCGGTTTCTGTCCACTGCCTCGTTAAAATAAACCCGTGAACCATGTGCGTAGGTTGTCTCTCGGAAAACCGAACCAGAATATTAGATGAAGATTAGGATGTCGGCCGGCAGACTTCAACCATGCTGGTAACGCCTGGCCAATAAAAGAACCTAAGATCGGCATGCACAACGCATTACTGACGCGACCCATCCCGCACAAGACGACCACTAGATATCAAACACATCGGCGTTAGAAACAGCACGGTGACCGAACAGACGAGCAGGCGCTAATCTGCAAAAATCAGCTGTATTGCACCTGCGGGTCCTTCTGTAACGGTCGCCGATACATCAAATGCCTGTTGAATCGATTCTGAAGTGATAACCGCAGCCGGCTTACCGGCGCCCAGAATCTTTCCCTCACTCATCAAAATGATTTCATCGCAAAACTGACACGCCAGTTCAATATCGTGCAACACCAGTCCAACCGCTGTACCCTGCGCGGCGAAACCACGGACTAATCTAAAAAATGCAACCTGATGAGCGATATCCAGTGGTGCTATCGGTTCGTCGAAAAGTAAGTGTGCGTGGCTCAGGTCATCTATGACTTGGCTGACAACGCGGCAAATCTGTACTCTCTGCTTTTCACCGCCTGAGAGCGAGGTATAGGGCCGCTGAGCGAAGTCAGTCAACGAGAACAAACTTAATACCTTAGCTACTAGCGCGCGGTTTGTTGCTTCATCGCTTTGATGGGGAATTCTGCCCATCAGCACAACCTCTTCAACACTAAAGGGAAAATCCAGCGTGGCGGTCTGCGGTAATACGGCAATCTTTTTTGCCAGCTCCCCGCGCGACCATGATTTCAAGTCAATCGCGTCAAGGCGGATAGAACCAGACAGCGCTTTTTCGTACCCTGCCGCGAGGTGCACAAGCGACGTTTTTCCAGCACCATTCGCACCTAGAATACCAGTGACACAACCACTCGGGATTGTCGCCGATACATCCTCCAGCAACCGTTGGCCGCCAACACTAAAACAACAATGTCTCAATTTAAGCGTCAAATGCCTAACTTCCCTTTCTGACGCATAATCAGATAGACAAAAAATGGTCCGCCTAACAGCGCTGTTAGTATCCCTATGGGTAGTTCTGCAGGCGAAATGATACTTCTACCAACACCATCGGCCAAAAGCACCAGAATAGCGCCGAGCAAGGCTGAGCCAGGAATGACAACTGAATGGTTCGAGCTACTCGTCAAGCGAATAAGGTGCGGAACAACCAGACCTACAAACGCCACAATACCCGTCAGCGCGACACCTACCCCAACAATAACAGCTGTCAATACGACGATTCGCTGACGTAAACGAGTGATATCAATGCCGAGGTAGTAAGCTTCCTTATCTCCAAGGGTTACGGCATTGAGGTTTCTACTTTCTCTCATCAACAAAACGATCGCCGCAGGAATAATCAACGCAATCGAAACACCGGTCCAATCCGCGCCATTGAAACTGCCTAGGGCCCAAAAGGTCACCGATCGCAGCTCAAGATCTGAAGATAAATATGAGAACAACCCGACCCCGGCTATCGCAATTGAATTGAAAGCGATACCAGCAAGCAACATGCTTGAAACCGTGCCACTTCGCTTACCAATCTCAAGCACCAGCCACGAAATCAACAATCCTCCGACAAATGCACTGCCACTGACACCTAGCAGACCAAAAGCAGTGGTATGAAGATCAAGCACCATATACCCCGCAGCAAACAGTGCCGCCCCACTCGACACGCCTATAAGGGCAGGGTCTGCCAGAGGGTTTCGGAACAATCCCTGAATCACTGCACCCGCAACAGACACACCGGCACCGACAATAATCGAGAGCAATACCCTAGGAAGCCTAATCTCCCAGAAAATTGTTTCACTCACGACATCGGCATGTCCCATCAATAAATCTAACAGCAGAATCTCCGTGGCGCCGACACAGAGCATCATTACTGTGGACACCATTAGCGTAATCAGTAGCACGGGAGATTTCATTAACCAGCGCATTCAAACACTTTCCATAAAGGGCATTGAATGTCCAAGCTCAATACCTTGATGTGAACATTTCGTGCTGTAAGCATAAACTTCCACACCCGCTTCACGAGCAGCAACTAGGGTCTCTGCGTAAAGCGGATCTATATCGCGGGCAGGCTCAACCCGAGTGATGCCTGTATGCTGAACACAGAAGAAAAGCACGCCTCGATGGCCCTCTCTAACAACTTCAGTAAGCTCGCGCAGGTGTTTAGTACCTCGCGCTGTGACCGCATCTGGAAACCGCCCCAATCCCTTAGCGATGGACTCGTCCAGCAGCGTCACACTTTTTATTTCGATGTAGCAATCCGGTTTGTTTGGGTGTTCACTGAGTAATAGATCAATGCGGCTATTTTCTGCCCCGTATTTCACTTCACTTTGCACGGCACCGTAGCCTCGAACCTCAGGCACGTTTCCCAGACCTTCTTTTACAATGGCATTCGCCCTCGCGGATTGAATGCCGATAAAATGTCCTATTGGCGTACGGCTGATCTCCCAGGTATTAGGATACTTACGTTTGGCATTATCCGATGTGGAAAACCAGACCTCGTCTCCCGGATTCGCACAGTTCTTCATTGAACCGGTGTTCGGGCAGTGGATGGTTCGCCGACTGCCATCATCCAGTTCAATATCTGCAAGGAAGCGTTTGTATCTTCGCAGCAAAATACCATGTTCCAGCGCAGCTTCAAATTCCACGATTACGCTCCAGCGCAAGGGTTATTCTCTCAACCCCTTTTCTCAGGGTTTCCAGGTCCTGAGAATAACTAAAGCGCGCATAATCTTCGGCGAGGTAAGTGCCGAAGTCAGTTCCCGGTGTAATTGCGACATGATGCTGCTCCAATAAAGACTTCGCAAACGCCTCGCTGCTGCCAAGTCCTGCCGGAAGTTTTGCATAAACATAAAAAGCGCCCTCAGGCATCAGCGGCACACCGAACCCCAGCTTCCTTAGCGCAGGCACCAAAAAATCTCTTCTTTTTTTAAACTCCGCTTTATTCCGTTCCATCTCATTTTTCGCATCAATGCCAAAAGCACCTAAGGCGGCGTGCTGCGCAACACTCGAAGGACATATAAACAGGTTTTGAGACAATTTTTCAGCGATTTTTACTGCGTCGGGTGGGACAACCATCCAACCCAGACGCCATCCAGTCATACCAAAATATTTCGAAAAACTGTTCACTACGAAGGCAGAGGGGTCAATCGACAAAACAGAATCTTGCGCCACGTCACCATAAACAAGTCCATGGTAGATTTCATCGACAACCAAATATCCATTACGCTGCTTAATCGCGCTGGCTATCTGCTCCAAATCTTTTCGGGCAATTACGGCGCCGGTCGGGTTTGCAGGAGAGGCAATCAGGGCGCCGCGGGTGTTATCTTTCCAATGTCGCTCGATCAGCGCCGGTGTCAGTTGAAAATGATCATCCGCGGTGACAGGCACTAGCTGGGGCTCTGCTTCAAAGGCATGTAAAAAGTGCCTGTTGCAAGGATACCCAGGATCGGTCATCAAGAAGCCCTCATCGACATTAAGCAACATTGAGGTCACTAACAGAAGTGCCGCTGATCCGCCCGTAGTGACGAAAATACGACTGGGATCTATGGAAATACCGTACCAATCCATGTACTGCTGACTGATACACTCACGCAGCTCAAGCAATCCCTGCGCCGTGGTATATTTCGTTTTACCAGCAGTCAGTGCTTTTTGCCCCGCTTTCACAATCGCTCCGGGCGTAGGGAAATCTGGCTCACCCACTTCCATATGCACAACATCGTGCCCTTCGGCCTCCAGTGCCGCTGCACGGGCTACGATATCCATCACCCGAAACGGTTCAATCTTCCTCACCCGCTCTGCGTACTTAACGCTGTTTTCCTCTCCCATCTTCCCTTTTCTTCCCGTTTTTAAGCCTATCCAAAGACAATCTCAACTGTATCAGATTACGACAATTCCACTATTTCCGGCACTATACAGGCATCGGCTATTAATTATTGAACCCTGAATTCGAATATTACATCTGACACTGCTATTTACGGGAAGACATCCACTTTGATTCTGGCAAGCAGGGGGAGCGAAAAGTGCAAAATTGATGCTTGGCGAACAGCGAATGTTCTGGTAGTGTTCGCTGCTTGATTTTCCCAAGGCACTTGTCCACAAAGATAATCGGAAGAAGACTATGGCAGCAAAAAGCAAAAAAGCCCCTGTGAAGAAGGCTAAAGCCAAAGCAAAGACACCTGCAAAAGCGCCCGTCAAAGCAAAGGCCAGTGCAAAGCAGACCGCCAAAACAAAGCCAAAAGCAAAAACGGTCGCAAAGTCAAAAGCAACCGCCAAAACCGCAACCAAGAAAAGCCCAGCTAAGCCAAGTAAGAAGGCAGCAGTAAAGAAGAGCCCGGCCAAGAACAAGAGTAATGTCGAAACCAAGATTGCTAAAAAGAAAGCGGCTGTAAAGAAGCCCGCTGCAAAAAAGCCAGCTGTGAAGCCAGCGACGAAAAAAACACCTGTTAAGAAGGCGCCAGCCAAAAAAGCACCAGCCAAGAAAGCACCAACCAAAAAGGCACCCGTCAAAAAGACACCAGCCAAAAAGGCACCGGCGAAAAAAGCACCTGTCAAAAAAACACTGACCAAAAAGAAAGCGCCTGCTGTAGAAAAAACCGATAAACCGAAATCCAAAGTGAAGGCAAAGACTAAAGTTCAGGCTGAGACTTCAGCGAAAAAAGTATCAAAATCGAAACCCGTTGAGAAATCAAAGGCAACTAAAGTAACACCGACACCCCCAAAAAAGAGCGTGTCCAGAAAAAAGGTAAACACAACGTTGAAAGCAGCAGCAAAAGCACCCCGCAAGAAATCAGCCGCAGGTGCGAAAGGAAAAAAGGCAGAAACGACAACAGTTAAGCCAACTGTTAGAGCTACAACAAAGACGAGCGGCGTAAAAAAGCCCACCACCGTCGTCACCAATCGAAGTGCCGCTCAAACGCTACGAGACTTGGCCGAGGTTGAGGCAAAGCCAAAAAGCATTGATGCAGACTACATGAACGAGCCCCAGCGCGCGCACTTTAAAGATCTGTTGCTGCAATGGAAACGCCAGTTAATGGAAGAAGTCGACAGAACTGTCAGTAATATGAAGGACGTCGCCGCAAACGACCCTGACCCGGCGGACAGAGCGACACAGGAAGAAGAGTTTTCACTGGAACTTCGGACCAGAGATCGCGAACGCAAGCTCATCAAAAAGATCGACAACACGATAGACTTGATCGATCAGGATGACTACGGCTATTGCGATTCCTGCGGCATAGAAATTGGCGTAGAACGGCTCGAAGCAAGACCTACTGCCACTCAATGTATCGATTGTAAGACGCTAGATGAAATTAAGGAAAAGCAAATTCACGGTTGATTGAATGTCATTCGAGGGCTGACTTATGACGGCGGTAGATGCCTCTGAAACCAGTACTCGGAAATACATCGGCCGGTTTGCACCCTCACCAACCGGCCCACTCCATTTCGGCTCCCTTGTTGCTGCACTCGCCAGTTGGCTGGATGCACGCAGCCACGAAGGCAGCTGGCTACTTCGAATTGAAGACCTCGATCCTCCACGTGAGGATCCATCAGCTCCAGACACGATAAAGCGACAGCTGGAAACCCTGGGCTTGACCTGGGATGGTGCACCGCTTTATCAAAGTACCCGCCAAGACGCTTATGACGAAGCGCTAAACGAACTCCGCAACAAAGGCATGGTGTATGTTTGCACCTGTTCACGCAAGTCAATTCGTGGCGTTTACCCAGGCAATTGCCGAGAGAAACGCCTCGAAGAAAGTGCGACGGGGGCCTGCGCGATCAGACTCAGAGTTCCCAATAAAATTGCCACTTTCAACGACAGAATCAGTGGATCTCATATCTTTGACCTAAACAACGCAGTTGGTGATTTTATTGTTCGAAGGCGGGATGGCAGAACCGCCTATCAACTTGCGGTTGCAGTAGACGATGAGTACCAAAACGTCACCGATATTATCAGAGGTGACGATTTACTCGATTCAACACCGCGACAACTATGTATTATCGAGGCATTGGGCTATCAATCTGTCAGATACGGCCACCTTCCCGTGATCCTTGGTGCCGATCATAAAAAGCTGAGCAAACAGGCGCATGCAGCGCCGGTGTCGATCGAAAAACCTGAAAAGACAATTCGAGATGCGCTTCTATGTCTAGGCCAGACATCTCCACCAGACACCGACAATGTACAAATATTACTGAACTGGGCAATCGAAAACTGGCAGCCTGAGATGATCCCAGCGAGATCAACCGTCTGGACCCCCGCTTAGCGTGGGAGTATGGTGGTTGTTTTCATTTATATTAACGACTAGACCACCGCTATTTGTGTCACGTTGCGACTGGAGTTCTTATGCTCATCGAACGAACCATTATTTTTGTCATCCTTGGGTTTTTTGTTTTTAGCCCGCAGATTCCGGGCTGGCAAGAGAGTGAGCATGTCGCTAACTGGTATGGCTACTATCTACCCGGCGTGATCTTTCTGTTAGCACTTGGCTGGGCCTTAAGACCTGGTGGCAAGCCGCCAAACTGATATCATGACGTTTTCAATTACCCAACTATTCTCCATCGGCTTTATCTATCTAACGGTATTATTTGGCTCCGCCTATGCGACTGAAATAGGGCTGCTGCCAAGAGCACTTACCCATCATAGATTAACTCGAGTACTCGCATTAGGCGTATTCGCTGGCACCATATGCTTTAACGGCACCCTGGGTCTTGCGTCACAGTATGGCGCCAGCTACATGCTCTACTTCCTTGGGGCAAGCGCTGCTTTTGTTGCGGCACCCATCCTACTTGCGCCCATCTGCAGAATCGCACTGACTCACAAGCTGGGTTCAATAGCCGATGTTTTCGCTTTTCGATACCCTGCACCTTGGGTTGGCGGTGTCGTCAGCGTATTTATGCTGATCGGACTTCTACCTCTCATTGCTCTGCAGATTCATGCAGTCTCAACAACAGTTCACCTGTTGAACCAGGAGTTCAGCGAAGATGTATTGGCCATCGTCTTTTGCAGCACAATGACGCTTTTTGCCATTCTGTTTGGCGCGATGCATCTGTCTACCCGAGACAAACACCAAGGCTTGGTTGTTGCGATGGGGCTGGAATCAATCATCAAACTGGTAGCGCTAATTACGATCGCGATATACGCGATTAGTGAGGTTTTTGGTGGTTTGAATAACATGAACGCCTGGCTCACTCAGAACCTCGCAGAGCACTATCTCGACAATACACTCGCAACCGGTCCATCAAGGACATTACTGCTCCTGTTTTTTGCTGCAGCCGTCGCAATGCCGCATGTGTACCACATACTGATCACCGAAAACGAAGACAACAATTTGCTGAATGACTCTCGCTGGGGATTTCCTGCATACATGCTATGTCTAAGCGCGTGCATTCCACCCATACTGTGGGCAGCAACGTACCTCGGCGCACAAACCCCGGCGGAGTTTCATATTTTGGGATTAGGTTTGACGGCAGAGAACCGGGAAATTACGATCCTTGCGTTTGTTGTCAGTCTGGCCGCGGCAAGCGGCGTTCTAATCGTCACGACACTGGCTCTTTCATCTATGATCTTGAATCACGTTTTCCTACCGCTTTACACACCTAAGCCCGGGGTCAATGTGTACTCACTCATGTTCTATGCCCGCAGGGTGCTTATTGCGGGTATTATTTTCCTCTCCTATTGTATGTATAAGCTTCTTGCTGAGGGTCAAAATCTGACGAGCCTTGGCATCGTTGCATTTGTTGCAGTGCTACAGTTTTTACCTGGTCTCTTTGGCGCATTTTACTGGCGTGGGGCAAACAAGGCAGGCCTGCTAGCGGGCATGCTGCTCGGTTACCTTGTTTGGTTCGCGACACTTTTCTACCCTCTATTAAGTGACATCTTTTATTCCAACTTGATCACACCGGCGGCCTTGGGCTATCAGGCAGAGCTATACCAACCCGGTCTCTATGAGCTAAAGGAACGTGCTTGGCATATCGCGGCCATGGCTTCTCTTACCGTTAACGCGCTTGGATTTGTCGTTTTCTCGGCCTTCTATAAGACAACGCGAGAGGAGATGCGTGCCGCGAACAATTGTTTATCAGACTCATTTTATAGACCGCTACAGGGACAACTGATCGCACAATCAGTTTCAGACATTCAAACAGGGCTAGAGCCTGTTTTGGGCGTCAATACGGCCAACCGAGAAATCCGCTTTGCGCTCGAAGAATTAGCCCTGGAGCCGGATGAGAAACGTACCCACGCCTTGCAACAACTCAGGGAACGAGTGGAATCGAACCTATCAACCACCCTAGGCCAAACAATTGCTTATGGCATTATTGATCGTTTTGTACCATTTAGTACAAATGACGAGGCGAAGGGGTCAGAGACTGTTTATTCAGTTGAATCGAGATTGGAGGATTATCAATCTCAGCTCACGGGTATGGCTGCAGAGCTTGATGCGCTCAGACGACATCATCGCCGAATTTTGCAAGAACTACCGACGGCCGTGTGCGCCATCGCAGAGAATCAGAACGTATTGATCTGGAATGCTGCCATGGAAAATCTTACCAATATCAATGCTGGCAAAATTATCGGCTCGAAACTCAACTCTTTGCCGGATGACTGGTTTCTGCTACTAGACGGGTTTGCGGTCGGGCCTGAGACGCACAAACTAAGGGTACGGGTATCCAGCGATGCAGCAGAGTTACTGGTGAATTTACACAAAGCATCCATCGATAATATTCCCACCTCTGGAGGTGACGTCGTGATTGTTATCGAAGATATGACTGATGAACATATTCTAGAAGAACAGCTCCTTCACAATGAAAGATTAGCATCGATAGGTCAGCTTTCTGCTGGCATCGCGCATGAGATAGGCAACCCGATAACTGGCATTGCTTGCCTCGCTCAAAACATGAAATACGAAACCGAAGAGCAGGAATTTCATTTTCTGTCAGATCAAATTCTGGAGCAAACCGGTCGTGTCTCAGAGATCTTACAATCTCTCGTCAACTTCTCGCACGGTGGCAGAGCAGAAACACGAAAGCCCTACGTTCCTGTAGATGTAAAACAGTGTGTCGCAGAAGCGATCAGTCTGCTTTCGCTCAGCCCTGAAAATCACAACACCATTTTCAAGAATGGTCTAGGCGAGCAATGTTTTGTACTCGGCAATGCACAAAGGCTTTCCCAGGTATTTGTTAACATTTTCACGAATGCCCGAGATGCATCGGAATCGGACGGTGTGATCGATATTGCAGCAACTGTCACAGAGAGCACCATTGCAATAACAATCACCGATCAAGGCCACGGCATCCCATCTGAAAAAATTGGCCAGATTTTCGAACCATTTTTTACCACCAAAGACCCCGGCAAAGGCACCGGCCTAGGTCTCGCCATCGCCAGCTCGATTGTGCAGGAGCATCAGGGATCCATTACTGCAACACAATCAACTTTTGGTAGGGGAACCTGCATCGCTATCACTCTGCCCTACTTTGTTCGGCTGGAAAATACGCCAGATTAATGTGCGTAGTGGAGCCTGCGAATTACGTTTCAGTTTACATAAAGAAATTTGACTTCAGTCAATGAACGTTGTTAAGTACCTAGCCTAGAGAGCACATCGGCACGCTGTTTTCATTTGGCAACAAGAAAAGAGCCAAACAATAAGCTAATGTAAACCAAGCGCTAATACGAACTAAGAGTTAGAGTAACAAGCGAGAAGATTGAACTGAGCCTGATTTGGACACCCTCTCAACCCGAGAACGGTATCTTTCAATCAACGGCATAAGTACTTATTCTCGAGTTGCTTAAATAGATAGTATGAGCAGACAGAAAATCCTCATCGTTGAAGATGAAATTGTAATACGCACCTCACTCAAGAAGTTTCTCGAAAAACAATCCTACATCATTGAAGAAGCAGCATCTCTCAACGAGGCACTGCACCACAACTTGCAGGATTTTGCCTTGATCATTACAGATTTACGCCTGCCCGGGCCTAACGGTACAGGTATCATCAACGAAGCTATGGAAGTGCCCGTACTGGTAATGACCAGTTACGCAAGTGTGACCTCAGCCGTAGAGGCAATGAAGCTAGGCGCCGCTGACTACGTTGCAAAACCCTTCGATTATCAAGACTTGCTATCAAAAGTGAAAAATCTGATCGAAGAAAAGTCTCGCCCGGCGATTATCGAAGGCATGCTTGGCTCCTGTGAAGCTATCCTTGATCTCATGCGTCGTATTCACAAGGTGGCGCCAACTGGCACTAACGTCCTTATCCAGGGTGAATCGGGCACTGGCAAAGAGCTGGTTGCGAAAGCCATTCACAAGGCGAGCCACCAATCAGGGCACAACATGATCTCCCTGAATTGTGCTGCTATTCCCGACACGCTGATTGAGTCAGAACTTTTTGGTCACGAGAAAGGCGCTTTCACCGGCGCAACCAATGCACGTGTTGGTCTGATTGAAGCTGCCGATGGAGGCACTTTGTTTCTTGATGAAATTGGTGAGCTGCCTCTTGAAGCACAGGCGAGGTTGCTCAGGGTTCTACAGGAAGGTGAGGTTAGACGCGTTGGATCAGTCGCCACAAAAAAAGTGTCGGTGCGACTCATCGCTGCAACACACAGGAACTTGAAAGAACTTACCCAGCGAGGAGGGTTTCGTGAAGACCTGTACTACCGCCTTAATGTTGTCAAACTGATACTGCCACCTCTAAGAGATCGAAATGACGACATCAAGACACTGGCAGACCACTTTTTAAAGCTAAACTGCGACCAGTTGGGCAAACCCTGTTTATCTTTTTCACCCTCAGCGCAGAATGTGATTCAGTCCTATCGCTGGCCAGGTAATATCAGAGAACTTGAAAATGCTATCGAGCGAGCTGTCATCCTCTGTGAGGGCAAAACGATCTCGCCTGACTTATTATCAGTCGATTCGGAATCAGGGCAGGAGACACTTCTGAAATCAACCCTCGCGAACAACAATGAAAAACCTCTGGTTGAGAACGAAGACAATTTGTCACTCGAAGATTATTTCCAGAAGTTTGTGATGGAACACCAAGACAGCATGACCGAGACAGAGCTCGCACAACAACTGGGTATTAGCCGAAAATCCCTTTGGCA
>TARA_B110000037_G_scaffold102635_1_pt1 | contig 13442 bp, 13 predicted proteins | sample TARA_B110000037 | Tara Oceans TARA_B110000037 (sample SAMEA4397196) | marine metagenome | biome: Polar Biome; feature: [MIX] marine epipelagic wind mixed layer (ENVO:01000061); material: water (ENVO:00002006), including particulate matter (ENVO:01000060) such as... | depth 10-100 m
GGTTCAGGTGACGATACTCGTGGCTTTGCTCCACCTTTCGTTAAAAATGAAGATGGAGCAGATACAGATTTAAGCGCTTATTATTGCGGTGCAAATAGAAATAAAAGATCAATCACGATTAATCTTAGTGAAAAAGAAGGTCAAAATTTAGTAAGAAAATTATTAGTTGATTGTGATATTTTAGTAGAAAATTTTAAAACTGGTACTCTGCAAAAGTATGGCCTCAGTTATAATGATTTAAAAAAAGAATTTCCAAAATTAATATACTGCTCAATTACAGGATTTGGTCAAACTGGTCCTTATGCTTCAAGGCCTGGGTATGATGGTTTAATTCAAGCTATGGGAGGTGTTATGGCATTAACTGGAGACCCAGATGGAGAGCCGATTAAGGTAGGAGTTCCAATTGGAGATTTGATGGCTGGTATGTTTGCGTCTGTAGGAATATTAGCTGCTGTTCGTCACCAAATTCTAACTGGTGAAGGCCAATTTATAGATATTGGAATGTTAGATACACATGTAGCTTGGCTGGCTAATCAGGGTATGAATTACCTTGCAACTAACAAGAATCCAGAAAGACTAGGAAATCAACATCCAAACATAGTTCCATATCAAGTAATGCCAACTTCAGATGGATATATTGTTTTGTCAATTGGAAATGATCCAACTTTTGAGAGATTTTGTAAATTGACAGGCGAAGAACATTTAATAGACGATCCAAAGTTTAAAACTAATGCAGATCGTGTTTTGAATAGAGAGTTTGTAACTAATACGCTTAATGATGTAACAAGAAAAAAACCATCTCAATGGTGGTTAACTGAATTAGAAAAGGAAAAAATAGGATGTGGTCCAATCAATACATTGAGCGAAGTGTTTTCTGATCCTCACGTAAAAGCTCGTGAAATGGTGGTTGAGATGAAACATCAAAAAACTGGAAAATCTCCTTTAAAATTAATTGCAAATCCAATAAAAATGGATGAAACTCCTCCAACTTATCGTATGCCTCCCCCATTGTTAGGTGAACATACAGAACAAATTTTATCCGAAAATATTGGTTTGTCGCAATCCGAAATTTTAGAACTTAAAGTAAAAAAAATAATTTAAAATTAATTTTTTAGTTAGTAAAACATATGGCTATAGCAGTTGATAATGTAACAACTATTGTTGAACAAGACACTTTGAAATCTTGGTTTAGGTTAATTGTCTTATTTATAATAGGAGTAATTGGTACTGTTGGAATGTGGTCTGTAGTTGTTGTTTTACCAGCTTTAGAAACAGAATTTAATATTGACCGAGGAAATGCAAGTCTATTGTATGCGACAACAATGGTTGGTTTTGGTTTAGGCAATTTTTTGATTGGAAAAATTACAGATAAAATTGGTATAAAAATTCCTATAGTCATAGCTATCATAACTCTTATTTTATCTTATTTGCTTGCTACAATATCTAAAGAGTTCTGGCAGTTATTAATTTTACAGGTGTTTATGGGACTCGCGGCAGCAACATTTTTTGGTCCTTCGATGGCAGATATTGGAAACTTTTTTGAAACAAGAAGAGGTTTAGCTGTCTCGATCATCGCTAGTGCAAATTATGTTGCAGGAGCATCTTGGCCACTTGTTATAAGTTATTTCTTAAATTTCAGTGATTGGAGAGATGTTTATTTATACATTGCACTAATATGTCTAATAATTATGGTGCCTCTCGTATTAATTTTAAAAAACAATATTGCTTCACATAGCGATACTTCTTTAAATTCAAACTTTCAAAATCATAAATTCAATAATTTATCATCAAGAAAACTTCAAAATTTACTTATGCTTGCGGGAGTTGGTTGTTGTGTTGCAATGGCAATGCCTCAAGTTCATATAGTTGCATTATGTGTTGATAGTGGTTTTGGCCTTAATGTTGGGGCTGAAGTTTTATCTGTAATGCTTTTTTCAGGAATGATAAGTAGAGTGGCTTTTGGATTTTTGTCTGATAAAATTGGACCTATTTTTACTTTATTTATTGGATCTTTATTGCAAATGCTTGCTCTAGTTTTTTTTATTCCATTTGATAGTCAATTTTCACTCTATATTGTTTCCTTAATGTTTGGTCTTTCTCAAGGTGGTATTGTTCCTGCATATGCGATGATAGTTAGAAAATATTTGCCATTATCAGAAGTTGGTGAACGAGTTGGTTTAGTCATTATGGCAACTATTGTTGGTATGGGATTAGGTGGTTGGATGTCTGGTGAAATATATGATTTAACACAATCTTATAAGTTAGCATTTGTTAATGGTATTCTATGGAATTTAACAAATGTTATTATAGTTACATTTATTATGTGGAAAATTGTCTTTCAAAAAAAAATAAAAACTAACTGAATGAGTAATTAATAATGAATAAAATTAAAGAGTTATCGATATCTTCTTACGAAATAACATTAGAACTTTTCAAAGTAATGATACCAACACTTATAGTTATTAAAATATTAGAAGAATTAGGTTTTGTTGATATTTTAAATAATATCTTTGCCCCTTTAATGCTTTTATTAGGGTTGCCTGAAATTGTTTCCTTAGTATTTACTACATCTATGCTTACAAGTCCTTATGCTGGGTTAATAATATTTTCAGGATTACCCTTGGATACTTCATTTACTGCTGCTCAAGCTAGTGTCCTAGGTCTCTTAATATTATTTACACATTCCTTACCTATAGAAGTTATTATTTGTCGAAAAGCAGGGGTGAGAGCTCGTGCTATGATATTTGTTAGATTAGGTTTAGGCATTTTATCATGTTATCTATTAAATCTTTTTTTTCAATTGACTGGATATATGAACTATCCTGCAACAATTTTATTGCCAAGTTTAGAAAGTGCTCCAGATATTTCAAGTTGGGTTTTTTCTCAGTTGAAAGGACTTGGGATGATATTTATTATAATTATAGCATTAGTAATAATTTTAGATTTTTTAAAATATATTGGTGTTGAGAGATTAATAGAAAAAGCTTTAAAACCTTTTTTAAACTTTCTTGGTGTTGGTGAAAAGGCTTCTACTATTGCAGTAGTTGGTGTTACTTTAGGGATTGGTTTTGGAGCAGGACTTTTAATCAAGGAGGTGAAAACTGGTAAATTACATTACAAAGATGTGTTTGGAATTATAATTCTTATTGGAATGCTTCACAGTATAATTGAGGATACGGCAGTTGTATCTCTAATTGGTTCTAACATAATTATAACACTCTTTTTAAGAGCTGCTTTGACATTATGTATAGTTTATATTTTCATGAGGTTGGGTAAGAATTTTACTGAAGAATTTTGGCAGAAACATCTTACTAACTATAACATACCAGAGTATAAGCCAAACTCTTAAGATGGGATAACTTTGTTATCCCAATCAAATATTTTACCATTATCAGATATGGATTTATTTTCAATTACTTCCCTTAATTTTTTAGCAGCAAATTCTGGTGAAAAATATTCTTTATTTTTTTTCTGAAAAGGTTTTGATAAAACTGAATCTACTGTGCCTGGATGAAGTCCAATAATAATATTCTGGGGGTTAACTCTTTTTTGTTCTATAGAAAAATTTTTCAATATCATATTTAATGCTGTTTTTGAAGCTCTATAAGAATACCAGCCACCCAGTTCATTATCATCTATACTTCCAACTCTTGCAGATAAAGAGGCAAATTTTGTGGTTCTGTCTTTGTAAAAAGTTGGTATGAAATATTTACCTATTAGAGCAGTTGGTATTGTGTTTGCCTCAAACATTTTAAAAAATTTTTCTTTTGATATATCTCTTATTGATTTTTCTGGATTATCTAACATTCCTATAGCAACTATAATTAAATCTAACTTAACATCTATTACTTTTGAAGCATCCTCTAGACTTTTCTCATCTAGATAATCAACTTTTTTTTTAATAATTAACTCATGGTTAGGACCATTTCCATTTCTAGAAAAAGAAAATAACTTATTTATATTTGTGTTATTTGCATATTCCAGGCATAAAGCGCTTCCTATTGCACCAGAACTTCCAAATACAGCTATATTTAAGTCAGACATGAATTAACCTTATTTAAGTTTTTATAAAAATATTCTATGATAGATAACATTTTTATTTTATTATTGATAAGTATTTAAAATTATAACTTTTGTAAAATGGAATTTTAATTGAATAGTTTAAAGCCACATTTTCTTCTAATTCATGGTGCCTGGCATGGTGGTTGGGTATGGAAAGACGTAGAATTAGCTCTAAGGAATCAGGGATATAGTGTGTCTTGTCCAACTCAAACTGGACTTGGTGAAAGGCAACATTTGTTATCAAAGTCACTTACTTTAGATACCTTTATTGACGATATAATAAATCATATTTTGATTGAAGATTTGTCTAATATAATCTTAGTTGGTCATAGTTTTGCAGGAAGTGTAATAACTGGTGTTGCTGATAAATTAAAAGAGAGAATAAATAGATTGATTTATTTTGACGCAGTTATTTTATTAAATGGACAGTCTCCTTTCGATATTGCTCCAGATAATATTGTTAAAGAAAGATTGAAGTTAGCTGAATCATCAAAAGATGGGTTATCTATCCAGCCTCCTAAACCTGAAGCTTTTGGAGTAGTGGACCAGAGAAAAGCTTATATGTTAGCAAAAAGATTGACACCCCATCCAGTAAGTACATTTCAATCAAAACTAAATATTAAAAATGATGTTGGTAATGGACTACCTCTAAGTTACATTTTTTGTATCAATCCAGTATATGAATCTTTAGAGAGTTCAAGGGATATTGTTAGAAAAAAGAAGTGGCCTATTTTTGAATTAAATGGTTCTCACAACGCAATGTATACGCATCCAAAGGAAACTTTAAATCTATTTATGAAAATATGTAATTAATAATTAAAGGAGATAATTTTGTCAGTATGTATTACAGGTTGGGCTCACAATAAGTTTGGAATAAATAAAAATAAAACATCAGAAAATATGATTGCCGATGTAGTTGAAGAAGCTATCCATCACGCTGAAATATCTGTGAAAGACATTGATGCAATTTTTGTTGGAACATTTAATAATGGTTTCCAAAAACAAGATTTTCATGGAGCATTGCCTGCAGTTTCTCAAAGTGATTTAAGGTATATACCAGCTATGAGGGTAGAAAACGCTTGTGCGACTGGCTCTGCAGCTATTCATACTGCAATGAATGCAATTGAAGCAAAGAAAGCAAAAACAACTCTTGTCGTAGGAGTTGAAAAAATGTCAGACACATCTTCTGAAAAAGTAGGTGATATACTTCTAGGTGCGAGTTATCGACCTGAAGAAGGTAATACCAAAGGAGGGTTCACTGGAGTTTTTGCTACAATTGCTGAAGCTTATTTTCAAAAGTATGGAGATAAATCTGATATATTAGCTAAAATTGCAGCAAAAAATCATAAAAATGGAAGTGTAAATCCTCTAGCCCATATGCAAAAAGATCTTGGTTTTGATTTTTGTAACACAGTCTCTGAAAAAAATCCTTATGTAGCACAACCTTTAAGAAGAACAGACTGCTCTATGGTTTCTGACGGTGCTGCAGCGTTGATACTACAAGATATAGACTTAGCTTTATCTGCAAAAAGAGCAATTGCATTTAGAGCAAGAAGGCATGTTAATGACATTCTGCCATTGAGTAAAAGAGAAAAAACAGAATTTGAAGGTGCTAGGCGCGCTTGGGTATCAGCTCTGGCTGATGCTAAAATTACATTGGATGATTTATCTTTTGTTGAAACTCATGACTGTTTTACAATTGCCGAATTAATTGAATATGAGGCTATGGGACTAACTAAAATTGGACAAGGTTTTAGAGCAATTGAAGAAGGTTGGGTAAATATAGATGGAAAACTTCCGATAAATCCCTCAGGAGGTCTTAAGTCAAAGGGACATCCAGTTGGCGCAACTGGTGTTTCGCAACATGTAATGGCTGCAATGCAGCTAACAGATGAAGCTGGTGAAATGCAAATTAAAAATGCTAATTTAGCTGGTATTTTTAATATGGGAGGAGCTTCAGTCGCTAATTATGTCTCAATTTTAGAAAAAATACGTTAAAAATAAATTAGCTTAAGAATTTGTAAAATTTGGTTTTCTTTTTTCCAAAAGAGCATCTATTGCTTCGCGATGATCATCCATCATTTGAAGAATACTTTGTTGACTTGCAGCCATTTCCAGAGCTTTGTCTAAAGGAACGTTTTGAGACATTCTTAAAAGACGCTTGGCTCGTCTCGATGCCTCTGGTGGTTGAGCAGCAATCTTATTAGCAAGTTCATTTGCTTTGTTTAGTAAATCTTCATTTTTAACAACTTGAGATACAAGTCCCCAATTTAGAGCTTTTTCAGCGTCAAGGACATCACAAGTTAAAATCATTTCTGATGCTCTTGCAAAGCCAATTATTTTGGGAAGAAACCAAGATCCTCCATCTCCAGGAATAATCCCAATTCTTAAAAAACTTTCCGAAAATTTAGCATCTTCCGCAGCTATTCTTATGTCACACATCGTACATAAATCGTTTCCAGCACCAATTGCATGCCCATTTACAGCTGCTATAACTGGAACTTCTATTGCATTCATGGTTAATGGAATTTTTTGTATACCAAATCTATACCAATCTTCTAATTGACTTTGAGACATATTGTCAGTTGTAGTCATATCTTTAATTTCTTGAAGATTTCCACCTGAAGAAAAACTTTTGCCAGCTCCAGTTAAGATCACACAGCCTACACCTTTATCACGATTTGCTTTATTTAAACTAGAAATCAAACCATCAATTAAATCGCCTGATAATGCATTTCTTGTATCAGGTCTATTTAGAGTAATTGTTACTATTCTTTTATTTTGTTTATATAAAACAGATTCTGACATTTTGCGCCTCTCAATAATTTCTATAATTAGTTAGTTAAATATTCCCATAGATTTAAGTTGTTTTTTTCAAGAAAGTGCTTGCCTAAAATATTTTGCCAGTATGTTTCATTTCCAAAATCATTTCTCCAGCTATTTAAGTTTCTGGTAAAATAAGCTAATTCATATTCTTTAGTAAAACCCATTGCTCCATGAACTTGATGAGACATTGCAATTAGTTTTCCTGCAGCTATACCAGCTCTTATTTTTAAAACAGCGACATCTTGAATTTTAAAATCTAATTCATTTGTGTGAGTTAATGTAGATAAGGCAGCTGTGGATGCAGATAGTTCAACTGCCATTTCTGATATTTGATGTTGAATGGCCTGAAACTTTGATAAAGATCTTCCAAACTGTACTCTTTGTGAACAATATTCTATAGATAAATCAATCACTTTTTCCATAGCTCCAACCATTTGGGCTGATCTAATAATTGAACCAATTTGATTAAAATCAATATTTTTATTCAGTTCTTTTATTTCTATAATTTTACAATTCTCAATATTTAAATTATATCTTGGCTCAGACAGGAAATTTTTTTTAGCTTCTTTTTCCCCATCTATATTTTTAATAAAAATGAATTTTTTTATGCCATCAATGTCTTGTATTATAATAATCTGGTCAGTTAAGTTTAGATAGGGAACAGAAAACAAATTTCCAGAAATTTTACCATTTAATATTTTTATATTTTTTGACTCTATTGCAAAAGTAACCATTCCATTTGGTGGTTTTATATCTAACTCAGAAAACAGATAATTACTTATAATTGTTTCAGTTAAAGGAAGTGGTATCCCCATTTTAGTTGATAATTGTATTACTGGTAGTATGGAATTAAAAGATAGATTTGATCCTTCGAACTTCTCTTTGACAGCAATTTGTGTTAAGCCTATTTCTTCTATATCTTTCCACAATTTAATCAAATTTTCATTTTTATTACTTATATCTTGTCTTAATTCATGGTTTATATGTTTATTAAAAATTTTATTCGTAGATTCTAATATAATTCCTAATTCGTTATTCATCTTAAACCTAGTTGTCTGGCTATTATGCCTCTCATTATTTCTGTGGTTCCGCCTCTTAACGAATTTGATGGAATTCTAAGCGTGGAGTCTTCAAATAAATCTTGAAGTTGAGTAGGCCAGTCGTAAAGAGGTATCATATTTGAAAATTCTCTTAATGTTTCAACCATAGTTTTTTCAAATTTGTTACCTAACTCTTTAACAAATGCCGCTTGCGTTTCAGGAGATTCTCCATTTTGTAGCATGGACGCAACTGAGAAGCTCATCTTTCTTAGAGTTTGTAATTCAGCTATAAGTTTTCCAACTAAGCTTGATCCTGATTCAAGTAATATGCTACGAAATTCACTTATGAATCTATCAAGTAAGGTAAAATGCGACAAAAATCTCTCAGGCCCAGATCGTTCTAGTGCGAGTTCCCCAACAACTTGTGACCAACCTTTTCCTTCTTCTCCTAGTAATGCTTCCTTCGGAAGATTAACATTATCAAATAATGTTTCATTAAAATGTTTTTGACCAGTCATGTCTGGAATGCCCTTTATAATTATATTAGGAAGTGACAAGTCAACAAGAAATTGAGATAAACCCTCATGTCTATTTTCTTTGGAAGCAGGACTTGTTCGAGCTAAAACTATCATATAGTTAGAAATATGTGCTCCAGTAGACCATATTTTTCTTCCTTCTAAGTTCCATCCATTTTCAATCTTAGTTGCCTTCGTCTTAACTGAAGCTAAATCCGAACCTGAATCAGGTTCACTCATTCCAATTGCAAAAAAACATTCTCCTGCAGTAATTTTAGGTATTATTTCTTGCTTCTGTTCCTCGGACCCGAACCTTAATATTTGGCTGCCACTCTGTCTGTCAGCAATCCAGTGTGCAGCCACAGGCGCTCCAGCTGCTAGAAGTTCTTCAGTTACTACATATCTCTCAAGAGCGCTTCTTTGTTGACCTCCATATTTCTGAGGAAAGGACATTCCTAACCAACCCTTAGCTCCTAACTTTTTACTAAAACTTGGATTAGCTGAAAATACCCAAGCATCTGCCGATGGAGAATAATCTCCTTTATTTAAAGATTTAGTTAAAAAATCCCTGACTTCTAATCTTAACTTTGTTAAATCATTAGTTTCTTCAATAGCGGGGAAATTAAATTTAGACATTGTTTTAAAGCACTTTATTTTAAGTTTTAATTTGTTAAACAAGTTAAATTATATATATAAAACGTCAATAAAAAAACTTAAATACTTCTTCCGATATATTGCTTCAGACAGTTGTATAAAGTAAGATTTATTAAACAACTAATGAGGGTATTATGACTTATGTAGAAGATAACATTTTGGAGAGATTAAGAAAATTAGCAACTCCCACTCTTGCTAATGCCTTAGATGACATTAGTTTTAATGGTATAATGAATGATATTCAGCCTGCTGGAATAGGAATGTGCGTAGTTGGAAGAGCTGTTACGGTTCAAGAGATTACAGGTTCATTTGGTAGTTTTTCTTCAGATGATTTTAAAGTGGGTCATATGATAGACGCTGCTAATTCTGGGGATGTTATTGTGGTTGCCAACAATGGTGCTCCAGTATCCACATGGGGAGGTATGGCATCATATTCTGCTAAATTAAAAGGAATAGGTGGTCTTGTTGTTGATGGAGGAATTCGAGATAGAGAAGAAATAGTAGAATTTAATTTTCCAGCTTTTTCAAAACATATGGTTCCAACACCAGGTAAAACAAGAATTAAAGTTTTATCTATAAATGAGCCAATTATTTGTGCAGGAGTGAGAGTTGAAAAAGGAGATGTTATAGTTGCTGATGGAACAGGAGTTTTATGTTTGCCTTCTGAAAAAGCAGAAGCAATTACTATTGCTGCTGAAAAATTTTCTAAAGACGATAAACAAGCTATGGTTGAAATGGAAAAGGGTTTAACGTTTATAGAAGCTCTTAAAAAATTTTCTAAAATATAATAAATTCTAATTGTTTGTTAGTTCAATTAGTGCTCTAGAAAAAAAATCTTGTTGTCCAAAATTCCCTGATTTAAGTGTAATCGAAATTGACTTGTTACCAAAAGATTTTGGAGACCATAAAGCAGGTACACCTGGAGAAATTTCTTTTCCAATTTTCAGCTCTTCAACTCCTAGACCTTTTATAATAGCTCCGGATGTTTCTCCACCAGCTGAAATAAATCTTCCAAAATTATCCTTGACTAACCTTGTAGATAATTTTTCAAAAAAGTATTCAATATTATTTGCTAATACGTCTTGACCAAATTGTTTTTGTTTCTTGAGTACTATATCGTGATCTGATGATGAATATATTAAAGGACTAAGAGTTTGATTTTTTTTAATCCACAAGAACACTTCTTCTAAAAAGTTGGTATTATTCATAACATCATCTGGAGATATGTAATAAGAAGGATTGTTTTCCTTATAAATTTTGATTTGTTCAAGGGTAGCCCTAGAGCATGAACCTGAGAGAATTATCGCGTTACTATTGTTTTTCGGAAGGTCAAATTTTGTTTCAGACAGTAATCCTTTATTTTGATATATCTTAGGAAGACCAAGTGCAATTCCAGATCCACCAGTTAGAAATGGTAAATCTTTTATTCCATTACATATAATATCAAAGTCATTGTTGGATGTGGTATCAACTATAGCATATTTAAAACCTTGTTTTTTTAAATCTGCTATCTTTTCATTTATAGCTTCTGAACCATTTTTTATAGTTTCTATATTGATCAGTCCAACTTTACTTTTCGTTTGAAAATTTAACCATCTAACTAAGTTATGATCAGTCATGGGAGTTAAGGGATGATTTTCCATTCCAGATTCATTAAGAGGCGCTCCGTTAACAAACATATGTCCGTAGTACACAGTTCTTCCTGCGTCAGGAAAAGAAGGGCAGGCTATAGTAAAATTAGTATCTAACTCTTCCATGATGGCATCTGTTACGGGCCCTATGTTACCTTCTTTAGTAGAATCAAAAGTTGAACAATATTTAAAAATAAATTGCTTGCATCCAGCATCTCTAAGCCAATTTAGAGCTTTCAAGCTTTCTGTGATTGCTTCTTTTATAGGTATTGTCCTTGTTTTTAAAGCTATCACTGCTGCTTCTGTGTTTTGCAGTTTTGCTTCATTAGATGATAACTTTGGAACGCCAGCATACATTGAAACGTGCATTCCAGATTTTTTTAGATTATTCGCAATATCTGATGAACCTGTAAAATCATCACCTATAATTCCTAATATCATTATTTTAATTCACTTTTAAATAATTTGTTTTTGAAGTTGAGATACTATTTTTTCTAAAACCCACGGAGTAACTTCTTCGTTAAAAGATAGATAATGTTTGCTATTTAAATGAACTTTGAATGCGGCTTCATCTTTATATATTTCATATAAAAAGACTACATCTTCATTAACTGGGTCATGACATATATCGAATACAATGCAATCATTTTCTAAATTCAATGAATCTCTCGCTTGTTGTATCATCCTTTTTTTAAATTTTTTAGTGTCTTCTGGATTTGTTGTAAATTTAACAGTAATGACAAACATTTTAAATTCCTTACTTCTTTAATTAATTTTTTTTTGAATTGTGTCATCTTTTAAAAGTAAAAGGATAGCATTACTAATTTCTTGAGTTCCCATATCACCTCCAAATTCCATTGGTCGCAGTTGATTCCTCTCAAAGCCTGTGTCTATAGCAGTTTCTATTAACTCAGCACCTTTAGAAGCTAATGGGCAATTATGTTTTTCCCCTAAATAATTTAACATTAAAGCTGAACTTAGTATAGTTGCTAAAGGATTAGCCTTGTTTTGCCCCATTATATCGGGCGCGCTTCCGTGTGCTGGTTGAAATAATCCATGATTATCTCCTATTTCAGCACATGACGCCATGCCCATTCCCCCAACTAATCCGCCTCCTAAGTCTGATAAAATATCGCCAAACATATTTTCCATAACCAAAATATCATATTCCCATGGGTTTCTTATTAAGTTCAAAGCCATAGCGTCAACATAACAATGTTCAGATGTTATATCTAAGAAATTTTGCTTTCTTTCATCAAAGATTTTTCTAAAAAAGGCTTGTGAACGGAATACATTTGCTTTGTCTACACATGTTACTTTTCCCAATTTACCTTTATTTTTTCGTTGTCGAGCTAGATTAAAGGCAAAATCATGTAATTTTTCAGTTGTAGTTCTTGTAATTCGCATTATGTCTTGAACTTCTTCATTATTATCTACGGGACATCTGTTATGGACAGCAGCAGAGTAAAACAAACCTTCGGTTGACTCTCTTAATATAACTAAATCAATTTTGCTTGAAAGTTCGTTACTTAAACGGTTAGTTATATTTGGATATGCCTTTACTGGTCTTACACCGGCATATAGATTAAACACTTCTCTGAAACGAAGATGAGGACATATTTCCGTACCATCTGCATGTCTTATAGTAGGTAGACCAATTGCACCTAAAAAAATGCTGTCTGATTTATCAGCTTTTTCTTCACCTCCGGGTTCAACATCTTTACCTGTTAAAGCAAAATAGGTTGCTCCTGCGTTAATTAAATCCCAATTACACTTGTAACCACCAATGATATCAGAGGAAAGGTCAACTATAGAAGTTGCAGCATTTACTATATCTTTACCTATTCCGTCACCAGGCATTGTGGCAATAACAAAATCTTTTTGACCCATAACGAATTTCCTTATAATATTCAACTAAACTAGAATAATTCATGCTTTTGAAAAATTATATCCAACATAAAACTCTAGTAAGATCAAAAAAACAAGATAAATATTTATAGTAATGTGGAAAGTGTGAATGAATAAAAATAGATCTTGGGAGATGTAATTTAAATTCACTCACATAATAATGATAATGATAATGATTATTAATGTAAAGTTTTATTTTTATTAAAATTATGATAAATTATATTTTCTTTTCTAAAAGTTTCAAAATTGTCTCTTTTACTAACTTCAAATAATAAGTTTTTCTTCATGAGAAGATTAGCTATATGTTCAATTTTATGATTAATTTCTTTATGATATTTAAAAACTTTATTCATATTTAAATAAACATCTGAATTTTCACTTTGAAAATATGATATTGCTAATAAAAGTTCTTGTTCTGTCTCTCCTAAATATTGAGAACAATGACACCTAATATCAATTGGTTTTAGAGACAATGTGCATATTTCTCTTAATAAATTATCTAGTGAGACAGATATTTCTTCAATAAACACTTGTGTTAAACCATAAATAAGAGGTGGTATGGGATCTTTAGCAGTCAAAATACATTTTTTCCATTCTCGGATAGACCAAATAATTATTCTTTCATTCGCTCCTAATTCAGTAACTAAATTTTGATTATAACTTAAATTTTTATTCATAAACTAAACTTCTCCTTTGTTATTATTGATAACGATTATCATTATCATAGTCAAATTTAATTTATAATGATTTTGATTAATATTATCATTATCAATAAAAGTATTTAAAAACAATGACTTAGGTAAATC
>TARA_B110000037_G_scaffold100306_2_pt1 | contig 13438 bp, 11 predicted proteins | sample TARA_B110000037 | Tara Oceans TARA_B110000037 (sample SAMEA4397196) | marine metagenome | biome: Polar Biome; feature: [MIX] marine epipelagic wind mixed layer (ENVO:01000061); material: water (ENVO:00002006), including particulate matter (ENVO:01000060) such as... | depth 10-100 m
TGATAAAATAGAAATTGCTATTCCAAGGAAAAGGGCGGCCAGAAAATCACCATTTATCTTTTTCCAAAAAATGGATAATCCATCGCTAAATAGAAGTTTGACGGTTGCTAAATCGAAAGATTTTAAGGAATTGATAAGCTCCTCATATATACCTGATATGAATGCAATAGTTCCCCCAGAAACACCTGGTACTACATCTGCAACTCCCATTCCTAGTCCTTTAAGAGAAATTATTGCGTAGTCTTTAATAGTTCTTGCCATAATTGAATTAGTAAGCGAGTCTTTGGGGTTCAAATTCCACACACCAATCTTCGTACCCACCTGTAAGGTTTATTAGGTTAGTATAGCCGTGTTTTTGTTCAAGAATATCAATGATAGCAGCAACTCTATTACCATAATTGCAGTACATAACAACATCGCTCGTTCTGTTTATTTTATTCAAATTGTCTAATAAGTTGGCCATTGATATAGACTCTCCGTTTAGATTACTCCATTCGTATTCGTAAGAATCTCTTACGTCGATGAGCTGAAAATCCTTAGCGTTTTCTTTCCAAGACTTTAGTTCCTGAACACTTATCTCTTTCACGATTTAATTTTGGTGCTTATCTACAATGTTCTCTGGTAAATAAGAAAAGAAAGTATCCCCTCTTAACCCCAACCTTAAAGTTTCCAATGGAATAACTTCTTCGGGTGCAATGTTTCCAAGATTAGCGTTAGCTCCAAGTAGTTTAATAAACCAAACTTGTTGTGGTTTTTTTGGTGCTTCCCACATAATATCATCCTTGTCCACTGCAGCTAATATTCGATTTACTAGCATGGTATGAGCCGTACCATTAGGACGGTAAATCCCTACATTTCCAGACTCTCGTGCTTCTGCAATAACTTTCCATGAACCAGCTTGTAATTCCTTGGTCATCATGCTTGTCCACATTCCTGGGCTAATAAAAATCCCTTCTTCTTTACTCCCAACTTCGCTAAACACGGTAAAGTTTTTTGCTAATCGAGTGATTAACTCACACTTTTCATCGTGATCAATAAAAATTGAGCCATCCGAAACTTCAACTGTAGTAATTTCCAAATCGTCCATTAATCGAATGTAGTCGTCGATTTTATCGCGAACCAAAAAAGCTTCAAACAATGTACCACCAAGGTAAACCTTCATGTTTGCTTCATGATACAACTTAATCTTTTCTTTAAGATTATTCGTGATATAGGAAGTTCCAAACCCCAGCTTAACAACATCGGTCAGCATGGCACTTTTATCAATAAAGTTTTCTGCTTCGCGAATGCTTAAACCCTTGTCCATCATCATGGTCAATCCATTATTTCGTGGTTTTTCAGGTCTTTCTGGTATAAAGGGAAGTGTAAAATTCATATTAAAATTGTTCGAAAAATTCTTTAATTTCTAAATCGTTTTCAAAAGCCGCACAAAAATCGAATATTTGATTTATTTTAGATGGGGATTCTAAAAATGCATTATTCCAATGATTAAAAGCATTTGTTTTATCGCCAGCCATATATAAGTATGAACCGGTTCTATAGTTTAGTTCGGGGATTTTTCCTTGTAGAGAAATTCCACTTTGGATCACTTCGATAGCTTCTTCTAATTGACCGTTTTCCCATAACATTCCAGAATAATCAAGAAATACTTCCCAATTATCAGAATCTACTTTTATTACTTTTTTATAACTTTTTTTTGCTTCTTTGAAAAAGCCTAAAGCTTGGCATACTTCTGCGTACGTGTGAAGTAAACCTGGACGTTGAGGATTTTGTTTTAGTCCCGTTTCGCAATATAAAAGAGCGTCTTCCAATTTGTCTTGAAGGTAAAGGCAACTCGCAGCACCATCGATGGCATCTGAATAATGTTCGTCATGTTTTAGGGCTTTTTGGTAATATTCCATTGCCTTGCCAAAATCTTCTGTTTCTTCGTGACATTCGCCAATATTACAATAGGTTGCAGCTGCTGACCCTTCTAATTCTAGAGTTGCTTCAAAACATTCAATAGCATCTTCGAAGCGCCCCAATCGGGCCAAAATACTTCCTTTGTTAAACCAACCTGAAGAAAACTCTGAAAATGACACCACCGAATATTCATAAGCGTGAAGTGCGTCTTCAAGTTTACTTTCAAAAGAGTAGAGGTTTCCTAGGTTAAACCATGCATGGTGGTTATAGGGGTTGTTTTCTATAAATGAGTTAAAAAACGCTTCTCCTTCGATTAATAGTCCTTCACCTTCATAAACCATTGCAATTTCATATAGACCTTCTATGTTTTCGGGATGATTTTTAATTAATTTTTTTAGCCAAAAAATACTTTGGTTAGGTTTCTCTAAATTTTGACATTCCGCCGAAATTTGCAAAAATAAATGGAACTCCTCTTCTTTTGAGCACTTATCCAAGGCAATTTTATAGCAATTAAGCGCTTTTAATGAGTCTCCAAATCGACTATGAATCTCACCCATTTGGGTTGGGATTTCGACATCGAAAGGAAATGTTTCTTCTAGTTTTTGAAGCATTAAAATAGCCTGAAAAGGATTATTTTTCTCACTTAAAAGCTCGGCCTCTTTAATTGAAATTTCTACTGCAGAAGGGTGTTGGTTTTTCGCAAAGTTCAAAGCCTTAGTGGCTTTGTCTAATTTTAAAATGGAAAGATAGTATTCAATAATGCCTTGCCATTCCGATACGTCAAAATAGTAATAAGCTGAATCGCTAAACATATCTTCTAGCTTAACGAATCGCTCTTCGTTGTTGTTATTTTCAAAAGATGGATCGTAGTCTTCTTTCATACGTTTAAAGCCGCACTATGTTAGCAAAAGTATATGAATTGATAAGTAACAAAAGTAATTATTGTTCTATTTTCTAAGAAAGTAATTAACAGGTTGTTTTAAGGGCGCGATTCAACTTAATTAATTGGCTTTTCAATTGTTGTATGATTTTTATTTATTATTAAAGTAAAAGGAAATTAATGTGAGTTAACAATCTTAAAAATAGTATATAACAATATAATTTATATAGATTCAAGTTTCAATGATTAAAAATATTTTTAAACTAATTAGCCTTGATTTTATTTTTCTTAGTCTGGTTCAGACTAATCAGAGAACAATACTTATTAACGCTTGAATTTATACTTGTCTTAAAAATTATCTTTGTTGACTATTTTAAAAAAATATTAATGACATTAATAAAGTCTATTTCAGGTATCAGAGGTACAATTGGTGGTCGACCAGGAGAAGGTTTATCACCACTGGACATAGTTAAATTCGCTTCTGCTTTTGGAACTTGGGTTTCAAACAATAACGAAAATAAACATCCTAAAATTGTTATTGGGCGAGATGCTAGAATATCTGGCTTCATAGTTAATAATTTGGTTTGTTCTTCATTACAAAGTCTTGGTTTTGATGTTATAGACCTTGGTCTAACAACGACCCCCACAGTTGAACTGGCCGTAGTGAGTGAAGGAGCTGAGGCCGGTATAATTTTAACAGCAAGTCATAATCCAAAACAATGGAATGCTCTGAAACTTCTTAATGAAAAAGGAGAGTTTATTAGTGGACCAGATGGCGCAGAAGTTTTGGAAATTGCTGATGCTGAAGATTTTAATTATGTTTCTGTAAATCATTTGGGAAAATATTTACATAACGACACATACTTACATAAACACATTAAGGCTGTACTGAATTTACCTTTAGTTGATGTAGAGGCAATTAGAGCAAAAAAGTTTAGAATTGTTGTTGATGCCGTAAATTCTACCGGAGGAATTTACATACCTGCATTACTTCGTGACCTTGGTGTGGAAGAGGTTATTCAATTAAATTGTCAACCAACTGGTGAATTTGCCCACAACCCGGAGCCTATTCCAGAAAACCTTACTGAAATTGCAAGTGTTGTTAGAAAGCAGGATGCACATTTAGGAATAGTAGTGGACCCTGACGTGGATAGGTTGGCATTAGTGAATGAAGATGGAGAAATGTTTGGTGAAGAATATACGCTTGTGGCAGTTGCTGACTACGTATTGTCTCATACTCCAGGAAATACAGTTTCAAATCTTTCTTCAACACGCGCATTGCTGGATATTACCGAAAAACACAATCAATCTTATGCGGCTTCAGCTGTAGGAGAAGTAAATGTAGTTAGCTTAATGAAAGAAACTAATGCGGTAATTGGGGGAGAAGGCAATGGAGGGATAATTTATCCTGAGCTTCATTACGGAAGAGATGCTTTGGTTGGAATCGCTTTGTTTTTAACCCATTTGGCGAAATCTAAAAAAACAATGTCCGTTTTAAAAGCTTCTTATCCTCATTATCACATTTCTAAAAATAAAATAGAACTTACTCCAGACATTTATGTCGACAAAGTTTTAGCTGCAATAAAACTGAAATATAAAAACTACCCCATTAATACCATTGATGGAATTAAAATTGAGTTTGATAAAGAATGGGTTCATTTGCGAAAAAGTAATACTGAGCCAATTATTCGGATTTATACAGAAAGTGACAGTGTAGGCATGGCTAATAACCTTGCGAAGAAAATAATTAACGATATAAAAGAAATAATTAGACAGTAAATGAAGGCATATTTAGACAACGCTGCAACGACTCCAATGGCTTCTGAAGTAATAGATGAAATGATTCCTGTGATGCGTAATGCTTTTGGAAACCCATCATCTATACATGCTTCTGGAAGAGAAGTAAAGGCTAAAATAGAAAGGTCACGTCGATCAATAGCTAAAATACTAAATGTAACTCCTTCTGAAATTATTTTTACAAGTGGTGGCACCGAGGCTGATAACTTGGCAATACGATCATCGTTAAAAACAATGGGATTAAAACATGCCATTACCACAGATATTGAACACCATGCAGTTTTAGACACTATGGAGGAGGTTTGCAGTGAGGAAAGAGTTAAGCTGAGTAAAGTTAGATTGGATAATAAGAGCTACATTGATATGGAGCATTTAGAAGATCTTCTTAAAAATAATGAACGATCTTTTGTGTCTCTTATGCATGCCAATAATGAAATTGGAAACATGATTGACTTAGAGTTTGTGGGAAATCTGTGTAAAAAATACAATGCAGTATTTCTCTCAGACACGGTACAAACAATGGCACATTTTCCATTCGATTTTGAGAAATTAAATATTCAATTTGCTACTTGTTCTGCTCATAAATTTCATGGACCAAAAGGAGTAGGCTTTTTATACGTGAATAAAAATTTGAACATCCCTTCCATGCTAACTGGTGGTGGACAAGAAAGAGGAATGCGAGCCGGAACGGAAAACGTTTATGGAATCGTGGGCTTGGCAAAGGCTTTAGATATTGGCAATAAGCACGTTAATGATCATATAAAACACATAACGGAATTGAAGTTTTATATGATGGAAGAATTAGAACAAAAAATAAAAGGAGTTCGATTTAATGGTGATCCAAAAGGGAACTCGCTATATACAGTGCTGAACGTTAGTTTACCTCCAAACCCTAAATCAGGGATGCTACTTTTTAACCTCGATATTATGGGAATAGCCTGTAGTGGAGGATCTGCTTGTTCAAGCGGAGCTTCAACGGGGTCTCATGTTTTAAATGGAATAGGTGCTGATATTAATCGTCAGGCAATACGTTTCTCGTTTTCTAGATATACTACAAAAGAGGAAATAGATTATGTCATTGAAAAAATAGTAGATTTTTATAAAGAACACTAATACCTTAGTTTCAGTGATGAAAGAATTAATTCATAAATATAGAGCTGAACGACCTCTCCTTCTTTTATTATTGGTTGCGTTTATTCCAAGGTTACTTGCCACAATCTTTTCTAAGGGCTTTGGAATGCACGATGACCATTACTTAATAATTGAAGCAGCTCAAAGTTGGGTTGATGGATCGGATTATAATTCGTGGTTACCCAAAAACCGACCTAATACTGACCCAACCGGCCACTCATGGTTTTATGTAGGACTTCATTATTATTTTTTTTCGTTTTTAGATTTGATTGGAATTAACGACCCACAATTTAAAATGTACATTGTTAGGTTATTACATGGACTTTATTCCTTATTAATTATACCTCCTATTTATTTTATTGGAAAAAAAATTAGTAATGAAAAGTTAGCTTTCAGTGCTGCTTTAATTTGGGGACTCATGTGGTTTATTCCAAATATGAGTGTAAGAAATTTAGTTGAATTGGTCAGTGTTCCTCCATTAATGTGGTCCACATGGTTGCTTTTTAAAGAAAGTAATCCAAAGATTAAAAATATTGTTTTTGCTGGCTTACTCATGGGGGTAGCAATGAGTATTCGTTTGCACATGAGTTTATTTATAGGCGGTATTGGTTTGGTTTTACTTTTCAAAAACCAATTAGTTCCGGCAATAATTTTTGGTGTAAATGTTTTTGTTTCCCTTTTTATTACTCAAATTGGTGATTTATTTTTATGGGGAAGACCTTTCGCGGAAATTGGAGAATACATTGCATATAATTTGGCGAATAAGACCACTTATGGAGTAAGTAGCTATTACATGTATTTTGGCACTGTAATGGGACTTTTACTTCCTCCGTTAAGTGTGGCTTGGTTTATTGGTTATTTAAAATCTTGGAAAAAGTATGCTTTGCTTTTTTGGCCAAGTTTTATCTTTTTTGTCTTTCATTGTTATTTCCCAAACAAGCAGGAGCGATTTATTTTACCAATGTTTCCTTTCGTTGTGTTACTTGGCGTAATCTGGTGGGGTGAGTTTGTGCAAAACAGTAAAAAACCAATTATTCCCAAATTAAACCTTTGGCTTACTCGTGTTTTTTGGACGGTCAACTTTATTTTAATATTAGTAGTTTCAACTTCATACAGTAAAAAAAGTAGGGTGGAGAGTATGCTTTATTTAGCTACCCAAGATGAATACAATGGATTAATTGTAGATTATAGTATAGAATGGGGAGCTCCAATGTTACCACGTTTTTATGCCGAAAATTGGAGCAGTATCTATTACATTACCAGAACTTCGAGATATGGAGGGGGGAGTGTGGAAGCATTAATTTCCTATTCTGCTGAAGATAGACCTAACCATGCCTTGTTTTTTGAGGATGAAGATTTAGAAGGACGTAAAGAAAAGTTTAAAACTATTTTAAACTGCGAGTTGGACTTTTTAATTGAGAAAAAGCCTAGCTTTTTAGATGTGCTTTTAAGTAAAATGAATCCAAACAATGTCAATGAAACCGCTTATATTTATAAAATAATTTATAAATGAAAGTAGTATTCTTAGGCACAGGTACTTCTCAAGGAATTCCAGTAATTGGAAGCAATCACCCAGTATGCTTGTCGAATGATGAAAGAGACAAGAGGTTACGAACTTCGGTGTACATTGAAGTTGATGGGCAAAATTTAGTTATAGATACTGGGCCAGATTTTCGGCAGCAAATGTTAGCGGCAAATGTTGAGCATGTTGATGCCATCTTATATACGCATGAACATAGCGATCATGTTGCTGGGTTTGATGACATACGTCCTTTGAATTTTAAGCAAAAAACGGATATGCCTGTTTATGCAGATCAAAGAGTTTGCGCTGCTTTAAAACGTAGTTTCCCGTATGCTTTCGTAACTGAAAATAAATACCCTGGTGCGCCAGGGGCTATATTGAATGAAATTAAAAACAAGTTATTCAAAATACAAGAACTGGAAGTTACGCCGATAGAAGTATTACACATGAAAATGCCAGTTTTCGGCTATCGTATTCATGATTTTACCTACATAACCGATGCGAGTTATATATCTGACCAAGAATTAGAAAAAATTAAAGGTTCTAAAGTTTTAGTGTTGAATGCATTAAGAAATGAAAAACACTATTCGCATTTTAATTTAGAAGAAGCTTTAGAAATAGTAGAGAAAACCCAACCAAAAAAAGCATACTTTGTACACATTAGTCATCACCTAGGTTTTCATGCTGAAGTGAGTAAGTCTTTACCTGCCAATGTTGAATTGGCTTATGATGGTCTTGAAATAAAAATTTAATTATGAGAATATTTGCCTTAGCATTAATCTTAATATCAGCTTTCAATTCAGTGGAAGCACAATCGTTGAATTTTGGTAGTGTAAATGAAAAAACAATAAAAAAGGATACTGCTTTTTACACAATTTCGGGTCCATCCAATCCGCAATGGATTTACGTTATGTTAATGGAACAAAAGCCTTACGAGGGAGTAAAACTTCTTTATGATTCTATTCAGTCTATGGGTGGTACAAACGTCGTAGTTGCGATTCCATTAGAATTTGCCCCAAAACAAAACATGCCTTACTTGGGTTTACTAACCGTTGAAAGTAAAAACAGCTTAATAGGAACTTATAAATTGAGTGGTCAAGGTGTCTTTTCAAACACTTATTATTCGTCCACGCAAAACAAAAGTGCCGAGGTTTTAAAGACGACCTTAAAAACCATTACAGGACAAGGTTATAAGAGCTTGGGGTACAGCATTGCCCGTGATAATATGTACGCTAGTATTGATAATGTTGGAGGTAATGTAGAATGTGTTTATACTGGAAAGAAAGCGAAATTCAATACACGTTCAGGAGCAAATTCAGCTAGTTTCAATTGCGAGCACACTTTTCCTCAAGGGTTCTTTTCGAGTGCTGCTCCTATGAAATCAGATATTCATCATTTATTTCCAACTACAACAACATCAAATAGTAGAAGGGGAAATGATCCATTTGGACTAGTGTCTAGCCCAAGTTGGAGCGATGGAGGAAGTAAATCGGGTGGAGGAAAGTTTGAGCCTCGAGATGTACATAAAGGAACAGTTGCTCGATCCATGTTGTACTTTGGAGTTCGATATGGAGACTATTCAGGTCATTTGGCAGGTCAAGAAAGCCTTCTTCGATCGTGGGTAAATCAATTTCCAGTTTCATCGAAAGACATAAAAAGAAACAATGACATTTTTTCCCTTCAAAAAAACAGAAACCCTTTTGTAGATTATCCTCAATTTTTGGAAAGAATTTCTTCCATAACTGGAACTGCAAGTGATGCCAAAATAACTTCTTTTGAATGGAGTAAATCATTGAGGCACCAGAGTGGGGATACTGCAAGTGGATGGTCTGAAGTGCGAAGCCACATTATTTATAATACTGGGAATACCAACGTGACAATTGACGAAGTTTTTATTAGTGGCACCAATAATTCCAATAAGGTATTGAAAGGTAGAAATGGGGTAGTTTTAAAACCAAATGAAAGTTTTGAGATTGAAGTTGAATTAGGAGCAGATTTTGTAGATGGAGGTTGGTATGAATCAAAAGATTCGTTAATAATAAAAACCAATATTACTGGGCAAAAAAGATTGGCTTTTTTACATGCTCTTTGGTTTGATACTGGTTCAAGTCTAACTGAATATGATTCTGAAAACAATTTGAACGTTTTCCCAAACCCAGTTTTAGATAACCTTTATTTAGATTTAGGTGAAATTACTTCGCCAGCACAAATCAGAATCTTGGATTTGCAAGGGAAAACTGTATGGATTCAATCGAAAAATTTAGAACAAGTAGATGTTAACGCATTGCCTTCTGGGGAATATTTAATACGAATTGAAGATGAAAAAGGACTAGTAAAATCAGCAAGATTCTTAAAGTACTAATATTAGATAAATACCGGTTTAGGAGTTTTTTATTCTGAACCCTCCGCAATAGACATTGAACTTATCTTCTTTTAAAAAACCAATAAGAGTAAGATTGTTTTCTTTGGCCAGTTCGTAGGCTAAAGAACTTGGGGCACCGACAGAACAAAGAATAGGAACGCCTAACATAATGGCCTTTTGAACCAGTTCAAAACTTGTACGGCCACTTACCAGCATTATATTCTCTGATAACGGAACTTGGTTTTTTAATAAGCTTGCTCCAGCAATTTTATCCATAGCGTTGTGTCTTCCAACATCTTCACGCATCATTTCCAATTCACCTTGTTTATTGAATAGGCCGGTGGCATGAATTCCTCCAGTATGATTGAAAACAGTCTGATTATTCTCTAATTGTTTGGCCAAATTGGTAATTGTATCAAATGAAATTGACACGTTTCCTTCAGGCACAATTTCACATTTTTGGCTTACACTTTCAATGGATGATTTGCCGCAAACTCCACAACTCGAAGAAGTATAAAAATGCCGTTCTAGGTTAATTATATCAAAGTCAAGATCTTTTCTTAGTGTAACTTTCACCACGTTTCCATGCTCTTCTTCTTTTTCAACGGTTTCGCAATGATGTATATTAACCACATCTGTTTCAGAATTAATTATTCCTTCTGTAAAAAGAAAGCCCATTACAAGTTCTAAATCGTGCCCCGGAGTTCGCATGGTAACTGAAATGTTCTTTTCTTCTAATTCCCCATTCGAATTGTATGCGAGTCTTATTTCGAGTGGTTCTTCGACTGCAAGGATGTCAGGGGATTCTTTAAAAGAGTTAAATTGAACTCGAGTAATATTAACTTGTTTTACACTCGGTTTTGTCATTTTTATTATTCAATATTGCTTTAGAAAATAAGTGAATTATCTTTAGCCAAATTTCGTTTTTATTTATTTATGAGAGCTTTTTTATATTATTTGTTTGCGATTGTCTTTGTTATTTGTAATTCATGTACCAATTCAACACAGAAAAACGACATCACGGTTTCATTAATTCACATTAATGACGTTTACGAAATTGCCAGTATCAACAAAGGAAAAGAAGGTGGGTATGCACGATTGGCTTATTTAGTTGATTCTTTAAAAATAAAAAACCCCAATACTCTTGTAGTACATGCCGGTGATTTTTTAAGTCCAAGTTTAATTGGAAATTTAAAAGATGAAAAGGGAAAAAGAATAAAAGGACGACACATGATTGAGGTTATGAATGCGGCAGGTGTGGATGTTGTAACTTTTGGTAATCATGAGTTTGATATAAAAGAAGCAGAACTATTGAGTAGGATTGACGAATCTAAATTTCAATGGATTTCTGCTAATGTTCTCCACCAAAAAGACAGTATGAGTATTCAGCCATTTGATCATAATGGAAATGAAATACTCAAAACCTTTCAAAAACAATTTGTAAAAAACAGTGACACATTTAGTCTTGGAATTATTGGGGTGACCTTACCCTTTAATCAGAAAAAATACTTGGCTTATCTTGATGTTGAATCTACGATAGAAGAAGTTTTAGATACTATTTCAACCGATAAAACTGTATTGCTTACTCATTTGGAAAGGACAGAGGATTATGATGTTGCCCAAAAATTCACTAGTGTCCCTTTAATTATGGGAGGACACGATCATTATCATTTTATAGACACAATTGGCGAGGTCTATGTTGCCAAAGCAGATGCAAATTTGCGTAGCGTTTGGAAACACGATTTAACCTATAATTTTAGTTCTGAAAGGCTAAGTATTACAAGTGAATTGATAAAGTTAGACGAGCAAATTCCGGAAAGTGAAACTGTTTTAAAAGTGGTGAACAAATGGAATGAATATGCTAAGAAAAAAGCGTTTGAACAAGGATTTGATTTAGAGAAAGTGGTTTGGGAAGGAGATTCAATTTGGGAATGCCGAGAAACAATTGTGCGCTCTAGGCAAACTAATTTTGGAAATATGGTAGCACAAGCAATGCAAATGCATTCCAACGCAGATATCGTATTGCTAAATTCTGGGAGTTTACGTTACGACGACCAATTAACTAAAATAATAACTGAAGGTGATATTTTGAAAGCACTTCCATTCGGAGGGTCTATTGTAACGACTAAAATAAAGGGAATAGATTTACATAAGATTATCAAAATTGGATTAGAAAGTAATGTTGGAACAGGAGGGTATTTACAAATACCTAATGTGAGAATAGAGAATAATGAAATTTGGATTGGTGAAAATAAGCTTGATGAAAACCGAGATTACTTAGTATGCAGCTCCGAATTTATGGCAGTAGGGAAAGAAGCTAGGCTAGAAATATTAGAGAGTTATAAGTGGGAGCAAATAAATTTGAAAATACCCAGTGATATTAGAAATTTCGTTGTCTATTATTTAAAAATTTTGAACTAAGTCAAATTCATTTTAAAGTTTTTGGAAACAGGTAACCTTTCTCCCTTAATAATGATTTGATTGCTGGAATTATGTTTTTGTAGCTAAGAGCATGAGTTTTGGCTCAGGGGAAAGAAACATTTTTATGGTTACTACAAACACGAATGGAGAAGTTCTTAAAAAAGAAGTTATAGGAGAAGCTGGAAATGATTTGGCCCAGGATATTAAGGAGAGTGGTGAATACTATTATTTAGTAGGAGAAAGCAATTCTTTTGGAAATGGAGACAATGATGTTTTTGTATTAAAACAGAAACGATAAATTAATATAAAATCACTTTTACACCCTTAAATCTATTTTCAGGAAATAGTATAAAATATACACCAGAATTCAAGTTGGTGGGTGAGATTCTTAAATGTCCTAACTCGCTTTTACCTTCCTGAATAGTTTGTCCTGAGATATTAATGATTTTAAACTTAACGGACATTTTATTTGGAATAATAATTTTTAAATCTCCTTCTTTTTTTGAAAAACTATCGCTATTTAGTACAAGTAATTCTGTGGTTCTGTTATTCATTTCTTCAATGCCAACAAAACACTCTACTATGAGCCCATGATTCCACAAAACATCGCAAACATCACGTTTGTATTTTCCCTTAAAAAGTGATTTTTCAGATTGCATCAGTAACTTGGATAGGTCTGGGAATGTAAGTTTAGGCATAAAATCATACATAACATCTAAAGCAAGCTTGTCGGTATTATTTCTTCCAATCTTATTGCTAAGATCTACCAAAATAACGGTGAACAAACCTCCAGCCATATGTGATGTTCCGTTAATGTCTTCAGGATAATGCTGAGCAGGATTGATTTTTCTACCGCCCCAAAATTCATTGTGGCCATCCCATTTAAAAATGTCGGTGTATCGGTGACTTGAAATATTTCTGTTGTAGGAAATGGAAAAATAATCGCAAATTCCTTCATCTATAGCAATTCGTTCAATTCCAAGATTGCTTTTTGGAGCTGCAAAATCGGAAAGCCCATGAACGTATTCATGAATTATTATTCCCGGGTCTTCCCCATCATCGACACCACCTTGGCCAAAGGTGAGTCTTGGCGGATTGAAACTCGATGTATAAGCTGAAGCATCTGCTCCAGAAAATCCATGTGCATCAATATTAAGTTGTTTTTTTCCTAATGAACTATATCCCAGTGAATCGAGATGTTGTCTAAAGTTAGAAAGATGATAAAAAATATTTATTTGTTCGAAAAACTCATCCGAACGATTGTAAATAATGCTGTCTGTAATACCAGTCCAAACAGGCTCTGTCGGTAACGAATGTTCGTTTAATTTGAAATATTCATTTTCCAATCGAAAAGAATCATTTCTAAAAGCAAGAGGCATTTCTTTTAAAAAATGTTCTGCCAAAAGTTGAGGGTTTATGGCGT
>TARA_B110000037_G_scaffold118506_1_pt1 | contig 13438 bp, 13 predicted proteins | sample TARA_B110000037 | Tara Oceans TARA_B110000037 (sample SAMEA4397196) | marine metagenome | biome: Polar Biome; feature: [MIX] marine epipelagic wind mixed layer (ENVO:01000061); material: water (ENVO:00002006), including particulate matter (ENVO:01000060) such as... | depth 10-100 m
ATATAAAAGCGACTAACTGAAATCGAGAAAAAAAAATTATGATAGCAAAATTTGAAAAAGATATAATAAACGTTTATAACGAAAGAAATATATTGATTGGTGGAATTAAAACACAATCGAATTTCAAAAATGCGGAAATCAAAATCGGAGAAAAAATATTCCAATTATCTCGTAATAAGTGGGAAACTGAAATTTCGGAAAATGACAAAGTTATTTATCACCTAAAAACGAATTCCTTTTCTGGAAATACAAAAATTAAAGAAACTGAATATAAAATCACGGGGGTTTTTGGATTAAAATGGGGAACGAAAATGATGGACAAGGAAAATAATACTCTTTTAAAAATTAGAAACGAAAATCAATTTACAAATACGAATAAATACGAAATTGAAATATCAAATGACAGCGTGTCTAATTTAGACGTTTTAACAACTTTATATGGACATTTATATGGCTCGAATATGAAACTAAAAGCTGTTATAATTGGTGGAATTACAGTTGGAATTATATCGAGTGGAATTATGAATTAATAAAATACTTTGCACAACACCGTATAAAATTTATTGCTAGTTTTGGTTTATTTGGTTTATTTGGTAAATTTGTGGATTTTCAAATGGTATGTCTAAGTTTACTAAATTAGTTGTTTAAACCACGCACCAAATCTTATACATAACCGTTGGCAAACATTAAAACCTAATAAAAGTAAATAAACAATTATGAAAAAAACACTATTAATAATCGGACTATTTATTGGGCTTGTAAATGTAAATGCACAATCTGATGCCACATTGAATGAAACAATAGAGTGGTTGGAGACTTATGGAGAACAACTTTTAAAAAATGAGTTTACCAAACCAATATATGAAAATGTAGTTTTTTCTATTGATACCGAAAATCTTATTCAAACATATATTTATAATGACACTCATGAGTCTAGGAGTATTAGACATTCATTAAAATTAGAATCCGTTATCAAAATAATTTTAAGGAAGACCGATGAGAGCAATTACTTAGTATCATTTCAACATATTAAGGAAGGTAAGTCACAGTGGCTCCCTTTATTCTTTAAAAACAAAACAGATGCTACAAGATTTTATAATGCTATAAAACATCTTTATTCGTTTTACTCTGACTACAATCCTAGTTGGGACAACATATTAGAACTTGAAAATAAATTTTAACAAAATGCACAACCATGAAAAAAAAACTATTAATTATAGCCTTATTTATTGGGTTAGGAAATTTATATTCCCAAGAAACTCCGACAGATGATATTAAAACCAAAGTTAAGACCTATTATCTTGCAGCTGAAAGCTATTATGAAAAAGAGGAGTATTCTAAAGTATTAGATAAAATTATCGAAATAGAAACCTTTTACAATCTTCCAATTGCCACCCTAAAGAATTTAAAAGTAAAAACCTTAATTAAACTTAAACAATATAAAAAAGCAAAAGTAGAGTTAGAAATATTGTACACTCTTAACCCTGATGGTAATATACTATCAGAATTGTCTGACCATTTAATCGCAATTGATGAGGGGTTAGCTGGTAATTAACGACTCTTAGTAACCGTAAAGAAAAGCAGAAGTAAAATTCACTGGAGATAAATTTTAATCAAACCTACAAACATGAAAAAAACGCTATTAATTATCGCCTTATTTATTGCGCTTGGAAATGTAAATGCGCAATCTGACGCAACTAAAGAAGAAACTTTAGACTGGTTAAATACTTATTTGGCTAAATATTCTCGTCAAGCTACAATAGAGTCGTATGGAAATGATTTTACACGTTATAAAGTTAGAATAGACCAATACGAAGATGGGATTATTTATAGAGAACTTGAGTCTGAAAAACGTGATGACTTATACGCGCACAAGATGGAATTAACTTTCCTAAGACTTATATCCATCAATCAAAATATCGATGGTGATACTTTCATTATTAATTTTTATGGAAAAGATGATAGTGTGACTAAAAAAAGAACTTGTTCAGCCTGCGGAACTTCTACCGGAAGGGAAATACCTTTTATTTTTTCAAATAAATCTGAAGCAGAACGTGTATTTAAAGCACTTAAACATTTATTTTCGTTTTATAATCAGAAAATAGTATTTACAAATAATGTATCAGACGAAAACAAATTTTAAACAAACCCAAAAACAAACACTTATGAAAAAATCAATTTACACTTTCGCATTATTGATAATTGGAGCAATAACAATTATGAGTTTTAGTAACAAACCCATTAAAAAAAATAACACAACTGAAACTTATTACTATTGCGTTTACAATTACAACTCTGATACAGATAAGCTTTTTATCTCAAATATTTTTGAATCTAGCGAAAGACCAAATGAAGTAAGTTGTTCTGAATATATGGAGAATGAATTGGATTACGCATTAGAATCTTATAGAGACACACATTTTCATAGTCATGAAGAAAAGAATTACGTCTATGATGATAGATTAAAGTCTATTAAATGGGCAAAAGACAATAATATTAAGGTAGTAAAATTTGAAGTTAAATGTAGAAATGGAAAACTTTATCCTAAATATTAAAAAATAAAAACGATTTGCCAACACTCTGTATAATTAATTGCTAGTTATGGCTTACTTGCGAAATTAAGTAAATATAAAAAAGGACTGTATTTAACCGAAAAGTAAGTGCGTTTAAATCCGCTACTATTCTTATACTAGACCGTTATGAGCAATTAAACTCAACAAAACGGTAAGAATAACAGCAAAAAAGAGGCTAACCATCTCAAAACAGTTGGATTTCCAAAGGGCAACTGAAATTTAAATTGAATTTAAAAAAACAAAATGGAAAATATAAACTGAGAATTAAAAATTCTCATAAAAAAAAATACAATGAAAAAAATAAAAATTTCATTAGGACTTATTTTAGCAACTTTAATATTTACTGTTGCCTGTACAAACGATAAGGAAATAGAAAATGCAGAAAAACTTGCTGTAGAAGATTTTTTGTCCTTTGGAAAAATGCACAATGATTTTTTAACTAATGTTAAAGAAAATTTTAGCGAAGTAGAAAGTATTACAAATGAAAACGAAAGAATAAATTTTATAAATGATTTTAATAAAAATTTCATCGATGGTCTTGATATTTCAAATAGTGAAAAAGAAATACTATCAAGTGAATTTGACAAGACTAAAACATATGTAGTAGAAGATAATCTTATACAGAGTAGTTTTGGGAATTCTATATTTAATAAATCTTCAACTAATAAAAATGATGATGAGGTAAGTATATTTAGTTTGGTTGATGATTTAAAAAATCAAAATAATATTAATGATAAATCTTACGAAATACTTAATAGTTTATCTAATTCATTAAAAGACAATTATGAAGGTAATCTTTCAGATGAACAATTGAAATTAAATGTTGAAAATCTAATAATCGAATTCAATGATTTTGGATATGAAAATAACGGAGAAGGCGAAATGGTTGGAACTTTCTTGGCTATCTCAATTTCTTCATTAGAATGGTGGGAAGAAAATCCAGATGCTTTAGATATATTCTCTTCGAGAAACCAAGCGAACAAATCTCAATTAATAGCACCTTGGCTTGCTGCTGATTTAGTTGGTGGTTTAATAAGTGGTGTCACTGCTGCGGCTGGTCAAGCTATAGTTAATGGTGAAGTAAGTTTAGGTACAGTTGGATGGTCTGCATTAGCAGGTGCAGTATCTGCTTCTACTGGTGCAGTAGGAAAAATTATTAAATGGCTTACACCTGCAACATGAGAAAAACTATAATTATATTTTCGACATTAATTTTATTAACCGTTATTGGTCTTTTTACTGAATTTTATGATTTTAAAACTTCAATTATCATAATTGTTTCAATAGTAATTGGAGGTTTTATAGGTGGCAAATTATTGAACAATTAAAGCACCTAACACGGTATATAAAAAATAGCAGTTAAGTGCAAACTTCAAAATTTTGTGCTTTTCTGCTATCTTTGTTTTTAAATTGAAAGTATTCGCTTTTTAAAACTGCTACTTTTCATATACCCAACCGTTGGCAAACATTATGACCCTTAATAAAATATTTATACACTAAACAATAAGTATTTGTATAAATTAATAAGATTTGAAAAAAAAGATTTGAAAAAAAAACAGCAGCTATTACCTATTTTAATATTTAATGTAAATACTTCGTTTATAATTATTTTTGCAGCCTTACTAATATTTCCTTTTTTATCAGTTGCACAAAATGAGAATGATTTTCTTGAGCAATTATCTTTTAAAGAAAAAGTAAATTTTAATTCTTACACCAAAATTTATGAAACCGACGTCAACTATACGGTAAAACAAATAGATAGCCTTATTAAAAAAGGAGCACTACAATTAAGTCAACAACTTGTAAGTCAGGGTTTTTCACAAAAATTTTATTGGCTATATTTTAAGATTCCTAGTACAGAGCATCCTAAAAAACAGTTGCTAATAGAACTTAACAATCCGTTTATAGACCAAGTTAAACTTTATGAAAAAACAGATACTAGTTTTACTAAAATTGGCTTTGGTGGAGATCGTAATAGGGCTTTTGATGACCGTAATTACAAAAATAGACGTTTTATATTTCCTTTAAATAATAGCCCAAAAGCCAGAGCTTATTATTTAATGATAGACAAAAGAAATGCTTCTGTTAGTTTTCCAATATACCTCTGGCATAAAAATACATTTGAAAACTATGAAATAAAACAAAATCTATATTATGGAATCTTTTTTGGTGTTTTATGTTTTATCAGCTTTATGGCTATAATTGCTGGTATTATTACGCGGAGGTCTTTATTTATTTATTATGGAGCGTACACGTTCTTCATCATTTTATATTTATGTACAGCACTGGGTTTTTCGTATCAGTATTTATACCCTCAATCGCACCACTTTAATAATTACTCGCGTGTTATTCTAATTGTATTAATTACTGTTTCTAGCACTCTCTTTTTAAATAAATTTTTAAATATTGCAACAAAAATACCTATCATCGTTAAAGCTTTTAAAATTATAAATATACTTTTAACATTTAGCATATTTTTTTGGATTTGCTTTACAGACTTGTATCAATCAGCTACAGTTTTGCTTCTAAATATAATGTATATATTGGTTTTTTGTGTTTTTATTTTGGCTTTTATAGCTGCATTTAAAACGTATAAAACAAAAAAAACAAATGCTATTATATTTTTTATTGCCTTTAGTTTTCCTATTGTAGGATCTGTAGCATATATAGGAATAGAATATGGTATGATAGAAGAATCTTTTTTCCCTTTGAATCCTATTTTTTTGGGCATAGGACTAGAAGTTGTCATTCTTTCTGTTTCTATAATTAAGCAATTAATTAAAATATATCACCAAAAAGTACAGTTTGAAAACGAAAATTCACTTTTATCCTCAAGAAATGAGACCCTAAAAGAGTTGTCTTATAATCTAGAAAGAAAATTAAACACAAAATCAAACCCTACAATTTTACTTAAAAGTAAGGCTGTTTTAAAAATAGAAGACATTCAATACATTGCATCTGATGGCCCCTATTTAGAATTTTTCATGACCACTAAAACGATGCCCGAAATAGATAGACAGACTTTAAAATGGGCTTTAAACAATTTGCCCTCAGATTCATTTATACAAATACACCGAAGCTACATTGTAAATTTAAAGCACGTAAAGATTTTAAAAGCATCAGAGCTTCTTTTATTTGATAATACAACTCTTAAAGTTTCTAGGTCTTTTAAAAAAAATATAGAACACTTTAGAAACTAATAATTTATAATAAAATAGGTCTCTAAAATAAGACATGCAAGCAGCATCCATATTTATGCTATCTAAAATGTTGGGTTACCTATTGTATAATGAAACAACATCTTGCCAATAGTAAACTCAAAGCTATTTAGTTACCAAAATGGACTCACAATTTTATTGTTATGGATTTTAATGAGGTAACTGGTGTTCATAAACCTGCAGTTCGTGACATTCATGGCTATCGTTTTATAAAAAAAACGAAATTTATATTCGTTACGTTATCAAAGTAAACTTTATTCTAGGGTGCAATTAAATTTTAATCCCTTAAAAGATATTATTTGCGGACATTAAACAGTAATGATAAAATAATCTTTAGGTGAATATGAAAAATAATGTCTTAAAATTTTAAGATATAAATAACCATAAAACTGATTCATTTGAAAGAAAATTAGGTTGACGATTACTGTTTTCTAAAACCATGAAAAAAACTCAAGAAAATATAAAACAATATGACAACTGATTTTAAAAGTATAATAATAGCGTTCCTTTTCTTTTTTATATGCTTTGCTGAAACAAATGCAGTTAAGCTCCCTGAAAAAGTAATAGTAACATCAATTGACCCTGAAGGTTGTACCGATTGGACATATTACAAAGGTGAATGTCTTGCATCAAGTGGCATTAGTGGTCAGAATTCTTCTGCTGGCATTAGACAGAAAGTCTGCGTTTTAACTCAAACTGCTACTTCAATTACAGTTGAGGTAACAATAGAACCTGTTAATGGTGGTATAGATGAAAACTTCAGTTATAAAGGAGTCGCTCTTGATTTTAGAGGATCTGACGAGTTCAGTATATCAGTAAGCGACTTTAATAAAGGAGGGGCTATTAAGCGAACAATAACGGCAAATAAGTCGGATATAGACCCAGCTTGGTGGCCTCAATGGAAAAAAAGAGGTTCTATTCCTTTTCTTTTAGCATCATGTATCTACAAATAGATTACAGTGCATCACAACAAAATACCTTCTAAATTTAGTGAAATTTTTTAGTTAATTTTTGAACTCTAAAATAAGTGCATTTCGTATAACACGTTGGCATTAATTATATAAAACGAAACTAGAAATTTAACAAACCAAAAAATGAACTTCAAAATTAAATTAACCCTTATTCTTTTTTTAGCTATTACATTTAATATTAATGCACAAGATTGCGAGAGTATTCGTGCAAAAGCTATTCAATTAGAAACCTCTTTAGACAAAGCTAACCCAAAAACATATTATGACTATGCTATGTATATACGTCTTCAAGTTGTTGCTAATAACAATTGTATTAATAAAGACATAATCCATTCTGTTTACGACTTATTAGTGCAAGGAGCAAACAATGGAAGTATAAGATGTGCTGCTAGATTAGTGATGGTTTCTCAGTTTGGACTATATAATTATCCTACACATCGATACAAAGCATTTGAAATTTCTATGATGTTCTTAAAACTTGCTGCTGAGACTTATGAGTCAGACCCTTCTTTATATAATGAATTTGGGTATATTATTCCTACTATTTATTTGCGTCTCTACCTTCAAAACAAAAGTTGGCGATATGATTTTAATTCAAATCCAGAATTAGCTTCGGCAGTATTCGAATTATTTAAACTAGGTGAGGCTCCAGAAATAAAGGAATCTGATAAAAATTCTTTTAAACTAGTGAAAAAAGATTACCGTAAAGTTTGGGCATACGCATATCTTTTAGGTTCTTTTGGAACCACAATTAATTATACAAAAGGAATAGAAGAAGCCAATAAGGTTGACGAATCTTATCGAAACAGTTGGATTATTAAAATACTAAAAGACCACAGTAACGATGTCGATTTTTCAAACCCTGCAGCTCTTGCTTTTCTTGGTGCACGAGAAGGGAAAAGATGGTATAGTATTACACAAATAGACACATACTCTAACACAATATATCAAGCTAATATAAGTAAAGTTAATTCTGAATTGTTATTTGAGGAATCTTACAATAACATAAGTACTCCACTAAAAGAAATTATTAATGCAGCTTACCCTGAATATAATGATATCGCCAAAAAATGGGAGGTAGTTAATGAATCAAGATTAAAAGAGTCTGAAAGCTATCCACAATGGAAATTTTTACCTAAAAATGAGCAAGAAAGTCTTTACTCAGAAGCCTTAAAAGGGGAAAAGTCTACACTTAAAGAAAAGAAGCAATTCCAAATTTATAAAGCAATGGTAGAATCTGGTCAAAATAAAGCCTTAATTCAATTGGCGAATGCATACAAATTGGGTGAAGGAGTTTTCCCAATTGGAAATCAAGCAATTAAAACTTATAAAAAAGCACTAGCTTTTCCAACCTTAAAAGAAGAAGCCGCTTATAACTTAGCAGAAATCTATGATGGTTACTTAGATGACGTAGCTATAAATTGGGTTGAAGCAGCCAAATATTACAAAATGGCTACAAACTATAATCCTAAATCTTATACTATGCTTGGTGAAATGGCTCTTTTTGGTGTTGGAGGCCTTACCAAAAGTAAAACAACTGCAATTGAGTACTTTAAAAAAGGATATGAAAATGGTGATAATGAAGCCTCTTTAAAATCTGAAATTATACAATTACTACCCTATACAAATAATGAAATAAAAAGTGAAAACTATACACTTTCGTTAAAAAATGAAGAACAAATTAAAATACGAAATATTTCAAATGAAAATAGTTTAACGATTACTGTTACTTATAGCGTACCTCAAGGAATGGAGAAAAATACATTTAAATTATTTCCATCACAGCAGTATAATTCAGCTATTAAATATAGTACCTGGTCGCCTTCAGCAATTCTAACGGGTGAAGGAGAAGAAGATATTATTATTTACAATAATAAATTCAGAAAAGGTTCTAGACAAATTGGAGTATTTTATATAGTAGGTGAAAATCAAAATGAATTTCAAAGTCTTGTTTATGAAATACCTATTGCCATTTGTTTTTTACCTCAAAAATAAGAACTATTCTTATGTCAAAATAGCTAATACCAAAACACATAGTATTGACTATATTCTTAAACACTTTAAGTGCCTTTGAAATAAATAAAATCAGAGGTTAAAAAATAAAGACTTAGTCAATAAATGGTGAAGTAAACTATTTTATATAAAATAAAAGTACACTAATGCCAACAATGTATGTGAAAAATAGGCGAAATAGTATTAAATTCATAGGCTTTTGCTCGTATCAAACTTTGTGCTTAACCGAAAGTTTAGTGCTTCGAAATCGCCTACTTTTCATATACCAACCGTTACCATTTATTAAAATAAGAATGATGAATCGCTATTTTTTAATATCACTAATACTCCTAGCAATCTCGGGGTGTGCATCGCTAAAAGAATACACTTTAAATAAAAACGATGTAAAAATGGAGTTTGTAAAAATACCTTCTGGTCAATTTACAATGGGAAGTCAAAGTAATGAGGCTTATCGTGATGAAACAGAGGGGCCAATTGAAAGTGTTACGATTAAAGCTTTTAAGATGAGTAAATACGAAGTGACATTTAAACAATATGATTTATTTTGTGATAATACAGGTCGAATGAAACCTAGTGATGAAGGCTGGGGACGAGGTAATAATCCTGTAATAAATGTAACCTATACTGATGCTGTAGCTTTTGCGGAATGGATGGGTTGTAGATTACCAACTGAGGCTGAGTGGGAATATGCCTGTAGAGCAGAAACAACAACTCCTTTCAATACTGGTAGTCATCTTACAACTAAACAATCAAATTATAATGGTGACTACCCCTATAATGACACCATTAAAGGAGTTTATCGAAAAAAGACAATACCAGTAGGTAGTTTTAACTCAAATAATTGGGGATTATATGATATGCATGGAAATGTTGCTGAATGGTGTAGTAATTGGTATAATAAAGATATTTCCACGAATCCAATTAGTAATAATGCAAGTGCCAAACCCTTAAGAGGTGGTAATTGGGATAGTGAGTCATGGTTTTGTCGTTCAGCGAGTCCGGGATTTCATTATTTAGGTTATAAAAGCAACTCAATTGGTTTTAGGTTAGTGCAAAATGATTAGTAACAAATGGTAACACTGTATTTAGCAAATAGGACGTTCGGAGGTTAACCAAAGTGTAATACTATTTATAAACACCGCCAAATTTTTAATTTAGCTTTTAAGATGAATAAGTTAAAAAAAAAATATAAAAATGTGGCTCAGAGCAAACCTGAAAGTTTATCGCTTTCTACTGACCTACTTGCCATATACTAACCGTTACGCATCTAATTTCCAAACAGGGTTGGGGAGTTCATGGCTCACCACACAATGAATAGGAACAGAACCTTCAGAATAATCATAGAATGACGCTAGACTTAAATCAAATAGAATACATCATTATAGAAAAAGAGAGTGACTTTGAGCCGCTTTTAATGTAATTAAAAATAATCTGTAAGGATAAAAATATACGATATGAGAGCATGATTTCAAAAATTTTAACATCCAAACAAATAGAAAGAGATTTTTTGAACCTCGCATACATACCCAAAACACTACTTAGTTAGCTAAGTGCTAAACACTTGCTTTTTTTAGTTATTTCTGTATCTTTAATGAAAATGAACAAACATGAAAAAAAGAGCATTTCTAAAAAACATTTCTTTAGCGGCTATGGGCATGCCTTTTATGAATAGTGCTTTTGCCTCTAGTTTGCATAATTTACAGCATCTCTCTTCAGCAGAAATAGCCATAGAAGAAGATTTTTGGCTACAGGTACGCAAAGATTATGATTTAAAGCCAGAGTATATCAATCTAGAAAGTGGTTATTATAATATTATTCCAACACCTACGCTTAACCACATGATTGCCCATGCTAAAATGGTGAACTATGAAGGGTCTTATTATATGAGAACCGTACAATGGGATACCAAAGATAAGATGGTGGTAAAATTGGCTGCTGTGGTAGGAGTTTCAGCAAAAAATATCATCATTACAAGAAATACCACAGAGTCTTTAGATATGGTAATTAAAGGCCTAAGCTGGGAAAAAGATGATGAAGCTGTCTACGCCAAACAAGATTACGGTGCCATGCAGATGATGTTTGAGCAGGTGTCAAAACGCTACGGTACAAAAAACATAGTGGTTTCTGTGCCCAACCACCCAAGTTCAGACGAGGAAATTGTTCGCCTGTATGAAAATGCCATCACCCCTAAAACTAAATTGTTAATGGTCTGTCATATGGTAAATATTACCGGTCAGATTCTTCCTATCAAAAAAATATGTGAGATGGCGCACAAAAAAGGGGTACAAGTTATGGTAGATGGTGCGCATTGTGTGGGGCATTTTCAATTTAGTATTGAAGATCTAGGCTGTGATTATTACGGTTCTAGTTTACATAAATGGCTAGCTGTCCCTTTAGGTACAGGACTATTGTATGTAAATGACAAGCACATAGATACACTTTGGCCTATTTTTGCAGAGCACCACAAAGAACCTGGAGATATTGCTAGATTAAATCATACGGGTACCCACCCTGTTTACCATGATATAAGTATTGAAAATGCCATCGATTATTACCATATGCTAGGAGCAGAGCGCAAAGAAGCAAGACTTCGGTATTTACAAGAATATTGGACATCTAAGGTAAGAACGAATCCAAATATTATGGTCAATACTCCCAAAGAAACTTTTAGAGCTTGTGGTATTGCCAATGTTGGCCTTAAAAATATGCCACCAAAGGATTTAGCTATACAATTAATGGATCGCTACCAAATTTTTACGGTGGCCATAGATTATGCCAATGTACAAGGATGTAGAATTAGTCCCAATGTTTTTACCACCACAAAAGAATTAGATCATTTTATAAAAGCATTAAATGAAATGGCCGGATAAAAGTTACTTACAAATACATTTTTTTTAAAGGTAAATAGAACCGAAAACTAAATTTAATTTAAGCATATTTAAACCACTCATCGAAACATAATGTTAATTGGACTATAAAAAACTACCATTCATGTGCTTTTTATAAAAAGCACACTATAAATGTGATTTTCACTGTCTTTAAAAAATAATAATAGAGTATAACTTAAATTTTTATTCTAGGTTTGCAGTGTTAAACAATAATATTGTACTTCAATGGCAAAAATTATATTTTTTGATTATTAAAATCTGTTTTTTATAAAAGTATACTGTAGGAAGTATACTAAGTCAATAAAATATGCTATGAAAAAGTTTTATTGCTATTGAAGTTTTTTTTTTTTTGGAATTTTTTTTATCGTTTAGTAAAATTAATAAAGTCCTAAATTTTTAATTATGAAAAAACAATAATGGTATCATTTTTAACAGCTTATTCTCCATTTACAATCACTGTATCTAACTTTTATTAAAATTTACTTTCAAGCAATTGTTGTGCTTCTTTAAACATATAAAATGTAAAGCAATCATACCATTAGATAATAAAAAGTATGCTACTATTAGTTACCTATAAAGGCTATGATCTAAATCACTATTCAACCAAAAAAAAAGTAAGAAATATGAATAAAATTTTCGCTTTATTAACAATGTCTGTAATTCTTTTTTTTTCGAAAGATATAGACGATTGTGAGACAAATTCTAAACCGTATATAGCTAATGGTATAACTAGTCAGATGAAAGTAGAAAACCCAGCTTTTAGAAAAGCACTTAAAAATAGTCAACTTTCAGAAGCTAGTATTACTCCAAAAAAAGCTTTAGAACGTTCTAATTAGATACCTGAATCATTTTTTGGAATTTCTAAAGCCCATTACAAGCTTGGAATTATTTTAATAGCAGAAAACACGATTGATTTCAGAAGAGATGATGTTTGTAATTAATTTTTAAACGAAATTTATCTTTCTCAAGTTTTAGAATTTAAAAAACGTGTGTATCAATAGTTAGGCAGACTAATTAAAAAATCTTTGATTCGATAGAGTTTTTTGATACTAAAGTTCGTATAAATTAGTACTAAACATTGTTTAATTGATACATGTATAACAATACATCTTTTTGAGGTGGGTTCATGGTTGCATAAAAACAACACTTAAATTACATGTCTTTTTTATAAATCATTGTAAAATTTCACATCCCCATTTATGATGATATTAAAATTTCACTATTTATAGGTATTGACAAGAGTACTTTTTATTCCTAATTTTACTTTTGGAAAATTGTAATATCTACCCACTAAAAATCTACCCCTAAAATTGTTTAGATATATATCTTATGACAACACCATTTAATCAAGTATTATGATAGAAGATAATTTCATAAAAAGCATTCCTAATGAGTTAGACAGTGGAGTTAATTTTATTTTAGACAAGTTATCTAAATTTCATAGAGCCAATCAGAATAATACTGTAGAATTTTATCAAAGATATATAGAATTTTCAGCTTTATTAGAAGCTTTCTTATTAAGTTATAACTTTCCCTTTAAGAAAATAGATCTAGATTTAAACAAAGAAGATAATATTCTTAAGATTATGAATTTTTCTAATCAAATTAAACTTGACCTCAGTATTATGTCTAAGAGAAGGTTGGTTCGGGATTCTTCAAATAATTACAAAGCACCGTTTCAATATCGTTTTTCGCAGGCCATTACTTCAAACGAACTGGACAAGATACAATTATTGATTAATGAATTAAGAGAAATTCTTTCCATGAGTTCTGTT
>TARA_B110000037_G_scaffold223168_1_pt1 | contig 13427 bp, 10 predicted proteins | sample TARA_B110000037 | Tara Oceans TARA_B110000037 (sample SAMEA4397196) | marine metagenome | biome: Polar Biome; feature: [MIX] marine epipelagic wind mixed layer (ENVO:01000061); material: water (ENVO:00002006), including particulate matter (ENVO:01000060) such as... | depth 10-100 m
AACTTTGTAAACTATGTGCCTTAACGAACATGAATATAACATCCTTAACCATGACATGACATCATTAAAATTAATAACCATTATTGGATTTATTTTCTGTTGGTTTTCTCTCTCTGCACAAAACATAGAACCAACAACCGTTGAAGCAAACCGCGTTTCTGAAGTAACGTTGGTTTCTGCTAAAACTTATGAAAACCCATTTACTGAAATTGAACTTATTGCGGAGGTAACACAACCCGATGGTAAGACACTTAAAGTGCCAATGTTTTGGGCTGGAGACAAACAATGGTCTTTGCGCTACGCATCCAATATTCTCGGCAAACACACTTTTAAGACTGAGTGCTCAGACAATAAAAACAAAGGATTGCATGGACAAAAAGGAAGCATTACAGTTGAGGCGTACAAAGGAGATAATTCTTTATACCAAAATGGCCCGATTCAAATAGCGAGTGACAGACGACACTTCGAACATCAAGATGGATCCCCCTTCTTATGGTTGGCAGATACTTGGTGGAAGAGTTTATGCAAACGAATGACATGGGAAGGTTTTCAAGAAATAACAGCAGATCGGAAGGCCAAAGGGTTTAATGTAATTCAGATTGTTTGTGGGCCATATCCAGATGAAGACATGTTGGAAGAACGATGGGAAAACGAAGGTGGTAAGCCCTATGAAAAAATAGATTTCAGTGTAATGAATCCGAAATACTTTGAATATGCAGACAGACGAATCCAGCACCTTATTGATAATGGCATTGTACCAGTTATTGTTGGTGGTTGGGGACGTCCACAAGGCGGAGGTGAAAGCACCCTGATACAAGTAGGATTAGAAGGTTACAAAAGACATTGGCGCAATTTAGTTGCACGATATGCCGCCTACCCTACTGTATGGATGATCGGAGGCGAAGCCAAAGATCACTATGGTCCGTGGTCAGAGGTTGCTCAATATGTAAAAGATATTGATGCTTTTAAACGGGTAAGTTGTTACCATGCTCCTGGTCACCCCCGAACCGCCTTAAAAGACAATTCTATGTTCGATTTCGATATGTTGGCAATTGGTCATGATGGCATGAAAACAGTCGAAAAAACTTTTGAGCTAATGAAAGCCAGTCTTGATGCCTCACCAAAAAGGCCAATAGTTTGTGGGGAAGCATGCTACGAGGGACATATGCAAACGAACCGTCAAGGAATTCAGCGCTACATGTTTTGGAGTTTTATTCTAAGCGGTGCTGCTGGTCACACGTATGGTGCTGCAGGAATCTGGCATGCTGGTGTTGAGGGAGATCCAGGGCATACAGGTTTTAAAGGATTTGCATACGACCACACCACTTGGAAACAGGGTATGAACTACCCAGGTTCTACTCAAATAGGAATAGGAAAAAAACTATTAGAACAGTATCCTTGGCAACGTTTTGAAACTCATCCAGAATGGGTGGAAGAAGGAAATTTTGCAGCAGGAATACCGGGAGAAGTACGATTTATTTACTTACCTCGACGTGATATTTACGATTGGGAAGGCAGAACAGTAAAAGATCTTGACCCTACAGTTAACTGGCACGCCTACTATTTTGATCCGGGTACTGGTCGGAAATTTGACCAAGGCATTATTTTTGCAAGTTCTGAAGCAGGTGAAAAGGCAAACGATCCAGTTGAGTTCAATAAGACTGTTCCTTCACCACAAGATTGGGTGTTGGTATTAGAGAAAGTCGAATAATAAGGAGAAATAGTAAAAAAGGAGAATTAAATAAAACAATTTTCACGAACATCACCTAAACTTCATAGTTGCCCCACAAAGGACAACAACGAAGTTTAGACATACGTGGTAGCGCATAAATTAACTCAACAGGAATTATTATAATAGATTATTAAAAAATGAAAAAAATGTTACTAGCAGTATTAATTATTGGGAGTATATTCTCGTCATGTGTTCATACAAAAAAGGAAGTACTTACTTTACGGATAAGTTCTTATGTTGATTCTAATGATGTATTAACTGATGGCCTTAAAGTACCCACCCACATAGGCTTCTTTGGTGGTCTGGAGATTATCTCTGATTTACAACACAATCGCTTCGTTTATCGAGAAGAGGGTTCGACAGACGATTTCATAAAAGCACAAGTTAAAGTAGTTGGGCATCATTCTCTGACATGGGTAGATGGTAAATATTATGCAGTGAACACAGACGAGCATAAGGTTATTGAGTTCTCTGATCTCACCGAAACTGGCAATAATTCACCTAATTACAACGCTATTGAACTTAGCCGACCACACGACATAGTTTACAACCAAACTGACGGTTACATCTACATGATAGACGACAAAGAAGGTCTTACGCGATTTAAGCCCAACACCAACGACATCGCGGAAAAGTCGGAAATAAACAAAAGCAAAACACTCGGCTATGCAAGATCGCTTTCGGTTGTTAATGGTAAAGTCTACATTATCAATTCTAGTCGTGGAGAGGTTATCTTGATGGATGATTTCGACAACTGGACTATTTATGAAAGTCCCGGAAAAGAAAAAAATGAGAAAGGAGAAAAGATGAACTCACCTGCAGGAGCATGGAATAAGACAGGGCTAGTCCTAAATGATGTTGAACGCTTTGGTGAGTATTGGTACGGTTCAAACTTTTTTACACAATCTTATGCTGGAGAACATGATGCCAACAAGTATAGACTAATACGTTGGAGAACATGGGAAGATTTTCAAAACGGCAACTGGGAGGAGTTGAGTCATTTGCTTCCATCAGGAGTTGTCCCTTACTACTTTTCCATTCACAATGATGCTCTATATCTTGCTACATTCCATCATGAGCAACCAGGCACCAACGACATAATCTATAAACTTTATCTTCAGTAGGCTGCATATAATAAATATACAATGGCTAACGGAAACGACTAGACAACAAAAAATGAAAAAATTAGTACTCACATTATTATTTATAGGGAGTATGTTCTCTTCATGTGATAATACAAAAGAAAAGCGACTTGCTATAAGCTCCTATGTTGAAACCAGCGATGTACCAAAAGGACTCAATTAGCCTACTCATATTGGATTTCTCAACGATCTGGAAATCATTTCTGACGCAGGAAATAACCGTTTTGCTTATCGACCACAAGGTTCTGCTGATAATTATAGCATATCGTCTGTGGCCCTAAATGATCAACATTCTTTAACGTGGTGTACTGGTACCTACTATTCTGTGAATACAAATAATCATGAGGTTATTGAGTTTACAGATATCGCTAACGACAGTGGCAGCGCAGTAGCCAATTATTCTGGCATCAGTCTAGAACGACCTCACGACATTATTTACAGCGCAACTGATGGATTGTTTACACCTTAGATAACAACCAAGGTCTAACGAGGTTCAACCCTGACACGTCTTGTGCAGCCGAGGTATCAAACGTAGGTACGATACTAAACTATGCCAGATCGCTTACTCTTGTGGACGGTGTTGTATACATCATCAATTCATCAAAAGGCGAGGTAATTAAAATGAAAGACTTCAACAACTGGACTGTTTACAAAAGCCCCGGAAAAAAGTTGGATCACCCTGCAGGAGCATGGGATAAATCAGGTTTGGTTCTTAACGACGTAGAACGGTATGGTGATTATTGGTACGGTTCAAACTTTTTTACGAGTTCCTATGCTGAAGGATACGATTACGACAAGTATCGATTGATTCGATGGAGAACATGGGAAGACTTCCAAAATGGTAACTGGGAGGATTTGAGTAATTTTTTACCAAAGGATGTAGTTCCTTATTACTTCACCGTTAGCAACGGATCCCTTTATTTATGTACGGCTCAGGCTGAGACCCCAGGTATCAAAGACGTAATTTATAAACTGTATCTGAAGTAAGCCGAATACAATGAAGATGCCATGGCTATCGGAAATGAAATTAAAAATAAATTAATACGCTACAACATCACCTAAAGAACAAGGCTACTTTCTTCTTTACATTTAACAATACGTTCGCGTCAGAATTGCGTCGTTCCAATCAACTGTGGGTTGACCAGACCGCCAAGATTCTTTAGTTTAAGCATTGTAAGTAATTGGGAAAAAACCTCAAACCGAATAAATTTATGGTTCAATATCCTTAGTTTTTTTATATTTCTCAAGTTCTGAAAAATTACAAAATTAGGGAACACTCTCTCGCTAATCGGAATTTTATCAAAATGCGGAATTATAAATCTTTGTAAATTATAAAGATTACTAAAAAATGTGGAAAGATTAAGAATCAGAATTATGAATAAAAAACAACTACTTACAATACCGTATATAAAAAATTGGTAAATTAGTGCTTTATCAAATTTCGTTGCATTTTTACCAACTTCTGAATTCTTGTATGAAATTCCTCGTTGTCAAAACCGCAACTATTTTTATACATAAACGTTGTCGCCAATTATAAAATAACGAAAATGCCTTTTACTTTTTCATATCCAGCAATAATTTTACCATTGAAAAATATATTCGGGAAATGGGTTTCTCTAACGGGTCTTATAATTGGAAGTTTAACTCCTGACTTTGAATATTTTTTAAGAATGAAAATTCAAGGTTACTATGGACATACAATAATTGGAACATTATGGTTTAACCTTCCATTAGGAATAGTACTATGCTTTTTATTTCAAAATATTATCAAAAAACCGTTCATAGAAAACTCTCCTAACTTTATTCAATATAGAGTCACGGAATTGAAAAATTTAAACTGGAAAAAATATTTTATGGATAATTGGATTGTAGTATGTTTATCAATCTTAATTGGATCATATTCACATATATTCTGGGATTCTTTCACTCATTCAAATACTTTTTTCACCAACTATTTTGGACTTGATAGAAAAGTATTTAATACTGAAATTCCGATTTTTAAACTTCTCCAGCATGTAAGTACTTTAATTGGCGGAATACTAATCTTATGGTATTTTTTAAAACTAAAGAAAGACAAAATAGAATATACTAAACCGAGCATTAAATACTGGATCAATATTGGATTTTTTGCAATAAGTATTATGGGAATTAGAATTGCCTTCGGTTTAAAAATTATTGAATACGGAAATGTAATTGTTAGTGCAATAGCTGCAGGAATGATTGCTATAACTCTTGCATCTCTGTATGAAAAAATAAAAACTGGCAGCAACAATGTTTATAAAGCATAGTTGATAAATGCTAAACCCTAAGTTCTCGCTTATTTACGAAGACTGCCAAATTTTTATAGTTGTCTTTTTGAGAGATTTAAGAAAAAAAACATATAAAAATTCGGCTACGTGTTAATCCGAAAATTTAATATCTTTTTACACGCTACGTTTCATAACCAATACCGCTGTAACCAATACCCAAGCCCGAATGACAGCACAACTAAAAGAATAATTGAAGAAGTTAAAAAACGCGTTGAACTTGGATATTTATAATAAACGTATTCAAAAATAAATAACTAGTTGGGCAGATGTAAGAAACAATACTGCTCATGTATATTTTGACAAATATGATATTCAACAAGTAGGAATGATGTTGCTATTTGCGTAAAATTTCTGCTCAGAACATTTAAAATAAAAAGTACGGGTTACAATAGCCAAGTGCTCGTGTGGTCGGTACGACCCAACATGAATATCGTATTGACTGAAACGGATACATAAGCCATTAGTTCTCTAGGGTTTTTTCGTTATGTTTCTTGTTGCTTGTTGGGGTTCATTCGAAGTTAATTTTATAAGAAAACAGTATTTTTTACAGTAATCCCATTCTATTTAGTTGTCATCAAATTGTCAAGAATCAATGTTCCCCCTTATCTTTATAAAACGTTAACTACGGCAATATGGCTGTTAATCTTCGCAAAATATATGGCGAAAAAGAAAGTGTCTCTAAGAAGAACATCGTCAAAAAGAGTAAGGCTGATTTAGAAATTAAATTTGCTAATCAATCTAATGGTGTTATTTCAAGGCAATATAAAAGGCTTCTTTTTTAAAGTATTTCATAATACTTTCTGAAAAGAACTCTCCAAACAGGAATGGAACTTGGAAACACACAGAATTATATTAAAAGTTTTATGAGATGCTGAATCAAGGAAGTACGTCGAAACTATTATGTTTTATTTCTGTCTAAAATGTATAATTATCGGCACTCCTTGAAAATCATAAATATCACGTACTTTATTTTCGATAAATCGTTTGTATGGATCTCTAACATATTGCGGCAAATTACAGAAGAATACAAATTGTGGCGTTATCGTTGGCAATTGCATGCAGTATTTAATTTTCACAAACTTTCCTTTCCACGCTGGTGGTGAATTTTGCTTAACTATTTCTAACATAGTTTCGTTCAACTTGCTCGTTGCAATGCGTTTTTTACGGTTTTCGAATACGGTAACGGCCGTTTCTATTGCTTTAAAAATTCGTTGCTTGGTTAATACCGAAGTAAAAATAATTGGCACATCCGTAAATGGAGCAATTTCTTTGCGAACCATGGCTTCATAGGCTTTCATGGTATTCGTTTCTTTTTCTACTAAATCCCATTTATTGATTAGTACCACAACTCCTTTTTTGTTTTTCTCTGCCAACCAAAAAATACTTTGATCTTGTCCTTCAAAACCTCTTGTAGCATCGATCATTACAATGGCAACATCACAATGCTCAATAGTTCTTACAGCCCGCATTACGGAGTAAAATTCTAAGTCTTCTTTCACTTTGGCTTTCCTTCTAATTCCGGCAGTATCCACCAAATTAAAATCAAATCCAAAACGGTTGTATTTTGTATCTATAGAATCACGGGTAGTGCCTGCGATATCTGTTACAATATTTCTTTCTACGCCGATTAAAGCATTAATGAATGAAGATTTTCCTGCGTTAGGTCTTCCAACAACAGCAAACCGTGGTAATTCATCTCGTTCCTCTTCTACGTCTTTAGGAATTATTTTTGTGATATCATCTAATAGATCTCCAGTTCCACTTCCGTTAATAGAAGAAATGGTGTGGTAATCACCCAAACCAAGGTTGTAAAATTCTATAGCATCATCTTCACGCATTGCATTGTCAACCTTGTTGACAGTCACAAATACAGGCTTTTTAACTTTACGCAATAAATTAGCAACTTCTGTATCCATCGGTGTAATGCCTTCGGTTACATCTACAACAAAAACAAGAATATCAGCTTCTTCGATGGCTAAATTAACTTGTTTGCGAATTTCTTCTTCAAAAATATCATCAGAACCTACAACATAACCTCCGGTATCTATGACAGAAAAGTTTTTTCCGTTCCAGTCAGATTTTCCGTAATGTCTGTCTCGTGTTACACCACTAACGGAATCAACAATCGCATCTCTACTTTGTATTAATCTGTTAAATAATGTTGATTTCCCTACGTTTGGTCTCCCAACAATTGCAACAATACTATTCATTCTTGATAAATTTTTTGCAAATATACGCATTAGTAAAGCGGTAGGATTTAAATATGAAAAAAATACGATCTTGCCAAGCCTCAGCCAACTACAGAATGAGCGAAGAAAAAAACAGTGAGTTATTTTTATTTCCTCGGTTTAAAATAGATTCTGAAGAAAGTGGTGCTGATTTGATATAGAAATTTAAAGGGAATTTAAATTCAGGTACTTGCAACTATTGCAGTAAAATAGTTGAGAATGATATATTTATTGCTATTCCTGTGAATCAAGATCATTTCTGATCACGATACTACTCCTCATTTTTAAAACGGTTAAATTGAGAAGTTAATTTTTATGTTGGAGACAATAGAAAAAGAAAGCGAAAATTCAAACTGTAAACCTCAAGAATCAAATTTTATCTGAGCGTTCTGAAAGAATACAAAGTAAAGAATGACATAAAGTTAATGAATAAGAACCACGGATTAGTATGATATTATGGACTAAATTTTAGATTTTCTTATCTTAGAACTTTTAGTTATGATTCTAATAAAAGATGGAGGAAAAGAGTCATTGGGCTTTTTAAGAAATCACTTTAAGAAAGCGACCTACTTCGTTAGTTGATCTAGCACTGTATCTTTATAGGCACGCCCTAGCGGTATTTTGTGATTGTTTTCTAAATAGATAAAACTAGAAGATGTTTTAATTATTTTTTGAGTATTGAGTATAAATGATTTCTGAACTCTTAAAAAGCCGAAGTTGTTTAGCTTCTCTTCCCAATATTTTAATGATTCTGACGAAATATATTTTTTATCTTTCAAGTAGATATCTGTATAGTCTTCATCAGAATTAATGAATAGTATGGAATCGATATTAATTTTAAAATGCTCATATCCAGATTTAATAAAAATGTAGGAATTTGAGTTGTTATTATTTTTAGTAATGGTTGTATCTGTAACTTTTGAAACTGCTTTAACAAATCGCTGAAAAGAAAAAGGTTTTAATAAATAATCGGCAACAGCGAGTTCATAACTTTCTAGGGCATAGTCAGAAAAAGCCGTAGTCAGTATAATTTTTGGAGGATTAGAGATTGATTTTAAAAAATCAATTCCAGAAATTTTAGGCAAATGAATATCTAAAAATATGAGGTCAATCTCTGAAAATTTTAAAGTCTCTAGTGCTAAAATGGCATTTGAATAAACACCAGCCAAATGTAATGAATCAACATCTTCTATGTATTTTTTTAAAATACGCTGCGCAGGTAATTGGTCTTCTATAATAATACAATTTATCATGCTAAATTCTTTTTAACTGAATTGATAATTGCACATCATATAAGTTGTTGGCATTTGTTATAGCCAGGTTATAGACATTTGGGTACACTAAATCCAAACGTTTCTTTACATTGGCTAGGCCAATACCGTTCGATAGACTTTCAGTATTTGATTGTTCTTGAAATACATTTTTACAACTAAAAAATAGCACACCATTTGCCTCTAATTTTAAACATATTTCAATGGCTATGTTTTCTGTAAGACTCGAGGAACTATGCTTAATTGCATTCTCAACAAATACCATTAGAATAAGGGGGGCAATTTGATATCTGGTGTCATTTATTTCATTCGTGAAATGTATTGAGCCTCTACCTTCAATTTGTAATTCGCCAAGGTGAATAAAGTTCTGCAGTTGGACAATTTCCTTTTCCAAAAACACATATTCAATTTTGCACTCATAAAGCATATATCGTAAAATAGATGAAAGCGCTAAAATAATTTCTGGAGTTTTAGGAGATTTTTCAAGGGCATGTGCGTATAAGTTATTCAAGTTGTTGAACAAGAAGTGTGGATTTATTTGCGATTTTAAAAACTCTAATTCACTTTCTTGAACCATAGCATTTAGTTCATCTAATTGACGTTGTTTTGTGGTCGCTTCCCAAGCTAATTTGAATCCAGCTAAAATAATAATGGGGGGTATTACGTCTATTAATGTAAACATAATGTTAGAAAAATGTTTCCCTCTGGTATCAGGAAAAAATATTTTTTCAATAACCAATTCTTCTATCAGAATTACCAATGTAATTAGGATAATTAAACTTAGAATGAAGAGGGTATATTTTTTTTTATAAACGAATTTAGGGAATAATATATAACTAATTATTACGGCGGATACGGTATAGTTTAGAAAAAAAGAAATTTCGTGTAGCTCTATTAATGGGGTGTTTTTATCAAAGGAATAAAATAGAAATATGATGATAATGAAAATACCATAGAATAAGAATTCTTTCTGGTTTGACATTTTATTTTTATATATTTCCATGTAACAAATATAATCACAATAGCACTACCAAAAACAATATTTCTTCTAACCAACTCTTTTAATAAGTTCAATGACATTGGAGTTCGAATATTTTGAAAAGTTGCATTTTAGCGGAATGAATTGGTCGTTGAAGGAATTATATTTTTAAATAAGCGAGAATTGACTTTAGTTTACAGTAATTTAAAATTTCTATTGAATCATGCAATACACTATTCCTTTAGTATCCTTTTTAATAGGGTTACTTTTTACAAATAGTTTGTTTGCTCAAGAATTGAGTATTGAGATTACTGGGAAGGTAATTGTTGCTGGTACTGAGGAGCCGATTCCGTTTGCGACAGTTATTGTAAAGGATACAGAATCGAATGATCAAATAGCCGGAACTACAACGGATCTAGAAGGAATATTCACAGTTGTTTCAAATACATCAAACGTTTATTTGGAAGTTGCTTTTATAGGGTATATTACCTTGGTAAAAAAGGATTTGGTTGTTAAAAATGGAGAAGTTAATGTAGGTATGATTTCTTTAGAAGAAGATAGTCAGACACTAGATGAGGTGCAAATACGCGGTGAAAAATCGACGACTGAATTTAAATTAGATAAACGTGTTTTTAACGTTGGAAGAGATTTGAGTTCTACAGGAATGGGTGCGTTGGAATTGTTAAACAATGTACCGTCTGTAAATGTTAGTATTGAAGGGCAAGTGAGTTTGAGAGGTAGTACAGGTGTGCAAATATTAATTAATGGGAAGCCATCTATTATGTCTGATGATCCTAGTAGTTCTTTAGGGACGATTACTGCGGAAATGGTTGAGAAAGTTGAGGTAATTACAAATCCATCTGCTAAGTATGATGCGGAAGGAACTTCTGGAATTATAAATATTGTATTAAAGAAAGACGAAAAGAAAGGCTTGAACGGGTCGGTTTCATTAAACGCAGGAACGCAAAATAATTATAGCACGGGAGTTAGTTTAAATAAAAGGTCAGAGAAGTTCAATTTGTTCACGCAACTTGGAGTAGGACGAAAATCTAGACCTACAGAAAGCACAAACAGTAATCGAGATTTAGCGAAGAATACAACAGTGAATAGTTTTGGGACTGAAGACCGTGATGAAATTTATTATAATATTATTTTAGGAACAGACTACCATATCAATGAGTTAAACGTTTTAACATTGTCTGGGAATTTCGCCTATGAAATAGAAGATCAGCCGTCTTATACTGAATTCAGTTACCTTAACGAAACAAATACTATAATTTCAGAATGGTATAGGAGCGAGACTACGGATGCTACAAACCCAAAGTATCAATATGAATTACAGTACAAGAAAGATTTTGAAGACCATAAAGACCACCAACTACTTTTTAGTACGTTAGGAACTTTTTTCGGGAAAGATCAGTCTTCAGAATTTGAAGTCGCTCCAACTCTTGGGAGTATTCAATTTGATGATCAGCAGTCGGAAACCGTATTTCAAGAAGCTAATTATACATTTAAATTAGATTATACGAAACCATTTTCTGAAAAAGTAACGATGGAAATAGGTTCTCAATACGTACATAATGATGTGGGGAATGACTATGAAGTTAGGGATTTAGAAAGTGGAGAATGGATTGTAAACCCGAGTCTTACCAATAATTTTGAATATAATCAAAAGGTGCTAGGTGTATATGGAACAGGATCTTATACAGTAGGGAGTTGGGGAGTTAAATTAGGAGTACGCGTTGAAAATACTGATTTAACAACGTTTCTTGAAAATACAGGCGAAGAAAATGAGCAAAATTACACAGATCTTTTTCCGAGTGCGCATGTGTCTCATAAATTTAGTGAATCTGTTTCTTTACAAGGGGGTTATTCTAAACGAGTATTAAGACCAAGATTGTGGGATCTAAACCCTTTTTTTAATCAAAGAAATAATTTTAGTATTAGAGTAGGAAACCCAAATTTAAATCCTGAATATACAGATTCCTATGAGTTAACGAGTATTTATATAATAGGAAAGGCATCTATTAATGCAGGAATTTATCATAGGTATACTCTTGATGTTATTGAGCGGGTTACCACTTTTTCTGAGAACGTAACGGTTACAATGCCAGAAAATTTTGGCACAAATAAAACAACAGGATTTGAATTGAATGCGAAGTATAGCCCGTTAAATTGGTTTTCCTTATTGGGTGATTATAACTTTAGTTATTTTAATAGGGAAGGAACGTTTGAAGGAAAAATATTTGATTTTACAGGTGAACTTTGGACAACTAGAATGACGGGTAAATTCAAACTGCCAAAATCATTTGAAGTAGAATTAACTGGTAATTTTGCCTCAGCGTATCAGACGGTTCAAGCAGAAATATCTCAAAATTTATATGCCGACTTCGGAATTAGAAAAAAGATTGCCAAAGGTAAGTTGGTCGCTAGTTTAAGTGTGCGAGATTTGTTTAATTCAAGAGTGCGAGAAAGCGTAATCCAAGGGTCAGATTATTATATTTATAACAAATATAGAAGGGCTCGATTTATAACTTTCGGTTTGAGCTATGGCTTCGGAAAAGGGGAGGCTATGGCCTATGGTGGAGCGCGTAGAAGATAGGGGTGTAAAACCAAACCTCACAAGTACGATTATATGCCAATATGTTAATTATACGCCTGCTGAGCGGAGACAAAGGGAGCCATTATTTAGTCTTTGTAGCCAAATCTTTTTAACTGATTCTTATTATTTCTCCAGTCTTTGTTAACTTTTACATACAATTCTAAGTGAATTTTTTTCTGAAAGAATTTTTGTAGATCTTTTCTGGCTTCAGTTCCTACTCGTTTTAAAGCAGCACCTTTATGTCCGATGATAATTCCTTTCTGAGTATTTCGTTCTACCATAATTACAGAACGAATTTTGATAATTTTTTCATCTTCAAAAAACTCTTCTGTTTCAATTTCAACAGCATACGGGATTTCCTTTTTATAATGCATCAGAATTTTTTCACGGATTGCTTCGTTTACAAAAAAACGTTCAGGTTTATCCGTTAACTGATCCTTTGGATAAAAAGCAGGGGACTCAGGTAATTTTTCTAGTATAGTATTGAAAACGCCTTCTATATTGAACTTCTCTAAAGCAGAAATTAAAAAGACTTCCGCATTCGGAACTTTTTCTTGCCAATAGGCTAGTTTTTCTTCTACAGCAGCCTGATCAGCCGTATCAATTTTATTAATTAAAAGTAACACTGGAATTTTAGCATTGGTTATTTTCTTAAAAAATTGTTCATCTTTCAATTCTTTCTCACCCATTTCAACCATGTAAATAAGTACATCGGCATCATCAAAAGCTGCTTTCACAAAATCCATCATAGAGGTTTGTAACTCATATGCGGGTTTAATAATTCCAGGGGTATCTGAAAAGAGGATTTGGAAGTCATCTCCATTCACAATACCTAAAATACGATGTCTTGTGGTCTGTGCTTTGGAAGTGATGATAGATAATCTTTCACCAACTAATGCATTCATTAATGTTGATTTTCCAACATTTGGATTTCCAATAATATTAACAAATCCTGCTTTGTGTTTCATTCTCAATTGTTTGAACTGCAAAGGTACAGTTATAGAAAGCAATGGTCAACATTATGGGTGTAAAATACTTCGTTTTTTATTTATAAATGCTTTGTGTATTCAATAGTTCGTTGTATCTTTGCAGTCCAAATCGCGGGATAGAGCAGCAGGTAGCTCGTCGGGCTCATAACACTCCTTACCACCTAAATTCACATAT
>TARA_B110000037_G_scaffold190561_1_pt1 | contig 13415 bp, 13 predicted proteins | sample TARA_B110000037 | Tara Oceans TARA_B110000037 (sample SAMEA4397196) | marine metagenome | biome: Polar Biome; feature: [MIX] marine epipelagic wind mixed layer (ENVO:01000061); material: water (ENVO:00002006), including particulate matter (ENVO:01000060) such as... | depth 10-100 m
TTGCCCGCGTCTTCACCCCAGGAAAAAGAAGCCCCCAGATAGCTTCACACGTGGTTTAACCTCATCTTACAGATCTCAGAGCAGCGGAACCTCTCGCAAGCGCTGGTGGCGAAGGTGCTCACTGTTCTGTCACAGGCCGGTTTTGTTCTCGGCACCCGCGGCCCTGGCGGGGGATACCGTCTCGTCCGGGATCCTTCGGAGATCACGATCCACGATGTGGTGGAGGTATTCGAGGGGCACAAGGATACCATCTCGTGCCCATTCGGTCCGGGTTGGTGCGGGGTGGGCGAGCCATGTCCGATGCATGACGATTTGGAAAAAATGCGCGAATCCAACGCCGCTAAACTCAAGAAATGCCACTTCGGTGTTTTCTCCGGGCACGGCAGGAAAGGCTGAGTCCGACCTCCACCAGAGTTACGAATTTCGACCGCGCGGCTAAGTCCGCTCCGGGAATTTCTGTTTCCAGATTTCCAGTGAGCTTTTGATCTCCTCCGTTTTGCGGGTGGGGCTGAGTTCCCAGATGAGAGGGCAGTTTTCCGGGAAAAACGGGAGGATGGAATTGTAGTCGAGGGTGCCGGTGAAGGGAGTGCGGTGGTCGCGGGCAGGCCATTGGACATCGTGGACGTGACCGCCAATCACGTGCGGTCGGATGGTTTCCAGCCACTCGTAGTGGTCGAGTAGGCCGAGGTTGTGCTTGAGCTGGACGTGTCCGAAATCGTGCCAGTAGCCGATCCATGGGTTGTCTTTGAAATGCTCTTGGAGCTTCACCATCTCGCGCTCGTTGGGCATGTCTTCGAAACGCGAGCGGGACTCGACGGCGAGTTTCACCCCGTATTCCTCCGCCTTGGGCGCGAGTTCTTCCAGTGCCTCGATGGCGCGTTGGTAATAGAGCGGGGCGAGCTTCTCGCGCTTCTTGATGAAGTTGACCTTCTTCTTTATGTAGGAGGGCTCCCGCTGCTCTCCGGCGGCGACTGTTTTGGTGAGCGGCTTGGTGAACTTTGCGGTGTTCATCGGCGCGGAGCCCATGTGCAGAACGAGGTATTGCGCCTTGAACTCAGCGGCGATCTCCAGGGTTTTCAGGGTCATCTCCATCGCGCGTTTCCTATCGAACGGGCGGTAAGAGGTGTATTCATACGCGTCCGGTGCATCGATCAGCACCTCCACGGGCGAGGGGAAGTAGTTGTGCACGCCGGCACAGGTGAACATCCCTTCCGCGAAGGCCTGTCGAAGTCCCGGAACCTTCGCGACCGTCATTCCGTGCGAAAGCTCAAGGTTGCTGAAACCCATTTCTAGGATCTCTTCAACCATCGCCTTCCCATCGGTGTGGCGGCTGTTGTTCCAGCAGGTGGAGAAGGCAAGCATGTCCCTAAACTTTAAGTTTTAAACTTTAAACCTCAAGGAAGACCTCGGGTTTGATGCGGACTTAATGGGTGGCGTCTCCGGCATCGCTGGGGAGGCGAATGCGCTCGACCATATCCTGGACTTCCTGCGGTGGTGGAGGAGTGAGGTAGGAGACGATGAAAGCTACTGAGAAATTGATGAGCATTCCGATGGCGCCGATGCCTTCTGGGGAGATGCCGAAGAGGTAAAAGTCTTCAGCCAGTTTTCCTTCCGGAAGAGTAAACCAGAATTGGAAATAAGTGATGTATAAGAATGTGAAGGTGATGCCGCAGATCATGCCTGCGATGCCGCCTTGCTTGTTGATGCGTTTTGAGAAAATGCCCATCAACAGGGTGGGGAAGAATGAGGAAGCGGCGAGTCCGAAGGCGAAGGCGACGGTCTTGGCGACGAATTCAGAGGGCGGGTTGATACCGAACCATGAGGCGACAACGAGAGCGCCGAAGGAGGCGATGCGGGCCCATCTGATTTCCTCTTTGTCGGTCAGGCCGGGCTTGATGATTTTTTTCATCAAATCGTGAGAGATCGCGGTGGAGAGGACGAGGAGGAGGCCGGCAGCGGTGGAGAGAGCTGCGGCGATACAGCCCGCCATGAGGAGGGCGATGACCCATTTGGGTGTGTTTCCCATATGGGGGTTGGCCATGACCATCATGTCCTTGCCGAAGGCGAGTTCGTTCTCGTTCCCCTCTGCGATTTTGGCGGGGCCCCAGTATTGGATTTTCCCGTCGTCGTTTTTGTCTTCCCAAGCCATTTGGCCGGTTTCTTCGAAGTCTTTCATCCATGCGGGGGCTTCGGCGTAGGATGTGTTGTGGAGTTTTTCGATGAGGTTGACGCGGGAGAAGGATCCGACAGTCGGGGCGGTGAGGTAGATGACGCCGATGAAGCCAAGAGTCCAGTAGGCGGATTTGCGGACGGCTTTGACGTCTTTGACGGTGAAGAAGCGGACAATGACGTGCGGCAGTCCTGCAGTGCCGCACATGAGGGCGGCGGTGATACAGAACATATCGATGGTACTGAGTGAGCCGTCAGTGTATTTGGCGAAGCCGATCTCGGCGTTGATGTTGTTGATTTTTTCCAGGAAAGGGACGCTTTCGCCACCAGCGGTGTAGTTGCCGATGAAGCCGAGCTGCGGAATGATATTTCCCGTGAGCGTCATGGCGATGAAGATGGCCGGAAGCGTGTAGGCGAAGGCCATGACAATATATTGGGCAACCTGGGTGTAGGTAATGCCTTTCATCCCACCGAGGCCGGCGTAGAAAAATACGATGGCTCCTCCGACGATGACGCCGAGCCAGACTTCCATGCCGAAGAGCTGGGAGAAGACGATGCCGACACCTCGCATTTGTCCCATGATGTAGGTGAGGCAGATGAAAATAGCGCAGACGACGGCGACGAGGCGCGCGGTTTGAGAGTAGTAACGATCACCGACGAAGTCCGGCACGGTGGCTTTTCCGAATTTCCGTAAAAACGGCACCATGAGGACGGTGAGGAGGACGAAACCGCCGGTCCAACCCATCAGGAAGCGGGAGCCGTCATAGCCGGAAACGGCAAGGGATCCGGCCATGGAAATGAAGGTGGCGGCAGACATCCAGTCGGCGGCGGTGGCCATGCCGTTGGTGAGAGGGGAGACGCCTCCGCCGGCGGTGTAGTATTCCTTTGTGGAACCCGCGCGGGATCTGATGGCGATAAAGATATAGGCGGCGAAGGAGAGGCCAATAAAGAGGTAATTCCAGGCGTTTTGGGACATATTTTTTTCTTCTGGGAAGGTAGAGAGGCTGAAGAAACTGAGAAATCTTTCGATTTATTTTTCGAGTTTCTTGTCGAGTCTTGCCATGATGTTGGCGTAAGCGATGAGGATGAGGACGAAGATGATGATGGAGCCTTGTTGAGCCATCCAGAATCCAAAGGGGGCGTTGCCGATTTTCGGAAAGTTCTCATCCAGCCAAGTGCGGAAAAGAATGCCGCATCCGAAGGAGGCGAGGAACCAGATCGAGAGAAGGGCGAGGACTAACTTAATGCTTTGTGACCAGTAATCTCGTTTCGCTTGTTCGGTGGGAAGATTGCTCATGGGGAAAGGGTATTTCGTGTCCCGAGTGTCTAAACGCCAGCTCTTGCCGTGGGAAGGATATTTCTCCATTGGCTTGGAAACTGTTACCAATATCTAGACCGCCCTTTGGGGATGGTGGCGAAACGGCAAGCGTGTATCGGGCTCAGCAATTTTACTGAGCTTCCCAGACCGCCCGGGCTCCAGCGAGATCGCCGAGGGCGCTGCCGACGGATTTGAAGAGAGTGATTTCCTGGTCTGAGGTGCGCTTTGGCGCTTCGCCGCGGCAGAGCATGGCGAGATCGCCGAGGACGTGCTCAGAGAAAATTTTGCCTTCGGCGATGGGGATGAGGATTTCTCCGGCTTCGCGGAAGCAGTTGGTTTTGCTGTCGACCCAGACCTTTGCGTTTACGACCAGCGCGCTGTCGCATTCGCTGTGTTCCGGATGGTGGTTGCCGAGGAAATCGGTATGGGTTCCGGGTTTTACCCATGCGCCATGCACCAGGGGTTGCGGGGAGTTGGTGGCACACACGATCAGGTCGGCGCTGGCACAGCCGGTTTCGATGTCGTCGATAGAAGTGATTTCCAGTTCGGGTCTGTCCTGGCCGAGTTCCTTCGCGAGCTGTTTGGCTTTTTCAGCATTGCGTCCCCAGATGCGGATCCGTTTTAGGGGGCGGACGCTGGCATGGGCGTCGATCAGGAAGGGGGCGAGGCGGCCGGTGTTGATTAGAAGCATTTCTTCCGAATCCACGCGTGAGAGGAAGCGGGAAGCCAGGGCAGAGACGCCAGCGGTGCGGCGGTAGGTGACGGAGGTCCCATCGACCAAGGCGAGTGGGGCGCCGTTTTTCCGGTCGAAGAGAAGGATCTGGGCGTAGACGGTCAGATCCGGTGCTTGGTTTTCGGGAAAGTAGGTGAATGCTTTTAGTGCGATCACTTCGTCGTTCCACGCAGGGAGCATGGCAAAGGCATCGTGACCGGGGCCTTCGGGAGCCAGCGGCATCAACTGCCGGGGCGGCATGGTGAAATCGCCACCGAAGGTCGAAGCGAGGGTTTCCAGGAAATCGGGATAACTCAGAGTTTGGTGAACTTGGTCTGCGGTGAAAATTTTCATGATGCGGTCTGATCAGGGATCAAATGGGCAAGGAGTTCAAGGGTTGGTACGTTCCACTGCTGGAAATAAGGAGAAGGGTGTTTCCTAACCCCTTTCGATCAGGCGGAGTCTTCTCTGCCAGAGCCGGGTCGGAATGCGAAGCCTGAGGTCGTGGCGGGAATTGGCGACAAGGACGAGCTGCAGAAGGCGGTGAAGAAAGGGGATTGGAACACCTACCGTATTGTCGCAAAGGGAAACGCGATGAAACATTTCGTACATGGCGTGCTGATGAGCGAGCTTGAGGATCTCGATGCAGGCAAGCGTGTGGCCGAGGGTTTGCTAGGGGTGCAAGTACATGTCGGGCCGCCAATGAGTATCGAGTACCGGAGCATACTGCTGAAACGTTTAAAGGATTAGGGATGAGCGGACAGGCTTGCATTGATAACGTCTCAGCTTCAATTTTCCATCCATGAGCGAACAAAAACCGCCGCTGCCATTTGTCTTCTGGATCATCTGGTTCGCGATCTTGAACGGGCTGTTCATCATTCTTTTCTTTGCGGCGGGCGGAATTCCCGAGGGATCCAACAAGGGCGAAGTACCGGTTCCGCTTCTGCTGGTTGTCATGGCGCTCGCAGCCGGCTCGATGGGGATACGTTTCCTACTGATCCCGAAGATTGCGGATCTTGCGAAGCTTTTGCCTGCGATGATCATCGGCTTGGCGTTGGCGGAAGGGATCGGCATCCTGGGCATGTTTGCCATCTCGAAGGATCTGCCGGAGACGCAGATCGCCCTTTTCGTGACATCCGTCTCCGCGGTGCTGAGCTATGCGCCGTTTTATGTGCACTCCCTCGAGGAGCGGCGGAGAATGCGCTGAATTCCGAGTGCTAGCGGCTTGCAATGAACGGGCGGATGCGGTCACTCTGCGTCCCTCATCATGTCCAAAGAAAAGACCGCCATCACCCCGACCCGAGAGCAGGATTTCCCCGAGTGGTATCAGCAAGTCATCAAAGCCGCGGATCTCGCGGAAAACTCCGAGACCCGGGGCTGCATGGTGATCAAGCCGTGGGGCTACGGGATCTGGGAGTTGATCCAGCAGCAGCTCGACCGCCGTTTTAAGGAAACCGGTCACCAGAATGCCTATTTCCCGCTCCTGATCCCGCTATCTTATTTGGAAAAAGAAGCCGAGCACGCGGAGGGATTCGCGACCGAATGCGCGGTGGTGACCCACCACAGGCTTGAGGCCGTGAAAGACGAGGAGACTGGAAAAACCAAAATGATCCCGACCGGTGAGCTTGCGGAGCCGTATGTGATCCGCCCTACTTCCGAGACCATCATCGGTGCAGCCTTCGCGCGCTGGGTGCAGTCCTACCGAGATCTTCCCTTGCTGATCAACCAATGGGCAAACGTGATGCGCTGGGAGATGCGTCCCCGCATGTTCCTGCGCACGGCGGAATTCCTCTGGCAGGAAGGTCACACGGCTCACGAGACAATGCAGGAGGCTCTGGTGGAAACGCGGATGATCCACCGCCTTTACGAAGAGTTCCTCCGCGACCACCTCGCGATCCCTATCATCCCCGGTGAGAAAACGGAGAACGAGCGTTTCCCCGGTGCAGACATGACCCTGACCGTCGAGGCCATGGTGCAGGACAAGAAAGCGATTCAAGCCGGAACCTCCCATTATCTCGGCCAGAATTTCTCGAAAGCTCAGAACATCTCCTTCGCATCGCGCGAGGGTGGGCAGGAGTTTGCACACACCACTTCGTGGGGCGTTTCCACCCGCTTGATCGGCACTCTGATCATGGCGCACTCAGATGACGACGGCCTAGTGCTGCCTCCACGGGTCGCGACCCAGCAGGTGGTCATCATTCCGATCACTCCGAAGGAAGATACGAAGGACGCTGTCCTCGCCGCCTGCCATGCATTGGCAGACACGCTGAAATCAACGCGAAGATTCCACGGCGATCCCATCCGGGCCCACGTCGATACCCGCGATATGAAGGGTGGTGCTAAGAAATGGGAATGGGTCAAAAAAGGCGCGCCAATCCGGATCGAGATCGGCCCTCGCGACATCGAATCCCGCAAGGTCTGCCTCCAGCGCCGCGATCAGGCACCGATGGAAAAGGCATTCCTGGACAAAGAAGAGTTTCTCCAAATCGTCGAGAACGTTCTCCAGGAAATCCACAACAACCTTCTCAAAAAAGCGGAGGAATTCCGTGACTTGAATATTTCCGCCTGTAACGAATCCGAAGCCTTTCATTCCCATTGGGAAGGTGAGAACCCTGGCTGGCTACTCACGCCGTGGGCGGGCACTTCCGAGGAGGAAGAGCGCCTTTCCAAGCAACACAAAATTACCATCCGCTGCATGCCGCTGGAAGATGCAGGGCTTCCTGAAGAGCTTCTTTCAAAGGTAGATGGTAAATGTTTTCTTACCGGAAAACAAAGCAAATCCGTCGCTCTGTGGGGGCGGAGCTACTAGAAAAATAGTATTTCTTTACCAGTTCCGTGGATTTGCGGGACGTAGTTGGAAGTGCTTGAGATCGAATCGCGCCTCGACAAGGTGCTAAAATGGATTACCTATCTAGGAATGAAATGGTTTGGGAAGAGTGTATGTATCGCGGGGACGGCGTGTGTGAATGCACGGGCTGAAGGGGGAACTCCAAGCACCCCTCCGCCCGTCAAGATGGAGCAAATCCAGAAGTCCCTTGAGGAGGATAACAGCGGCCTCAAAAACCTCGCAAAGAGGCTACTCGGTAAGGATAATGCCAACCGATTTTTCTATTTCCCAACACACGATCAACCTGCGACCCCGGCGAAGTGGAATTTCAAATACGAGGATGTGGATTTTAAATCGACTGACGCCACGGCATTGCATGGCTGGTTCCTACCAGCGAAAGAAAAGCGCGAACTGAAAGGTACAGTGGTCTTCTCCCATGGCAACGCCGGTTCGGTAGGGCATCACATCGGCTTTGTAATGTGGCTGGTAGAGGCGGGTTACAACGTCTTTATGTATGACTACCGAGGTTTCGGGAAATCAGGTGGCAAGGTAGATAGAGCCGGGATGATCGAGGACGTGAAATCGGCCTTCGCTTACGTTGCAACTCGTCCTGACGTGGATGCCGAAAATATTGTCTCGTACGGCCATAGTCTAGGTGGTGCCAAATCCGTAATCGCCATCGTTGAAGGGAATATCAAGGGGCTGAAAGCCATCGTCATCGAAGGGACTTTCTCTTCCTACCAGGCGATGGCTCGGGTCATAGGTGGCCAGCTCGGAGCGGATCTAATCACCGACGAATTTTCACCAAAAGACTTCATCGGGAAAATCACAAAAACTCCTGTATTGGTAGTTCACGGCGACCACGACGAAGTGGTTCCATTTTCTCAAGGCGAGCAACTGTTCGCCCTCGCGAACGAGCCAAAGACCTTTTTCAAGGTAAAGGACGGCAGTCACGGCAACTCTCTCTCCCGCGACTACGGAGCCTACCGCAAACGCATGCTCAATTGGCTGGACGGGGTGATGTGAAATCTTGAATCAGCCCCGGTCCGATGGGCGGGGAGATGGCAAAACGCTCCGGCAAGACGCTCCTCCACGCGAACAAGGAGCGTTTCGTGTCGCATTCATCCGCCACAGAGTGAAGTTGAGAAATGCGGCGAAGGTCACCCAGCCAAGTTCATACGCGCCGAAGAAAATTGGAGTCCATACGGCGTTCAGAGCGAGCTGGATGAAATAAAACACCAGCACCCGATTCCACCTAACCCGCCGCCGAGAAGAATTTAACTCTCATAAAACCGGGATCAAAGCGGCCATATTTTCGAGTTTTAAGGCAACCGCTTGGAGGCTTTCTTCGAGGGTGGAGGTGCCAGCGGTGAGGCCGATACTCACGACTTCGTGGAGCCACTCTTCGCGGATGTCATCGGGGCCTTCGATGTGGTGGGCTTTGCAACCGTGCTGACGGGCGGTGCGGGCGAGTTGGGCGGTGTTGTTGGAATTCCTCCCACCGATGGCGAGGACAAGTTCGGAAGCCTGGCAAAGATCATCGAGCGCCTTTTGGCGGTCCTTGGTCGGCTGGCAGACCGTGTCGGAATGAACCACTTCGGATTTGGGGCGCTGCCGGCGGATCTCATTCACGAGAGCCCGAACGCGATCTATCGGTTGGGTGGTCTGTGAGATGATACCGATCTTTTTCACATGCGGGATTTTCGCAATTTCCTCGCGACTCAGGATGACTGTGGCGTCGGGAAAATCGCCCACCAATCCCCTCACTTCCACATGACCTTTCTTGCCGATGATGACAGCAAGGTAGCCCTCGTTGACCAGTCGCTCGAGTTTTCGGTGCGCGACATGCACCAGCGGACAGGTCGTATCGAGCACCCGGTAGCCTTGCTCCCGCCAGCGGGTCCGATCAAGATTGGAAGCGCCGTGAGCCGTGATGATGACATCCGGTGTCGGTGCCGAGGTGCCTTCGAGCTGGCCCTCGCGGGCGCCTTGTTTCGAGAGGCGGGATTGCACTACGGGATTGTGGGCGAGCTCACCGAGGATCGTTGCCGGCTTCCTGGCAAGTAGAGATTCAGAGGCCTCGATGGCCTGACGAACGCCAAAACACATACCTGAATACTCGGCGATGAGAATTTGGAATCTGGGAGTTTGGATCGTTTTCATTTCGACCCCGAGCCTCAACTGGAATTGTGCAGACTTGATGAAGAGAGTAAGAAATTTTGGTGAAGATGATTGCTGGGGAATTCATTTTTAAAATGGGCAGTAATCGCAACGTGAATAGGCACGGCTCGTCATCCCGAGCCGTAGTGGATGGAGTCACTCGTCTCCAAACAAGCGTTGTTTGAGATAGGTGAACTCGAGCGCGCTGCGTTTGGCACGTTCCGTTTGGTTGGCGGCGGCGGAATGGCCTCCGTCAGTGTTTTCGTAATAATAAAACGGCAATTCGGCGTCTTCGAACTTTTTGGCCATCTTGCGGGCGTGGCCGGGATGAACTCGGTCGTCTTTGGTCGAGGTCACGAAAAACGGCACGGGATATTCTTTTGACGAATCAAAATTATGAACGGGTGAAATCTTCTCCAAAAACGCGCGTTCTTCCGGAATTTCCGGGGATCCATATTCATCCACCCATGAGGCACCGGCGAGCAGGAGGTGAAACCGCAGCATGTCGAGAAGCGGCACTTGAACAACCACTGCATTCCACAAATCGGGGCGCTGATTCAACATCACCCCCATGAGCAAACCGCCGTTTGAACCGCCCATGATACCGAGGTGCGCGGGGCTGGTGATTTTCTTTTCGATCAGATTTTCACCGACGGCAATGAAGTCATCGTAAATAATCTGGCGCTTCGTTTTTAGTCCCGCCTGATGCCAATTCGGGCCGTATTCGCCGCCGCCACGGATATTTGCCAGCACGTAGGCACCGCCTTTTTCCAACCACAATCGACCGATAACCGGATTGTAGGAAGGTCGAAGTGAAATCTGAAATCCACCGTAAGCGTAGAGCAAAGTTGGAGTTGTGCCGTCGAGAGTTATGTCGTCGCGACACACCAAGAAGTAAGGGATTTGCGTTCCATCGGTCGAGGTAGCGAAGAATTGCTCCACCTTCAAGCCGGTGGTGTCGAACTTTCCGGGAAGGCTTTTCAAGGTCTTGGTGTCGCCGGTTTTCGTGTCATAAGACAACAGCGAATCGGGTGTGAGAAAGGCTTCGTAATTCAGGAAAACAGTTTCCTCATCTTTGTCGGCAAACGCGACGCCGACCTGTCCGGTTCCCGGTAACTTGATTTCCGTCGTCGTCCACGGGCTTCCCGGTTCGAGCCGGAGGACTTTTCCAGCGACGTTTTCATTAATGGATAGCAGAGCCGCCCCTTTCGCGATGGCGACGCCATTCACTGCCTGGGTTTTGTCTGGACGGAAAACAAGGGAGACCTCGGGGAGTGTGTGGTTTTCCAAAAACGCATCCAGTTCGAAGGCGACGAGATCACCGGATTTAAAATCAGCCGATTGGCCGTCGGGTGACCAATCCTGCTCCAGCGCCACGAGGAATTGTCCTTTGAAAATCCCTTCCGGCGAGCATTTCGGAGGCAGCGGCCACTGCACTGGGTCAGTTCCGTCCTCGGGCAAAAGCCAAAGGGTGCTTGTAAAAAAAGTATTTGCCTCGCGGGCACATGCTAGGACGCGCCCGTCTTCCAGTTCAAAGGTCATTGGCCACATCGAAACATCGGTTTTATCTCCGCGAATGACTTCTTCGGCGTCTGCCAGTGGCGTCCCGCGCTTCCACCGTTTCAGCACGAAGGGGTAGCCGCTCTCGGTAACGGTATCGTCTCCCCAATCGGTGCCGATCAACAAGGTATCGGTATCGATCCAGGCGATATCCTGCTTGGCTTCGGAAGTGATAAATCCGTCATCTAGAAAGGCTTTTTTCTGTAAATCAAACTCGCGATTAATCACTGCATCCTTGCCGCCATCGGAGAGTGAAATGAGGCACACAAACGGATCCGAATCCGACTTCCGGAAGACGCTTGCGCCTTTGAAGACCCAGTTGCTATCCTCATCTGAAGCGAGCTTGTCGAAATCTAGAACGGTCTCCCATTCAGGATTTTCCGCCGCATATTCAGCCACCGGGGTGCGTCGCCATAGTCCGCGGACATTGCTGTCATCCTGCCAGAAATTGTAGACCATGCCGTCCCGGATTCGAGCGTAGGGAATCCGTTTTTTCGAGGTCAGTATCTCGATCGCAGCGGCTTCAGTTGCCGGGTATTCAGGGGCTGCCTGCAATTCGGTAAGCGAACGCTCATTTTGCGCGCGAACCCAGTCTATTGCCCGTTCACCCTCAACTTCTTCAAGCCAAAGCAGGTCTTCGGTAGCGGCGGGTGATTTCTCAGAATGTTCGGCAAGTTCGTCAGGCATCGTTTCGATGGAAGGTGAGGGTGCTTTTTCGCAGGAAAAAAGTAGCACAGTTGCAGCCTCCTGTTCAGGAACGTCATAACTAGCATTCATCGCTAAATCAGTATTACGCTTTTCATTCCAGCCGTAGAATCCCACAGCTGCGATGGTGAGAGCGGCGGCAATACCCAATCCGATTCCAGCCTTGCTGCTAGATCTGCGCCTAGTCGAAGCTAGATTCACAACCCCCTCTTCTTCGTCTAGGCGTTCCTCAAGTGATGTGATGAACTCTGCATCATCTTTGTCACCCTTGCGGGCATGCTCCTGTAATAGAGCGTCGATCATTTTATCTTCGTTTTTCATTTTCTTAAGTTGGGTTATTGAGGTTTAATTTAGGAGTTTGCAGCGAGGCAGTCGCGCAGACCTCCCCGCGCCCTCTCCAAGCGTTTGCGCAGCGTGGCACTCTGCACATTTAACACGGTTGCGGCTTCGGCACCGTTGTATCCATCGTAGTAAAATGCCTTCACGGCATCGGCTAAGTTCTCAGGAAGCTTCTTCAGACAGAGTTCGAGACGGGTAAAAACACCTCCTTGATCACGCAACCCGTCCCATTGTTTGGCATCCGCTTCGAGGTATTCAAGCGTCTCATCATCGAGGGCTGTTTCACGTGCATTTTTGCGTAACGACTCACGCCACTTATTCCGGACAATCCCGCGCATCCACGAACCAAAGTCCCGGGTAATATCAAAGGTTTCCAGATTCCTCCAGGCCACTACAAAAGCGTCCTGCACAATATCCCTTGAGGTGTGATCCTCCTTGGTCAGAGCCCTCGCATAGGCGAGTAGCCCGCGGTGATGCTCCTTCACCAATATGGAAAAGGATTTTCGATCCATTCCATGATCTGTCTGATTTTTCATATTCAATATTTTTTCCACGGCTTGCATAATCTTCACCCCCTCTTGACGTGAATGCGAGCGATTGTGACAAGTCTTTCGAAGAATTTGAACTTTGGTATTTGGAGTTTGAGACTTGGAGTTTAGAAAACAAGGGTGCCTGCCGCCCGAGTCTTAATAGACGGACCCTCTGAACTAGTCTTTGATTACGCCATCCCCCAGGGGATGAACGCCCAAGCTGGGTGCCGCGTTACTATCCCACTACGCAATAGATCCTCCACCGGAACCATCCTCGATATCACGGAGGAAATGCCCACTAAGTTCGCCCTCAGGCCGATCGAAACCTTGATCGACCCCGAGCCGTTGATCACTCCGAGACTGATGGAACTAGGAAAATGGATGGCCAAATACTATGGAACTCCCATGGAATTAGTCATGCGTGCCTTAATTCCTGAGTCCGTTCGGCAAGAATCTCACTCGGAAAAAACCCGTAAGATTGTCCAGATCACGAACAAACCCGATGAAGAGGCACTGGCGAAACTTGCCAAACGCGCACCACGCCAGCACTTAATCCTCGCACTCGTCGAAGCCGCAGGGGGCGAAATGCCACTTACCGATCTCGGTGGAGGATCAGTCACAGCCTCCGTCAAGGCTCTGGCGAAACACGGCTATGTTGAGCTGAAGGAGGAAGCCGTCCGCCGAGACCCGGACGAAGGTGAAGAATTTCTCGAAGATAAACCGCTCAAGCTCAACAGCGGCCAAGCCATCGCCATGGAGCAGGTGCTGGCGCAAATCAACGGACCCGAAAAACCCATGCTGATGCACGGTGTAACCGGCTCGGGAAAAACAGAGGTTTACCTCCAGGCAGCCCAGCATTGCATCGATCTTGGAAAAAGCGTTCTTGTCCTGCTGCCCGAGATATCTCTGACTCCGCAGACGGTGCAACGGTTTAAATCCCGCTTCGCTTCGATCCAGGATCAAGTCGCCGTGCTTCACTCTCACCTCTCCCAAGGGGAACGCTTCGATGAGTGGCATCGCATCCGCACCAGCAAGGCGAGAATCGTCAACCCCCTTTTCCTCTTGCTCGGTTCGCCCCTTCAGGGTATTTCACGT
>TARA_B110000037_G_C17127942_1_pt1 | contig 13405 bp, 16 predicted proteins | sample TARA_B110000037 | Tara Oceans TARA_B110000037 (sample SAMEA4397196) | marine metagenome | biome: Polar Biome; feature: [MIX] marine epipelagic wind mixed layer (ENVO:01000061); material: water (ENVO:00002006), including particulate matter (ENVO:01000060) such as... | depth 10-100 m
GGGCGGCGTATTCGAGGGCTGCCGAGGGATCGTGGATGGAGCAGGGCCCTGCGACGACAAGAAGCCGGTCATCTTTACCACTCAGGATAGCTTCGGCTCCCTGACGTGCTGATGAGACAAGTTGAGCTGCCGATTCAGTCATCGGAAGTTGATATGAAAGGACTGCCGGCGAGATGAGCGGGTCGATGCTGGCAATGCGAAGGTCGTCTGTATTGGTCGTGGCCACGCGGGAGTCTTTAAGGTTTTTTGAGAAATTCAAGAGTGGAGGTTTGTCAGATTGAGAGAATCGGGGCAGATTTATAATCATGTCCGATAAGAGAAGAAAGCAGCCCCCTCTGCATCGGGATCTGACTGCCGGGATGGTTTCGGATCTGGTCTGCAATTTTATCGAGTCGACCGGGGACAAGGAGTTGGACGATCGTATCCTTGATCTCGCCAAATCCGTGGGGGGAGTGGAAAATTATTGCCTTCTCGCCGAAATGATTTTCACCGCCGTGGGGATGGCCCGCGGAACATCCGACCATGCCGACTTCAAGCTGGCCAACCGGGCGCTGAAAGAGCTAAAAAAATCAAGCGAGGTTTTCTATCCCTTTCGAGGGAATCGCAAGGTGGCGCTTTTTGGCTCGGCTCGCACTAAGCCGGAAGAAAAGGAATACCAGACTGCGGCCGAGTTTTCCCGGAGGATGGTGGAAGAAGGTTTCATGACCATCACGGGAGCGGGACCGGGAATCATGGCGGCCGGAAACGAAGGGGCGACCGCTGAACATAGTTTTGGCCTTAATATCACCCTGCCACTCGAGGCTTCGGCCAATGAATTCATTGCCGGTGATCCGAAGCTCATTGATTACAATTATTTCTTCACCCGCAAGTTGGCTTTTGTGAAAGAAGCCGACGCCGGCGTGGGGATGCCCGGCGGAGTCGGAACACAGGACGAAGTCTTCGAGGCTTTGACTTTGATGCAAACCGGAAAGGCCAAGCTTTATCCCATCGTGTGTCTTGATGCGCCAGGCGGGACCTATTGGAAAGCATGGAAGCAGTTTGTCGAAGAGCATCTCTTTAGGCTCGGGATGATTTCCGAGTCCGACTTTTCCCTCTTTAAAGTGACCGACGATGTGGATGAAGCGATTGCGGAAATTACCGGTTTTTACCGGAATTTCCATTCGTATCGATATGTGGGAGATCGTCTCGTGATTCGATTGCAAACCGCACTTTCCACAGAGGCGGTGAAGGGCTTGAATCAGAAGTTCGCCGCGATGGTGAAGTCGGGAAACCTTAAGCAAGGAACCGCCCTCAAAGAAGAAAGGAATGAACCCGAGCTGGACGCGCTTCCCCGGATCGTTCTGCGCCACCGGCGTCGTGATTTTGGTATGCTCCGTGAGTTCATCAACGCAATCAACGAAGCCGAAATCGAGAGCTGATGGCTAAGCAACGAGTTGATTCTCTTTTAGTTACGCGGGGGCTGTGTGATTCCCGCGAGCAGGCCAAACGGCTGATCATGGCCGGTGAGGTGATGACGGGGACGGAACGTATTTCCAAGCCAAGCCAGAAGGTCATGGAAGACGCGGACCTATCAGTGAAGGAACGGCCAAAGTATGTCGGGCGGGGAGGTTTTAAAATTGAAGGAGCTCTCCGCGAATTTGGGATTGATCCGACCGGGTGGGTTTGTGCGGATCTCGGAGCTTCGACCGGTGGGTTTACTGATTGTCTTTTACAACAAGGAGCAAGGAAAGTTCATGCGATTGATGTGGGGACAAATCAACTGGTGTGGAAGCTTCGCAGCGACGATCGGGTCGTTTCCAAAGAGCGTTTTAATGCCCGTAACCTTACCGTCGATGACATTGGTGAAAAGGTGAAGCTCGTGGTGATGGACCTTTCCTTCATTTCGCTGACCAAGGTATTGCCGGCGGCGTTTTCCATCCTCGAAGAAGGCGGCTCGATCATCCCGTTGATCAAGCCGCAGTTTGAGCTTTCACGTGAGGAAGTGGGGAAGGGGGGCATCGTTCGTGATGCTGAACTTCATCAAAAGGCAGTGGATAAAATTCGGACCTTTATTACTGAAGATTTGGGGCGTGAATGGGCGGGGTTAATCACTTCGCCGATTACGGGGATTAACGGGAACGTCGAGTTCTTAGCCTGGATGAAGTGAAACCTTAAAGTGACAACAAGAGGGTTTGAAGCTCCTCAGAGACTTCTGCGGAGTTGGGGGCAGTTGGAGTGAGCTGAGATTATAGATGCTTACGAAAAGCCCGACGGAGACGATGGTGCAGTGTGTCTTCGTTTTGCCCGGTGGTTTTTGCGAGATCGCCGCGTGAGGTATTGCCGTCAAGAAAAGGCCGAAGCGACTCCTTCGAGAGAAGGGGGCTGTCCCGCTGTCGTTGTTTCGAGCGATTCGGCACGAAGGCATCGGGGCACAAGATGGAGGTCGGACTATCGAGCATTTGATCGAGGGGAGTTCCGCAGGAAGGGCAGGAGTCTTGGCCCAGACGGGGGTCCTGATAAAATTTTCGGAAAGCGTTTCAAAAAACGATTTTTTTTTAGAGGTCAATCTCGAGAGTGACGGGGCAGTGATCGGATCCGAGGACATCATCGTTGATGGTTGCGGAGGTCAGTTTTGGTGTTAGGTCTTCCGAAACACACCAGTAGTCGATGCGCCAGCCGACGTTCTTGGCCCGTGCACCACCACGGTAGCTCCACCATGAGTAGGCATCAGTCGCTTTGGGGTAAAAGTGGCGGAAGGTATCAACGAAGCCGACGTTTAAAAGTTCGTTGAAACCAGCCCGTTCCTCGGGGGAGAAACCAGCGCTTTTGTGGTTAGTCTTGGGGCGGGCAAGGTCGATTTCCTGGTGGGCGACATTAAGATCACCGGAGGCTAGGACGGGTTTCCCTTCGGCTTCGAGGGCTTTGAGATACTCCCGGAAGGCGATGTCCCATTCCATGCGGTAGGGGAGTCGAAGGAGTTCGTTTTTGGCATTGGGGGTGTAAACAGTGACGAGGAAGAAGTCGGGGTATTCCAGGGTGATGACGCGGCCTTCCTTGTCGCCTTCGGCACTGCGTTCACAGCCGATGCCGAGGCGCACTCCGAGAGGTTCATTTTTGGTGAAAACGGCGGTGCCGGAGTAGCCGGCTTTCTCGGCCGAGTTCCAGTAAGTTCGGTAGCCGGCCAACTCAAGAGGAAGGTCGACTTGTTCAGGCCGGGCTTTCGTTTCCTGGAGGCAGAGGATGTCGGGTTCGTGCTCGAGAACGAAATCGGTGAAATTCTTTTTAAGAACAGCGCGGATGCCGTTAACGTTCCAGGAGATGAGCTTCATGCGCGGGAGGGTGAAGAGGAGAGGGGAAAAGGCAAAGGGATTTGAGATTTGGACAGTGAGTTTTTAAAATGAGGGCTTTGTTGGGGAGCGGGATCAGGCTGTAGCCCGTGTCATAAATGCGGGTTTTGAAGCGGGGTCTTTCAGATGGGATTTCGTTGCCCATTTTTAATGGGGGAATGGGAGTTGAAAGAGAATTTCTTTAGGAGATCTCGATGGTTCGGACTCCGTTGTCTTGGGGAGCAACCTTTTTGAAGGTCAAATCGAGGACGCCATTTTTGAGTATGGCTTCGATTTCCTCGGCGTCGATATCTTCTGGGAGGCCATAGGTTCGTTCGAACTCGTCGCGGAAGGCGTCCTCTCGTTCGGTTTTAGCGGTGACGGTGAGGTCGTGCTTTTCGAATGAGAGCGAAATTTGCTCGCGAGTGAAGCCGGCAAGATCAAGACGGAGGCGGTTTAGAGAGTCGCTGGTCAGATTCATTTTAGTGATTTGAGTTTTGGTTAACGTCTTCCCTCTATGGCAGGACGTGGGCCAAATGCTTCAAAATCGGATGAATCTAAAGGCGGTAGACTCCTTGTGGGTTCTGGTAGTAAATTAGCACAAAATGACGCGGTTTGGGGCACTCTGACACGTCGTTATGACGCGGTCAGTTTTTGAGCGAGGCGGGTGGCTTCGATGAGGGAAGTTACGCTGGCAACTCCTCTTCCCGCAATGTCGAATGCTGTGCCGTGATCGACAGAAGTTCGGACGATGGGAAGGCCGAGGGTGACATTGACGCCGAGGTCGAAGGCGAGGGTTTTGAGGGGGATGAGGCCTTGGTCGTGGTAGAGGCAGACGTAGGCGTCGACGTCTTTTCGAATCGCCGGGAGGAAGGCGGTATCAGGTGAAAGGGGGCCGATGATGTCGATGCCTTGGGCGCGGGCTTTTTCGAGAACAGGTATGATAAGCTCGATTTCTTCGCGACCAAAAAGTCCGCCTTCACCGGCGTGGGGATTGAGGCCTGGCATGGCGAGACGGACTGGCCGACCGCGGATGGCAGTCATGGCCTGATGGGTCAGGGTGATGACTTCGAGCATGCGCTTTTCGTTGAGAAGGGCGGGGACACTAGTGAGGGAGGCGTGAGTGGTGACGAGGGAGCAGGTAATTTCGTCCGAGGTGAGCATCATGGCGTGGTTCGGCGCGGATGTTTTCTCGACGAGATACTCAGTGTGACCGGGGTAAGGCTTGCCGGCAAGGTGCCAGGCTTCCTTGTGAATCGGGTTGGTGACCACTCCGGAGTAGCTTCCATTCATGGCTCCTTCGACCGCTGCTTGGAGGCATTCGAAGGAATGGGAGCCGGCAGTTGCGGAGATCTGGCCAGTTTTGATTTTTTGAGTGAGGGGAAGATCGATCACTTGATCGGGGCTAAAGGGGATCCCGAGTTCTTCTGCGACCTGGGCGAGATGGCGGCGGCAAGCGATGACCTTGAGGTGTGCGCATGGAGGGGCGGCGAGGATTTTGAGGGCGAGCTCAGGTCCCACTCCGGCGGGATCTCCTTGGGTAATGACCAGCGAGGTTGGCATGGAGGGAGGTCGTTATTCCTCGTCTTCTTCAACGATGACAGCGCGAGGAGGAGGCTTGTCCTCCGGGAAAACGAAAATAGTCGGAGCAGGTTCGGTTTGGCCGTTGTTGGTGTCAGTCGAAGCAATTGTTCTGGTGTTCCCGCCTGAAATCTCCTTGGGAGGACGGGCGCCATTCACGGGAAGAGGCCTAACTTCTGGGGGATTTTTAACTGTGGGACTAGGCTCGGTTGGCTTTTCTTTTCCCTCTTCCGGGGGCTTTTGGGTGACAGGCTCAGGGTTCGAATCGAGGCGTTTTTCGACTGCAATAAATCCCCAGATACCGCCGGCAATGAGGCCACCGGTAATCAAGAGAATGAGGAGGGGCTGGGCGAGACTGACTGAAGTTTCAACCGGCTGTGAAGCATTTCGTCGGACAGGGGCACTCCGATGGGATGATGATGACTTTTTCTGATCGAGATACTCGATGCGGTCAGATTGAACGAGGACGTTTCCAATCTGAAAATTATCGAGCAGGTCGTGAGCGTCGATTTTGAGGTAGTCCGAGTATTGTTGAAGGAAGCTCTTTGTGTAGGCAGGGCTCGAGAAAGTTGAGTAATCGTTTTCCTCAAGGGCCCGAAGAGTGCCGGTGGGAATGCGGATCTCGTGGGCGACGTCCTGGAGAGAAAGATCACGCTTTTCACGTTCTTTCTGAAGCTGTTCTCCTATGTCGGACCAATCGTTCATCTGGGGGATTTACCTTGGAGCTACGTAAGGACAAGTGCAAGTCTCGCAACGAAGCAGTCGATTCTTTTGGGGGTGTAGGCGGGAAGTCACTTTACTTGTTTCGTTAAGGTCATCATCGCGCGCGCGGGTGTGGCGGTGTGGAGGGTGATCAGGGTTTCCTGATCTTTGTCCTTCTTCGAATTTTTGTTACCCATGTTGCCAATTAGGGCGACGTGACCGATGACATTTCCACAGCTGTCGAGGACGGCGGACCCGCTGGATCCGGGAGCCCAGCGACTGCTGACATTGAGTTTTAGCGCTCCCATGGCCTTGAGAGAGGAGTCGTTGTTTCCGCGTTTGGTGTCGTTCCAAAAAAAGCGATTCACGATCCCTTGCGAGAAATATTGTCCTTGGTTGAGAGGTCGACTCAGGCAGAAAGCGGCATTGCCGGGGTGGATCTGGTCATTGAGAGCAAGGGGTTTGGTTTTTGCGTCAATCTTGATGAGGGCACCATCGATTTTTTCATCGTTGGCAATAATCGTAGTGACAGGGAAGACTTTACCGCTTTGATCGACTGCGATAAGGCCGCCTTTGCGAATTTTTTTTCCATCCATCTTGATGACGTGGGCACAGGTTCCTAGGACGCCGTCGGATGTCAGAGCGTAGCCACCAGCGAGGTTGACGTGCCAGTTGTCACAATCTTGGCAGAGGTAGGCCCAGCCGATTCGGTAGCCGCTTTCCTTGGCGATCTTGGCGATCTTGGTCGGTGTGAGATTTTGAGATTTCGGAGGGGGGAGGTTGAGCGGAACCGGTGTGGGGAACTTCAGGGAGTTTTCGATTTTGTCGAGACTCATGAGTTTGCCTTCGCCAAGGAGCTTTTCCACTTGTTTGGAAATGGTGAGATCTTCGGTTCGAAGGCCGGTGCGTGACTGCTCAAAAATGGGCACTCCGGGAGCTTGGGCATGGATCGGGAGAGTCAGGGCGAAGGCAAGGAAAAGGAATTTCATTTGATAGAGAAGCGAAGGAAGAAGGAAGATTTGTCACTGGGAATGAGATTCATGAACCTCAGAGAGTCGAGGATGGCGCGAGAGAGGCATTGTTAATTGTGTGTGAAGGAGGGCGGATCTTCGGATCCTCCCTTTTGCAGCCTAGTCTTACCATTTGTAGAGATTAAGTCCAACGCAGGAAAAGGAGCTATTATCAAGTTCATCTTTGAAAATCCGATCATTTCTTTGTTCGGCCTGCAGCCGGGCGAAAGTTCCCTGGAAAGCTGAGTAAAGAACGTCCGGGGGAAGTCACCTTGATCGATCTGGGTGAGGCGGTACCCCGATCCGTCGGAAAGGGTCATTTGTCCCCATGAAAAGTCGAGGCCTGTTTTGTCGCTAGTGGCTCCGCCTCCGTAGAGAAATCCGAATCGGGCGGGATTGGAAGTGAGGGGTGAACGGGTTTCGCCCGGGGAGGGAGCTGGGAGCGCGGCGAAAGCTGTCTGCGCGCAGCAGGCAACAAGGAGGAAAAGGAGGGGTATTTCTTAGTGTAGATGCATTTTTGAGATGGGGATTTTTTGGAACGATCGCTCCGATCATCACCTAGAATGGCCGGGGTGACATGACCTATTCGCTGCAATCTTCGGCTGATCTGATGATCTGGAATAGACTGATGCTCAACAAACTGACCATCGAGAACAACCGCATCGACAGTTTTCCGATTCCTGCGGGAGACCCTGAAAAAGGTTTTTTCAGGCTAGTTCCAAACTAGGAACGAATTTAACTCGCTAGCGATTGTTTTTGAAGTTTTGGTCTCTCAACTTCCTTAGGTGGTCCATATAGCGGGATCGTTCGGCGAGATCGACATCGACTTTGGGATTAACAAAGGGATTGTTGGTTCCCAGTTTTGACCAAGCACCACCTTTCGGAACTCTGGAAAATTCGATAAAGCGCCAGTGGACGGTGGCTTTATTTCCGATACCAAGGTAGTCGCGGATGGCGGGAGAGATATCGATTCCCGCGCCCTGGTTATTGGTGTTTTTAGGGCGTTTTTGTCCGAAGACATATTGCCAATCGTTGGTGACGAAGGGGCCGCAATCCTCCCATTGGCCATAACAAACCTTACGGGTGTAAGGGCAGTAAATCTGGATCCATCGTCCCTTGCAAACTGATGTGCCGGGGGAGCTCACCACCCGGTTCCACCAGGGGATGACGCGGGCCGCCTCCGGTTTGTGCATTTTGTGATTCAGGCAATCGTTGTAAGGAAGGGCAACGTAGAAGGGGTTTTGACCTGGAATCAATCCGGTCGGGAGATATCCGGTGCGAGCCTTGGGGTCGGGATTGTCGTAGCCACCAAAGTTTTTTTGCCAGTTTTGGTCCCAGGAAGATTTGTTATTGGGAGTGGGATTGTTGGAGGTCGGTTTCTCGCCGATCCAGAAAACAGTTGCGGTGATGTTCTTTTTCCAAGGGTAAACGGCGGTCTTCTGAACCTTGAAGGGATCTTTGGGAGCAGGCACCACGGTAATCTTTGAGCCGTTCTGGGCTGAAGTAAGGGGGGGGAAGCAAATTAGGAGCAAGGAAAGGCGTTTGATCAAGATGACGGGAGTCTAGTGGGATTTTACGAGATTTCCAGCGTGGACTGTGACGAGGTCTGTGCTTGCAGGCATGGCGGTGGGACGTGAGACTGAGGGCAGATCAAAATGCGCTGCTTTTACTCGTCAGAATTCTACCTCGAACTGCCAGACGGACATCCTTTCCCGATGGACAAGTTTGAGATCTCCAAGGATATGTTGGTGGGCAGCGGGATCGTGAAAGGGGAAGACATTATTGAGGTGCAAGCGGCAGAAAACCACGTAATGAGACGGGTTCACGATCAAGACTACCTTTCTAAGATTTACTACGGCCAGCTCGACCGTAAAGAGCAGATCCAGCTTGGGTTGCCATTGACTCCGAAGTTATACCAGCGAAGTGCCACGGAGGTCGAAGCGACGAGGCAGGCGTGTCATGCTGCCTTGCAAGATGGCGTGGCCGCAGTGTTGGCGGGGGGCACCCATCACTCGTTTCAAAACCGGGGAGAAGGATATTGTGTTTTCAATGACATCGCAATTGCGATCCGCGATCTGCAGGTTCATCGGCCGGGCATCAAGATCATGGTGGTGGATACGGATGCGCATCAGGGGAACGGGACGAACAGTATTCTGGGAGATGATCCGAATGTCTTTACTTACTCGATTCATGTCGGGCGGAATTTTCCGACCCGAAAGGTGAACGGTTCTATGGATGTCGAGACGGTGCGCTACGTAGAGGGAGAGATGTATCTCAAACAGCTTTTCACGACCTTGGCTGCGGCGTTGGATGTCTTTTCACCGGACCTGGTGATTTGGATTTCGGGGGCGGACAATCATCGCAACGACCGCATGGGGCAGATGTTGCTTGATTTGAAGGATTTCATGAAACGCGATGAGGTGATCTTGAGGGCGTTTTTAGGCAACCGTATCCCGGTGGCCATTCTTTATGGAGGTGGCTACAATCGGCAGGCGGAATACACTGCGAAGATTCACCGCAACACGATAGCGACGGCCGCAAAGGTGGTGAGGCAGTTGGGGCAATGAAGAGTTTTGCGATTGTTGGGTCTGGTGCTGTTGGGAGCTACTACGGTGGACGTCTGTCGGAGGCCAGACACGATGTGAGGTTCCTGATGCGGATGGACTGCGAGGTGGTGCGGAAAGTTGGTCTGACTGTTGAGAGCATCGATGGAGATTTTTTTCTTCCGGAGGTGAACTGCGCGAGAACGAGTGAAGAAATAGGAAAGGTTGATGTTGTGATCGTGGCTTGGAAGGCGACTTCCAATGAGCACTTTGAAAAGGTGATCACGCCCCTGCTTCGTGATGATACGATCATTCTCACTCTGCAGAACGGACTTGGAAATATTGAGACACTGGGAGAGCTTTTTGGAATTCGCCGGGTGTTGGGAGCAATGTGTTTTGTGTGTATCAACCGGCTTGAACCGGGGCGTATTCGTCACACCGCATGCGGAAACATCGTGATGGGGGAGGCCAATCCGGGAATGACTCCGAGATTGGAGGAGCTGGTGAAGATTTTTGAGAACGCCAAAGTAAAGAGCAGTGCGGTGGAGGATTTCGGCGAAGCCCAGTGGCGCAAGTTGGTTTGGAATATTCCCTTCAACGGGTTGTGTATCACTGAAGGGGGAATAGACACGGGCACTCTTCTGGCAATGCCGGATGGAGGGAAACGGGTGCGGGAACTGATGCATGAGGTGACCCGGATCGCGGGAGCTTTGGGCTATGAAATTGAAGACGAGTATATCGACTTTCAAATCGAACGTACCTATCCCATGGAGGACTATAAGCCTTCCAGTATGTTGGATTATGTGAACGGTAATCCAGTTGAGATCGAGGCGATCTGGGGTGAGCCGTGGCGCAGGGCTCAGGAAGCGGGGGTGGATTCGCCCAACCTGACGATTCTATACGGCCTGATCAAATCGATGGTTGCGAGTCGAGTCAGCCACTAGTGATGCCAAGCTCACCTTTGACGTAATCGAGGAGACCAGCGGAGCCGTCCTCGATGAGATCGGCGACAAGTTGGAAGCCTTCTTCTCCACCGTAGTAGGGGTCGGGAACTTCGGTGTGGTTGTGGTTGTGACAGAAGTCGGTGAACTTGCTGACTTTGGCACGGTCTTCTTCTGTTTTTGCGAGTTTGAGGATGTTGGCGTAGTTTTCGTCGTCCATGGTGAGGATGAGATTGAAGGTCTCGAAGTCGCTGACGCCGAACTGCCGGGCGGATCCGGAAGTCTCGTATCCGCGCTGACGGATGGTCTTGGACATGCGGGAATCAGGTTTCTTACCCAAGTGAAAGCCGATGGTTCCGGCGGAGTCGCAATCGATTCGGTCTGAAAGCCCACTCTCTTTGACGACGCAGCGGAAGATGTTTTCGCCCGCCGGCGAGCGGCAAATATTACCCATACAGATGAAAACAAGATTATAGCGGTCTTTCACGAGACACATGCTAAAACTCCGCCAGTTCCAATAACAGGCAAAGAATTATGAGTGACTATGTATTGGATCTATCAGGGATCCGCAAAACTTATCGGGGAGGTGTTGAGGCACTGAAGGGGATTGATCTTCAGGTTCCAAGAGGGTGTATCTACGGGCTTTTGGGGCCGAACGGGGCCGGAAAAAGCACGATGATCAAAATCCTCACCACCTTGATCCGGAAATCGGGAGGTGATGGCACGATGCTAGGAAAGCCAATTGGTGACCGGAGGACTTTGCAGAAAGTGGGATTACTGCCGGAGCATGCCCAGTTTCCGGATTATTTGACAGGCAGGCAGGTGATCGAGTTTACCGCGGGTCTCCAGGATGTCGCCGCGTCCGAGGTCCAAAAAAGGACGGACACCTTGTTGGAGCTTGTCGATATGACGGAAGCGGAGGGGAGGAAGATGAAAGGGTATTCCAAGGGGATGAAACAGAGAATCGGGATTGCCCAGGCTTTGGTGAATGATCCTGAGATTGTCTTCCTGGACGAACCGACCGATGGGGTTGACCCGGCGGGACGGCGCGATTTTCGATTGCTGATGAAACGTCTCCGCGAGGAAGGTAGAACAATCTTTATCAATACCCATATTCTTTCCGAACTCGAGCCCATCGTGGACCGGGTTGCCATTGTTTCTCATGGAGAACTACTGGGTGAGGGGGTGCTCGATGATCTGAGGTCCCGGAAACCGGATTATCATGTTGAATATGAAGGGGCGCTTTCACCGACTACCCAGGCTTCGATGGAGAGTGGGGGACTGATCGTGAGTTCAGGTCTTATTACGATGTCGACCAGCAAGGCGGAAGATGTCCAGCCGGTCATTGACCAACTTCGAGGCGAGGGACTTGTAGTTTCGAGGGTGGAACGCAAGACACAGTCGCTCGAAGAGCTCTTTATGGGCTTTGTCGACCAATCAAACGTAGCCGCTCCTCCTCCAATTCCGGGTGCTCCTGTTCAACCCTCTTCCCTTCCTCGGTCATGAAACCTTATTTGACTATTCTGCTCGATTCCTTCCGCATGTTGAAGGCTCGGGCCATCTTTTGGGTGACTCTCGGGATCTCCTTATTTGTGGCCTTAATCTATCTCTCGATCGGTTTCGACGAAAAGGGCATGAGTTTTTTCTTTGGGCTCTCCCATTTTGAAAGCGACAACTTTAGAGCAGGAACCTCCGCATCAGAAACTCTCTACGTTGCGATATTCACGAAGTTGATCGCCGAGTATTGGCTCTCATGGATCGCGGTTCTTCTTGGTTTGATCTCTTGTGCTGCGATCTTTCCGGATGCCTTGAAAGAGGGTGCAGCAGGGATGATCCTGACAAAGAAGCTTTCGCGTATCCAGGTTTTCCTGGCGAAGTTCGTCGGAAGTCTGCTGTTCGTGACGATTCAGGTTGTGATATTTGTTGCGATTGTCTTTGTGGCAATGCGCTGGCGTCTCGGCTCATGGAACCCTTCGGTTTTTTGGTGCGTCCCGCTTATTCTTTTGGTTTTCACCTACCTCTACTCGTTCATGATGGTGATTGCGGTCAAAACCAAATCAGTCATGACCGCATTGATTCTGACTCTCGTTCTTTGGTTTGTTTCCAGCATCGTCGGGGTAATTGAAGGGCAGCTGTATGAGGGGATTCAAATGACCGAGATGATGGACGAGTCCCGCGGGGTGGTCGACCAGCAAGCTCAGGCCGCCCAAGTTCAAGTCATCCCCAATGGCGAAGAAGTCCCGATAGAGGAGGATCGAGATCCGGAAGTGGTCGAGGAATTACAGGCCACTGAATCCGAGCGGTCGACGAGTTCCTCGACTTTAAAGTTGTGGCACAAGCGAATGGTGGCGGTTTATGCCGTCTTTCCCAAGACCGGGAGAACCATGGAGGTGGCGGACCGCCTCCTTGTCATCAACGGCAAGAAGGGGATCGCGAAAGGAAGCTTTTCCGTGATTATGATGAGACTGGCGTTTGAAGGTGACGAAGGGGATGACGAATACCTAGAGGTAAGCGAGAAGAGTGCCGACCGGCATTCAACGGGCTATGCCATCGGAACGTCCTTGATCTTCGCGCTTGTGATGCTTGTCTTGGCGGCCTGGATCTTCTGTCGAAAGGAGATCTAAGCGGAGCCTATTCCTTTGACTTTGCACACCGGAAGCCGGTGTGGTTTGCGGGGGCGAGAGACTCAGAGTAGTGGCGGGCACCGGGGCGGTAGCGGAGGCAGTATGAGGCGTGGCAGAGGAATGAGCCGCCTTTGGTGACATGGAGGAGGCTCAGCGGATGCTGTTTGCCAAAGACAATGGGAGAGGGCCAGGAGCCTCGTTGCAAGAACCAGTTGACTTCAGGTTGGCTGACTCCGTTTTGAGGACCTGTGGGGTTTTTCTTGGGGGCTTTTTTGAAAATAGTGTAAGAATCCGGACGATAGAGGTCGGAGCAATGTTCCCAGGCATTTCCGGCCATGTCATAGAGGCCATAGGGGTTTGCGGGGAAGGATTTGATGGGGGCGGAGCCTTGGAAGCCATCTTTACCAGTGTCTTTGTGGGGGAATTCTCCGGTGAAGACGTTTGCGAGCCACTTTTCCCCGGGTTTGGATTCGTTCCCCCAGATGTAATCGAGGCCTTCTTTTCCGCCCCGGGCAGCGAGTTCCCATTCGGCTTCGGTGGGGAGGCGCTTGTCGGCCCATTTGCAGTAGGCGTTGGCATCTTCCCAGGTGACGCAAACCACCGGGTGGTCGTCTTTCCCTTTGATGTCGGATCCTTTTCCGGTGGGATTTTGCCAGGAAGCACCCACTTCGAAGCGCCACCACTGCCACTCCGCACCTT
>TARA_B110000037_G_scaffold221201_1_pt1 | contig 13373 bp, 10 predicted proteins | sample TARA_B110000037 | Tara Oceans TARA_B110000037 (sample SAMEA4397196) | marine metagenome | biome: Polar Biome; feature: [MIX] marine epipelagic wind mixed layer (ENVO:01000061); material: water (ENVO:00002006), including particulate matter (ENVO:01000060) such as... | depth 10-100 m
GCATGTCATGGTCACGGAGATCATCGACTTTGACCGGGCGGAAGGTTCCCGCCCCGACGTGGAGGGTGAGGAAGGTGTGGTCGAGCTTTGAGAGGAGTTCCGGAGTGAAGTGAAGGCCGGCGGTGGGGGCGGCGATGGCTCCATCCTCCTTGGCGTAAACGGTTTGGTAGCGGTCGCGGTCGGCTTTGTCAGGCTCGCGCTCCATGTAGTGGGGGAGGGCGAGATGACCGTGTTTTTCGAGGTCGGGTGGGGTGTCCCATTCGATGAGGCGTTCGCCTTTTTCGTTGGTTTGTACGACGGTACCCGTACTTTGGCCGACTTCGACGGTTCGGCCGGGTTTCATTTTCTTTCCGGGTCGGACGAGGCACCACCAATGGTTGGGGTCGGCGGCATTGGTGCGGACGAGTTCGATTTTGCCGTCGTTTGAGAAGAGTCTCGCTGGAATAACCTTGGTGTCATTGAGGACAAGAAGGTGGTTCGGTGGGAGGAGGACGGCGAAGTCGCTGAAGTGGTGGTGGGAGATTTCGCCGTTGGCACGGTTGACGAGCATCATGCGGGAGGCCGCCCGATCTTCGAGAGGGCGGGAGGCGATGAGTTCCGAGGGGAGTTCGTAGTGGAAATCGGTGGTGTGCATGGCTGGGTTATGCCTTGGCGAAACCGGCGGATTTAGCAAGGTCGGGGAGATTCGCAGCTGAATTGTTGAGCCCGACGAAGGTCCGGTTGGTGGAGGTGCCGGTCTGCTCGGTGGCGGCGATGAGTTTGAGGGCGCCGCGTTGGAGGTCGAAGTCAGGGTCTCCGCAGCCTTCCCAGCCATGGGCGAGAAGATGCCGATAAAGTTCGTGGCGGCCCAGGCCTTTCGAATTGATGAAAGTCAGGATCGCAGCGTAATCAGCCTGACGTGGGGGACTTGGCCAACTTCCACGGGCGGAGGGCCCGCCATTACGTTTGCGGGCCCGGTGACGGAGGTGGCTTTGGAGCCAGGTCAGGATGGAAAGGAGACGGCGGGCGAGAAAACAATCGAAGGTGGGATGAAGTCCGCGCATAGGTTGCCGAAGAAGTTGCCCCAGGCTTTGATAAGGCGCTTCGCCGGTGGGTCCGGAGTAGATGAAGTCGCCCGGCTCGATGCCCAGCGCGACGCCCCGGTAGACGCAGCCTTCCCAGCGAATGCCGCCTTCGGAAAAACGATGGGGATGTTTTTTGTAGAGAAGAGCTTCGGCTTTCCCGTAGCCCATCTGCTGTTTGAGATATCTCCATGGCGTCGCCCGACGATGGTGCCATACGAAGGAGGCTCCGGAGAATCCAAGAGAGAATCCGGCATCACGAAGCCGCCAGCAAAAGTCGACGTCGTCACCAGCAGTTTGGAAAACGGGATCAAAGCCGCCGATTGTCTGGAAGGCGGATTTTTTCACCGAGAGGTGGCATCCGGGGAGATGCTCGGCGGTGGTATCGTCGAGCATGACATGGGTGGGTGCCCCGGGTGCTGCGGAGGTGAGGGCGCGGCCGAGAGAATCCGGTTTGGGGGGGAGATTAGGGCCTCCGATGGCAGCGTAGTCACCTTCGGAGTAGGCCCGCGCCAGCCAGGTGAGCCATTGTTCGTCGGGGCAGCAATCGTCGTCAGTGAAGGCGAGGATTTCACCGGTCGCTTGTTCGGCCCCGTGGTCTCGAGCGGCGGAAAGGCCGCAGGGCTCAAGATGAAAGACACGGATGTTTTCTATTTGGTCGAGGAGGGTGGGGGTGCGATCGGTGGAGCCATCGTTGATTACAATGATTTCAAAGTCGGGGTAGTCGAGTGCACGGCAGGCTGAGAGGCAATCGGCGAGACGATTTTCGCCGTTGCGGGTGCAGACGATGACGGAAAAGCGGGGAGGATTCTTCGGAAGAGGATCCGGCAAGGCGGTGCTATGAAGAGCCGAGAGGGCGGGCTTCGCGGATCCATCGCGGCGGAGGAGTCCGAAGGACCAATCGTCCATGGTCCGGCCATTGTTGAACCAGTGATCCGACCAAGCGTAGAGGGTGATGCCGCAAAGCCCTGCTTTACGGCTCATGCGGAGGGCGGCGGGGAGAAGCGCGGCTTGTGCCTCTTCGGAATTGCGGGAGGTATCGAGGCCAAATTCGGTGAGATAGACCGGACGATCGCCGGCGAGGTGATGGAGGCGGGGAAGGTAGCTTTCGAGTAATTCCCCTTCTTCAAGAAAGATGTTGAAAGCGGTGAAGTCTGCGGAGGGGGGTTCGAGATATTCGGTGGTGGGGAAGTTGGCGTAAGCGATAGGGAGGCCAGGGGCGGCCTTTTGGGCAGCACGGATGAGGCCATCGAGCGCGCGGTTGACTTTCCACGGGGTCATCCAGCGGGCCATGTCGGAGGGGATTTCGTTCCCTACCAAAACCGCGCCTAATCCGGGGTGATCATGGTGTTTGCCCAGCCAGTCGATGAGATCCTTTCGGGCTTCCTCGAGGAGGGAAGGATTTTCTTTGATGAAGTCGCAGCCATGGCCCCAGGCGTGGGTGGCGATGACGATCAGGTCATGTTCCGCCGCGGTGTCGAGGAGGGCTTTGTCCGAGAGGGCGTAAACGCGGATTGAGTCGAAGCCGGCCTGCCGGATTTTGGGGAAGTCTGCCCCAGGTGAATGTCCTGATTCGGGAGGAAAGGGCCCGTAGGTGACGGTGCGCAGAAAGTGCGGTCTTCCATCGAGATGGAAGTGCTTTCCGTGCACGGTGAGCCGCATGGCGGGAGCTTGTACCGGAGGGAGGGGGAGGCTCCAGCTTGGAGTTTTGATTTTGAGATGGTTCGCGAACTTGTGGATGGGCTGGATCGTGCCATTCTGGCGGCGGCCGAACAAAGGAGCTGCCCTTAACCGCTCCCTTTGTGAAAATAATCGGGAAGAAACTCGCACCTGCTTCCCTCCAATGGACAATCCACGACACCAAGTTATGCACCGAGCCCTTACTTTTCTTTTCGTCTTAGCATTTGCGTCCTTTGTTTCGGCACAGGATCCCTTTGGGGGGGGCTTTGCTCCTAAGAAGGAAACCACTGCCACGATCACGCCGGAAGCCAGTTCGGTGGATCCGGGCGATTACTTTGATGCCGCGTTCACTCTTGATCTCCAGCCTCACTTCCATGCTTATTATAAAAATGCGGGGATTGTGGGAGATCCGCCCTCCGTCGACTGGGAGTTGCCGGAGGGCTTTACGGCGGGGGAGTTGCAATTTCCACGGCCCACTGCGATCAAAACAAAATCTGCTGGGGTTGATACTGTTCTCTACGGTTATGAGGGAGTGGTGACCTTTGTGGCACAGATTGATGCCAGCGAGAATCTTGAGAAAGGGAAGAAATTTACGATCAAGGGAACCTTCAATTGGCAGGAGTGCGATGAAACCTGCATTCAGGGTGACAAGGAGTTTTCATTCACGGTCAAAACCGGAGACGAGACTGAATTCATCGGGGCAAATGAAGAGCTTTTCTCGGAGACAAAGGAGACGCTTCCACAAGACGCTTCGGCGTGGGGGTTCATCGTAACCGAAAAGAGTAATACGATCAAAATCGAGGTCATTCGCCCCGAGGGTGTGGAGGTGAAGGAGCCCGTTTATTTCTTTTCCGATGACAAGCAGATCGACTCGCAGGCTCCGCAGGAAGTGGAAATTACGAGCAAGAAGATATCGCTGACCTTGAAGCGGAATGAGGGGAACGAGGAACTGTATATCGATGCAGGGGAGGTGGGAGAAACTCTGACCGGATTGCTGACCTTTGAGTCGGAATTTGGACCGGCCAGTGTGCCGGTGAAGGCGGACCTCACTCCTGATGCCGATTTGGGATATGTGGAATTGATTCTAGCGACGGAAGAGGAACGCAAAGCCGGTCTTGAGGTTTACGATGTCGAAGCACGGCCAGATATTGTTCTCCTTGGAGGAGCGAAGGAGGAGAAAGTGACCTTCCTGTCATCGCTCGGACTCGTTTTTCTTGGCGGTTTGATTCTGAATCTCATGCCCTGTGTTTTTCCGGTCCTTGGCATCAAGATCATGGGCTTCGTTTCCCAAGCCGGAGAAGACGAGAAGAAAATCAAATTTCACGGTTTGATTTTCGGGCTGGGTTTGCTCGTCACGATGTGGATTTTGGCGGCCTTTATCATCGGGCTAAAGCTCGACTGGGGGCAGCAGTTGGCCAACCCGGTTTTCCTTGGAACGATGATCATTATTTTCTTCCTGATGGGATTGAATCTTTACGGAGTCTTTGAGATTGGAACCAGCATGACGAGTGTGGGAGGCGAACTTCAGTCCCAAAAAGGGTACTTGGGGTCCTTCTTTTCGGGGGCATTGACCACACTTGTGGCGACCCCTTGCTCCGGACCATTTCTCGGGGCGGTCATGGCATTTGCACTTTCCGAGGACAACAAGCTCATTCAGTTCGTGATCTTCACCGTCTTTGCGCTGGGGATTGCGTCACCTTACATCGTGCTCTCACTTTTTCCTTCCTTAATCAAAAAGCTTCCACGTCCCGGAGCATGGATGGAAACGTTCAAGCAAGTGATGGCGTTTTTCGTTTTTGCCACGGCCGTCTTTTTCATGAAGGGATACATGAAGCTGGTGGGAGACGATCATTTTAATTCCTTTCTCTTTGCCCTCTGTTTGATTGGACTCGGAGTTTACATCTATGGTCGATACGGGACGCCGGTGGTTGCCAAGGTCAAACGCATGGTCACCGGATTTGGGCTCGCCGGACTCATGACAATTGGTGGTATTACCTGGGCCTACTCCACGGCCAAGCCACCCGAAACCGGACTGGCCTGGAAGGAATGGTATCCCGGGGTCATGGAGGTTTCCCGGCCGAAGGGTCGAATTATTTGGCTCGATTACACCGCCGATTGGTGAGCGACTTGTAAAGTGAACGAGAGCCGTGTGTTCTCGAATCAGGAAGTTCTCGATAAGCTTGAAGAATTAGACGTCCTTTTGATCAAGGCGGACAATACCAACAAGCTGCAATCCATTAATGATGATTTGAAGCGATATGACCGGGCGAACCTCCCCGTCAACATCATTGCTCCAGCTGATCCGGGTGCTCCGGTGATCGTCATGCCGGAAGTCTTTGGTCCAAAAGAAGCTCTTCAGGCTCTTGAGCAGGCTGCTGCTGCCAAGAAGTAACCCATTCACGATGTTTCAAGCGGTGAAGGGAGTAATTCAAGATTGCCCTTTTCGCGTTGATCTCTTCGCCATTTGTTTGGGCTGACGTAGGGAACCGTAAGGGAGAAACTGAGAAAGCCATTCCAAATACGAATGGCGGGATTGGAAGCCGAGTTTGTTTGAGGCCTCCCGGAAGCAGGGAAGGGCTAAGTTTTCGAGTGGATGGGTGAGTGACTTCCGTGGTGAATGAGAAACGTGTTTTCTCCAGTGGCCCCTCTTGGTTTATGGTCGGTCTGGAGACCGTCCTTCCTTGGGTTGCCCTTTGGGGATCTGACCATATACTTTGGGCCGTGAAGAGCTGGGGATTTATTTGGAAAGGGATTCGTTATTATCGCTCGGCGTATTGGGGTGTTTTGGCAGGGGCTGCGGTGGGGGCGATGGTGCTTCTCGGGGCTCTCATGGCAGGGGACTCGGTGCAGCAGAGTCTCTCGAAGTCCGCCGAGTTAAGGACGGGCAAGGTGGCGAAGATTTTTTCAGGTGGGGAGCGTTTCTTTCGGGCGGACCTCGCCATGCGGAATGGGGGATCTGCCCTGATTTACTTAAAAGGGCAGGTTAATGGTGAGGACGGGGCGGAAGGCCAGGTTCAGGTGATGGGGATCAGTGATGACTTTTGGGACTTCGCGCCCGAGGAGACTTCCGTCGCCTTGAAGGACGGCGAAGCGGCAATTAGCGGACCTTTGGCGCGGGCCCTGAAGCTTAAGAAGGGGGATTCGGCGGTGGTGCGGCTTCAAAAGCCCGGCCTTTTGTCCCGCGATGCCCCACTTTCGGGTGAAAGCGAATCAGTTTCTTCGCTGCGCATCACGATCGGGAAGGTGCTCAGCGAGGGAGAGTTTGGACGTTTCAGTCTTACGCAAACGCAGGTTCCGCCGTCGTCTGTCTTTCTCCCCTTGGGACGATTACAAAAAGTTCTTAAATTGAAGGGGAAGGCCAATGCGCTTCTCCTCAACAAGAAGACGCCCTTTGATGCGAAAATGCTCACCCTGGCAGACTATGGGATTTCGGTCGTGGAAGTTCCCGGTGGGGTGGAAGTTCGTTCTGAACGCATTTTTGTGGAGCCGCGCATTGCGGAGAAGGTCTCGGGAGAGCCGGTGCTGACTTATCTGGTCAATACGCTGGCGACAGAAGTCGGAGAAACGCCGTACTCCATGGTGACAGCGGTGAGTGGGGAGTCCGCAGATTTCCTTCCGGTTCAACCGGGTGACGACGAGGTGGTCATTAATGAGTGGTTGGCCGAGGATCTGCGGGCGCAAGCGGGTGATGAAATGACGATGGATTATTTTGTGGTGGAAGACGGCAGCAAGCTTGTGGAGGAAAGAGCGGTTTTCACGGTGAAGGCAATTATTCCGATGGCCGGGCCGGCGCGGGACAAACGGTGGATGCCGGATTTTCCGGGGGTTGCGGATGTGAAAAGCGCGCGCGATTGGGAACCGGGACTACCGCTCGATTTGACCCGGATTCGTGACAAGGACGACGATTACTGGGAGCAGTTTAAAGGGACGCCCAAGGCCTTTGTCTCGCATGCAACCGGGGAGAGTTTGTGGGCAAACCGCTGGGGAAAGGTGACGGGAATCCGTGTGCCGGGGGGTGAGGCGCAGGGAGTGGCGGCGCAGCTACGGGGAGTTTTGGAGCCCTCGTTGGCGGGAATGCAGGTGTTGAATTTTTCATCTGAAGCCAAGGAGACCGCGAAGTCGCCGGTGGACTTTGCGGTTCTCTTTTTGAGCATGAGTTTTTTCCTCATCCTTGCGGCGGTGGCCTTGGTGGCGATGCTCTTCCGTTTCAATGTCGAGCAGCGTGCCGAAGAAGGGGCCCTCCTTTCGGCAGTTGGGGTGTCAGCAAAGAAGATTACGAATTGGCGGATTGGCGAGGCCTTTTTTGTTGTTTTGGGAGGCACGATTCTTGGCGGATTGCTAGCGGTGGTGTTCTGCGTTCTGGTTCTCAAAATTATCAGTTCGATCTGGGGAAGCGGGACGAATTTTGAGCTTCATCTCAGTGGTTGGACGATTGCCAAGGGGATGCTGGCGATTGTGGCGCTTTCACTCATCGCGGTGTGGCTCACGACCCGCAAGCAAGCCAAACAGAGTGCGAGTTTGCGGCTGAATTCCGGAGCCGAAGAGCAGATCGGGGTGAAGAGCAAGTGGGCGACCGGGTTCCTGATTATTGGACTCTTGCTGGTGTTGGGCGGAGTGGTGATGATTTTCACGGCGGGAGCACAGGGAGCCTTTTTTCTGATTGGCTTCGGGGTGCTCGTGACCGGGTTGGCGGTCTTTCGAAAGAGACTGGCCAGGATAGGTTCGCTTGGGAGCCTCACTGCGGAGGGAATGGCCAAGGTGAATTTGAGTCGGCGGGCATCGAGGAGCCTTACGGTGGTTGGCGTTTTGGCGGCCGGAGTTTTTCTGGTGCTCTCGGTGGCATCCTTCCGCAAGAATGGCGGGGGTGATTGGGAGGACAAGAAGAGTGGATCCGGAGGTTTTGCCTGGTGGGTGGAGACGACTTCTCCGGTGAATCGACCGGCTGATGCCAAGGGAGAGGTGGCGTGGTTTGGACTGAACTCGCTGGTGCCGTTCCGGATCGGGGCGGGCGACGATGTCGATTGTTTTAATCTCACCGCATCTGATCAGCCGCGTCTTCTGGGAGTTGAATCGGAACTGCTGGAGGGACGATTTAAAACTAGCGATGAGTGGTCGCTTTTGAAAGGAGACGGGGTTCCGGCCTTCGTTGATGAAACGACGATGATGTGGGTTTTGAAAAAGAAGGTGGGGGATGAGTTGAGGTATCAGGATGAGTGGGGGAATGATTATCCGGTGACGATTGCGGGGGTGGTGAAGGATTCGATTTTTCAGGGGAGCGTGATTGTCGATGAGGCAAAGCTGCTCGAGAAATATCCTTCGATGGGCGGATATCAGCTTTTCCTCGCCCCGGGAGTGGAGGACAAAAAGCTCCTTCAGGAAGAAACGGCTGATTTGGGAGGCAAGGTGACGGCAACCCGTGATCGGCTGGCGGCTTTTCATGAGGTGGAGAATACCTACATCGCGATTTTTAATGTGCTCGGTGGTCTGGGAATTATTTTGGGCAGTGTTGGGGTGGGAATTGTCACCGCACGGAATTTGGTGGAGCGGAAGGGGGAGTTTGAAACGCTGAATATTCTTGGGATTTCCAAGGGGCTTCGGACTGCCATCGTGAAACGGGAAGTTCGGGAGATGGTGATGTGGGGACTGGGCATCGGATTGATTTCAGCGCTCGTTGCGGTGATTCCGGTTCTGGGTGGAACAGTCGGATTCGTTGATTTAGCCTGGATGATTGGGCTGGTCGTCGTGATGGCTCTTATTGCAAACTTCGTAGGAACTCGGGCTCTTTGTCGCCTTTAGTTTATGATCCTCGCTGCAGCGCTAAAAGGCTTCTTCGCCATTTTCTCCATGGTGGTCGCTGCCATTGTGGTGGCAATTTTTCTGGCGATTCGGACAACCCATTGGGTTAGCCAGAGGATGGCCAATGCGCTTTCGTTTTTCTCCCTTGAGAGATTTCGGAACCCCCCTCCGCTCCTCAGCCAGGGTGATGCCCTCGCGATGCAGGGGGATGTGGGTGGTGCTTTTCATCTTTTCCGGCAGTTCTTGAAAGAGCACCCCCGGAATCTGGAAATTTACAGTCGGCTGATTGATCTTTCGTTTGGTCCGATGCAGGACGCCGAAATCGGAGATGCCATCATTGCCTTCGGGAAAAAGCGCCTCGACCGGAGGGGACGACGCGTGATCCGGGAAAGGAGAAATGCGATTGTTCTTGGTCAATTGTATCCACTCAAGCACCTCGGTTGGAGGAAGATGACGGAATCCGAACATCCAAAGGTGGAAATCCCGGAAGCGTTGAAGGGGCAATTTGCGCCGCCTTCGTCATAGTGGCTTCTTTGACAGGAGGTGGGTGACGACTTTTGGGAAGAGTTAACGAAAGCGGTTGATTACGTCTGTGAGTATCCTGAAAGGCATCACTTCGATCCCAGTGGACGAAGACGATGCAACTTGGTGCGATTTCCGTCTCATTTCCTTGTTCACGGAAAAGTCAGACGCAGATCAAGGTGACAGTCGTTAGACATGACTTTCGGAATCCGTCTTACGGACAAGCGAATGCTTTGTATCAGGAAGCCGCAAGTGGTTCTACTTCTTAACTGCGCTTCTCGCAGCGAGATTTTCAGAGCTAAAGCGCCGTTCGTCGCGGCAGTTTTGCACGGCATCGTGGTGGGTGATGTACCCGTGCTTCAGGAGAGTTTCGAGGCAGGCGTCGATAGTGTGACATCCTTCTTTATGGGAAATTTCCATGAGGCCGACGAGTTGTTCGACTTTTCGCTCACGAAGGCAGGCACGGATACCGGAGTTGACTCGTAAAGCCTCGCTACAGAGGACGCGGCCGTCGACATCGGCCCGGGGGAGAAGCCGCTGGCAGACGATGGCTTCGAGGACGTTTGAGAGTTGGGAGGCGATTTGCCTTTGCTGGTCGGAGGGGAAGAGATCCATGATGCGCTCGATAGATTTGGGAGCGTCGAGGGTGTGAAGAGTGCTGATGACAAGGTGTCCGGTTTCGGCGGCAGTCATGGCGATTTGCATGGACTCACGGTCGCGGAGTTCACCAACAACGATGACGTCGGGATCCTGTCTCATGCATTGGCGCAGTCCCTTGGCGAAGGACTTGGTATCACGCCCAATCTCGCGTTGTTTGACGAGGGAGGAGTTGTGCTGGAAGGTGAATTCGATGGGATCCTCGAGGGTGATGACGGTGCCGGAGCGGAGTTCGGAGATCCGTTGGACGAGGGCGGCGAGGGTGGTGGTTTTTCCCGATCCGGTGATGCCGGTGATAAGAATGAGGCCGCGTTGGAGATGACAGATTTCCTCTATGATTGGGTAGTGCCCGAGCGAGGAGAGGTCCGGAATTTCGGCGGGGATGTAGCGATAGACTGCTTCGATGTTTTGGCGGCAGAAGTGGACGTTTCCGCGGAAGCGGCCGACGTTACGAACCTCGATAGCGTAGTCGAGTTCCCAATCTTCGTCGAGAGTGGCGCGTTGGGTCTCATTCATGGTGCCGAGGATGAGCTCGCGGATTTGGTCGGCGTTGAGGGAGAAGTCTTCGAGTGCCTGCAGGACCCCGTTGACACGGGCGGCGGGCGGGGCGCCGACGGTGAGGTGGAGATCGGAACCGCCTTTTTCGACGGTGAGGTGGAGGTAGTCGCGGATTTCGCGGGCTTGGTTCATGGTGACAGTGAAGGTTAGGAGATTCCGCGGATTTTGCGGTCGAAGTCGCTGGGGTTGGGAGAGGCGTTGCGGGCGGAATTTTCATCAACCAAGCCTGCTTGGTAGGCCTCAACGATGCTGGTCAGCATATCCCGGGCGTGTGCCTGTTGCGGGCGGAGAAGGTGGTCGATGAGGTCGCGGTAGCGTCCTTCCCGGATCCAGGTGCGGGTGGCTCCGTCGTTTTCGAGATATTCGCAGACGAGCTTGAGCGAACCGTCGATGCCGGGGAGGAGATTCTGGGTCACGACCCCGATGAGCTGGCGGGAGAGGAGCATGAGGGAGGTTTCGCGCGGGCCGTCGGGGAAGAGGTTGCTCAGGCGCTCGATGGTTTCAACAACTCCGGAGCTGTGGAGAGTGGTGAGGACGAGGTGGCCCGTTTCGGCGGCTCGGAGGGCGAGTTGGGCGGTTTCTTCGTCCCGGATTTCGCCGATCATGATGACGTCGGGGTTTTGCCGAAGGGAGGCACGGAGGGCTCCGGAGAAGCTGTTGGTATCGGAGTTGAGTTCCCGTTGCGAGAAGTAGGACTGCTTGTTTTGGAAGATGTATTCGATGGGGTCCTCGAGGGTGACGATGTGACCGTGGAGGGATTGGTTTAAATCATCGAGAGCGGAGGCGAGGGTGGTGGATTTCCCCGAGCCGGTGGCCCCGGTGACGAGGACGAGTCCGGAGCGGCGTTTCGTCCAACTGCGAAAAAGATCGGTGGGGAGGCCGAGGGAATCGAGCGGCGGGATGACGTCCTTGATGGGGCGAATGGCGGCTGAGAGCTTGCCCATGGCCCGGTAGAGATTGACGCGGAGGTAGCCGCCGGAAGACATGAGGTGACGGGCGTCGTGTTCGTTATGGGTTTCCGGATTGACACCACAGGCTTCCCAGAGGGTGGCGATTTCGTCACGGGTCATGTTGGATTCCTCAACCGCAACGACTTCGCCATTGATGCGGAGGCGCGTTGGTTGGCCCTCGGCAAGGAAGACGTCGGTGGCGTCGTTTTCGAGCCAGTGGCCAATGGCGTTTTCGAGGGTTTCGAGATTCATTGAATGGGATCTTCTACTTTCGAAGATGAACGGGCAATGAACAAGTAAGGTTGAGGAGGGGCTCACACGGAGGCGTGGGGGAGCGGAGCGTGATGGGTTATTTTGAGAAGATGCCGGTGGTGACGGGGGGGATGCTTTGATCCTCGTAGATGACGCGGATGGAGGCGGAGGGGTAGTGTTTTAGGATAGATTTTGGATCGTTGGACAAGCAGGCGGCGGTGGCGAGAGGGTCGGTGAGTTTGGCTTCGGGGAGAATGACAGAGGCGGCCCGTCTCGTGGTGAGGCCGAGGCCGGTACGAAGGTCGATGAGGTGGGAGAACTTTTGGCCGTTTGCGATGACGTTTTGGTGGAGGTCACCGGAGGTGGAAACGGCGCAGCTTCTTAGAGGAAGGCTGCTGGTGGGAGTGAGGCGGAAGGTCCGGAGGCCGATGTTCCAGCCTTTCTTACCTGGGGGAGGATCGCCGATGCGGAGGTCTCCCGCTGCTGCGACGAGGGATTGCGAGTAACCTTGTTTTTTGAGGTGATCGAAGATCATGTCGGCAGCGAAGCCCTTGGCGATCCCTCCGAGATCGAGTTGCATGCCTTCTTGAAGAACGGTGATCGTTTGAGTTTTCACGTCGAAGGAGAGGTGGGCGATGCCGCAGCGGCTGCGGGCCTCGGCAAGTTCTTCTTCGGATGGGACTTGCTTGGTGCGGCGGGTTTGGCGCCATAAGTGAGTGAGGGGGCCGTAGGTGGGATCAAAAATTCCGCCGGTTTCTCTGGCGAGCTTTTGTCCGAGGAGAAGGACCTGGAAGAGGTCGTCGCTGACTTTGATCGGGGCGCCGACGGGAGATTTGGTGAGGCGATTGAGTTCGGAGTCGGGGTCGTAGTCGGTGGCTCGGTTGCCAAAGTCCTCGGCGAGGTCAAGGGCTTCCTCCATGGCGAGGTAGCCTTCCCTGGCATCGTGGGCATAGGTTTTGACGGTGAAGAGTGTGCCCATGAGCGGGCGCTGGGTCTCAATGCGAATGGGGGTGGCGCCATTTTCAACGTTGGCGGGGGATTCCTGTTCCTGGCATGAAGCGAGGAAGAGAATCAATGGAAAGAGGAAGCGCATGACAGATCTTGAAGGAATTCGACGAGGGAGGGATATTGGTGTTGGGCTTCCGAGAAATCAATGCAGCTTGTGATGCGATTGGGAATGGCAGCAACCGGACATCCTGTTTCGTGGGCGGATTTGAGACCATTGAGCGAATCCTCGATGACGAGGCATTTTTCGGCAGGAAGGTTCATGCGCCGCACGGCTTCGAGGTAGAGATCTGGCGCGGGTTTGATGCGGGGGGCGTCTTCGCGAGCGACGATGTGGGCGAAGTAAGAGAGAAGCCCGAGTTTCTTGAGCCAGCCCTCGACCCAGTTGTGGGTGGAACTGGAGACAACGGCGCAGGGGAGGGATATATCCCGGCAGTGTTCGAGAGTGTCACGGACACCGGGCATGGCGTCGAGTTTGGCAATTTCTTCGCGGATCCACTTGTTGCGGACCCTGCTGATGGCCTTCCATTCGAAGGACTTGCCGGTGAGTTCTTCGAGACGGGTTTCGGGAGACCAGGTTTTGAAGTCGGAGCCGATGCACTGGACATACTCCTCGAGAGGAAGATCGTGTCCGTTCTCGAGGAAGACATCGCGGATGGATTCGTAGATGGACCATTCGGTGTCGAGAATGACACCGTCGAAGTCGAAGAGAATGGCAGCGGGTTTCATGGGGAAGAGGTAGCGGCAAAAGCAGGGATCGCAATGTTAACCTCGATTAGGATGAGGGTTCAAAGTGAGTTCAGAGCTATTCGTTTTGAAAGGCTTCGTGTTTGGGATTTTCGCTGGAGATGAGGTAAGCGACAAGGTCCATGACTTCATTTTTGTTCATGGC
>TARA_B110000037_G_scaffold216531_2_pt1 | contig 13372 bp, 14 predicted proteins | sample TARA_B110000037 | Tara Oceans TARA_B110000037 (sample SAMEA4397196) | marine metagenome | biome: Polar Biome; feature: [MIX] marine epipelagic wind mixed layer (ENVO:01000061); material: water (ENVO:00002006), including particulate matter (ENVO:01000060) such as... | depth 10-100 m
GGCGCAAGCCCTACAGCAGGACTGTCCCTATGCAATAGAAAGCCGTGCTTCCAGCCGGCAGCATTGCCAGAGGAAAGAAAGCCGGCCAAAGGCACGGCTCTCCAGCATCCCAACCCCAGAACTGGGCGCTTGATCGCAGGCTCATAACCGATTAGCCTCCGCTCATGTTGGCAAAGGAACAAATTTCCCTGATGTCATCCAGCGAGCGGATGGAAGCAATGGAACTTCTGTGGGAATCGTTCTCCACGGAAGGCATCGATTACCCCTCGCCCGATTGGCACGGCAGGGTTCTCGCCGAGCGATCCGAAATCATCGATTCCGGCAAGGCGACTTGGCTCTCGGTCGACGAGCTTCAAGCCCGTTTGGTGAACCGATGAAAAGGAACGTCGTCGTTCTGGCGGAAGCGGCCAACGACATCGAACGCGGGATCGACTTCTACAACGCGATCGAAGATGGCGTCGGCAGGTATTTCAGGGACTCGATCATCGCCGAACGGTAAAAATGTCACAATGAAGCACCCGACCCCATTCAAGCCGCAAGATCCTTCCGACAACACCACCTGGAAATGAACTGAGTCATGAACGATAAAAAGCAGGTAATGTTCAAAAGGTCATTATAAAAATCGTTCAAAAGAACAACTAGCCCTTTACGCGGAACTTGTGGTATGGGGCGAAGCTCTTTACGCTAAGTGCGTATATCAGGGACTCAGAAATTGGATTAACCAATCGGCACTAGCGAATACGATATGCGCACTTAGACAGGGAGAATCCCTGTAAAATTAAAGAGAAACGGCTGCATTTGATCTTCTGAGGAGCCTCAGATAGACGAATTAAGCCAGACTCCTCATGATACTAATAAAGACTGTTCTGCTGAAAAATCCAAATCGTGACTTACGCCATCCTTAAGTTCGTCTCGTATGCTTTCGCGTGGATCGCGCCAATCATCATCCTCGTTGCGGCTTCGCGGTTAGTGCACGCCAAATCCATTGACCCTACCAGACGGCGATTGATTCTGGCGACTCTCGTTCCGCTGGTGTGGATCATCGGGTTGATAAGCTCGTTCGTTGGACACTCGTTTCACGAAGCGGGATGGATGGCGTCTCATCCCGACGGAATCAGGACTGAGGAGGACATGATGGCTATCGGAGACTACCCCAACGTCTTTACTGGATGGATTATTCTCGGCTGGCTTCCGGTCTTGGTGGGTTTGGTTCTCTCCAAGCGTTACGGCAAGAACCGACAAGCAGAACAAGGCGCGGCTGGACAACCCGCTACCCCGCCGCGAGTCGGAGATTGATCCCTGATGAGAACCCTTTACTCTGAGGCGGACTGGCGCTCCCGGTAGCGGGTGCCAGCGCTTCGACGTTCGCTACAAAATGCCCGCTCGGAGGAAAGTGACTTTGGTTCTGCTCGCGATTTGCTTTGCGTTCGCCATCATCGCTACGGCGTTTCTTCGGTATGGCTATTATCTATTGTTCGATGAGTCCGCATACGCCTATTGCCCCGATGAAGAGTATACCGAGGATGGACGAGCAGTAATCTCCGGACCGCGTCCTCGGTTCTTTCCTAAGTCAGATCCCCAGCAGATAGGATGGTGGGGCAACGAGTGGTATTTCGATTCTTACCGAGATCAGGTCCGTGCTTTTTGCACCAGAGAGGGCTGTGAGTGGCCGCGATACGTGGGACAAGAATTTGGAGCTGTATTTCCAGAGGCAGACACCGAAAGGATCACTCCTCACCTCGACAAAAGCCATGAAGGCGAACAAGATGCGCCACCCAATCCCTGACCGCGCTGTATTTCAGATCGCTTATTATGATTACAACCCTTAACCTGTCATCGACGTGCGCCTCCCGGTCAGGGATTGGTGCGCTGAAACGTCTCGGTGCAAGAGAATGTAGAAACACTAGCGCCCCATAACATCCGTCTCGGGTTTTTCTCAATAATTATGGCGGCCAGAAGGAGATATCACTTATGAAATATACCATAATACTTGTGGTTGCACTGCTGTGTGCAAACCCACTGGTCGCGGAGGAAGACAATCAGATCAAAGGCTATAACGGCCTATACATGGGGCACAGCTTTTTCTGGCCAAGTGAGGGGAAACTGGAGAAAATCATACCCGACACAACAGTAGTGGGGCATAAGCAATATCTTGTCCGCTCAGGCGGTGCTGGCGGATCGCCGGGTCACCTCTGGGTAAACAAGAAAAAACGTGATGAAGGAAAGCGGCATCTCGACACAAAGAAGATCGATCTGCTGGTCATGACATACCACTCGCCAGAGAACAGCTCGGCTGAGCATTTCGGCAAATGGTTTGACTACGCAATCGCCCAAAACCCCGAAACAACATTCCTGGTGACCATCGCCTGGGCGGGCCACCTCTACAAAGCCGACAAAAAGCGGTTGGACTACCTCAAGACTGTCAAGCAGCGATTCTATAGTACCTTGATTGTGGAATTGAGAGAGAAGTATCCAGAGAACAAGATCTTGTTCTGCCCCTATGGTTTAGGAACTTATGAGCTCATCGAGCAGTTTAACGAAGGCAAATTGCCGGGTGTGAAATATCTGCTGAACATGGATCGCAAAGCAAGAGGTGAGAGTAAGAAAAAGAAGGAGCAACTTCTGAATGATGAGCTAGGCCATCCTGGTGAAGTCGTCGCAACACTGGGGGCGCTGTTGTGGCTGCAGTCGCTTTATGATTACGATCTGACGTCATTGAAGACCGGAAGAATCGAAAATCTGCCGGATATCGATCTAATAGAAATCGCCACGACAGTTTCCAAAAAAATTGAACTGTTTAATGCCGTGTACAGGGGGAAGTGAATTTGTTCAAACTACGATATTGGGAAGAATGACGCGCCGAACAATTTCCTTCAGGCGACGTCCAAATGGCCGCACCTGAGGAGTGACGTTGCCAATAACATGAAAATTATCGTGCACCTATGGCTACTCCTTTGCTTGACCTGTTTTCTACGCGCAGCAGATCAGGCCGAAGCACCCAAGAAGGACACAAATGGGAAGCTCGCGATTTTAATGACACAGAATGATATTGAAGGCACCATATTGTGGAGAAGCGATTCTTTTGTCAGCCAGCAGGATACTGGATGGTCGGAACACAAATGCTACATCGGCTACCCCAGAGAATCAGAAGTGGATGGGAAGCATACCCGAGAGATAGTGCCCATACTGGTTCTTCCCCCGATCGAGAACGATATGTATGAGTTCAACGTCAGATCAGGTGTACTAAAAGTCACTACGACGAACATTGCATAGGGACAGTCCGACTGTATCGATTGCGCCGAAAACCTCATACCTACGAGGAATGGCGTTGAGATCGAGGGGGATTTTCGGGGCGAATGAGGGATTTTTTCTTGTGAGGTCAGGAGTCTCATTTGAAAAAGCATCTATGAATGCAGAGTCGGACTGGATGACCGTTTGGCCTTCCTGTTTCTCGCCCATCCTCCCGAGTTGGAATTTTTTTTTCTCGGAAACCACGATGAAATCAGGAAGCTGATCAAGGGGCGGAAACAAGCGACCGAAGATCGCCGCTACGCCTGCACCAGCGCCTGATCAAAATCCTTCCACACAGGATCGATATTCTGTGCGCGCAGCATTTCCGCGATCTGGGCGGGGCTGCGAGTGTCGTGGATCTGGAATTGCTCGGTGGCTTTTTCCTTCCCTGATTTTTCGGAAATCTCTACGCGGCGGCCTTTGACTGTCAGGTGTAGATCGTCAGAGCCAGCTCCGGTGTAGCCGCCCGGTTCGGTGCGGGCTCCGGCGGACATGTGGGTAATGCCTAGCGAGGCCATCGCATCGCGGAGAGGGGCTGGCTCGCGGGTGGAGAGGACAATGGCTACCTGCGGGAAAATGATGCGGAAGGCGGTGACCAGTCGCAGCAAGGCGGCATCGGGAAGGTAGCGGTTCGGATCCGGCTCGTATTGGTAGTTTCCGGCGTAGGGGCGCATGCGTGGAAAGGCGACGCTGAACTGCGCCTTCCAGCAATGGCGATAGAGGTATTCGAGGTGCGCGGCGAGCGAGATGGCTTCGTGTTTCCAATCCGCCAGACCGAACAACGCACCGATACCGATACGGCGGAAGCCGCCTGCGTAGGCGCGCTCCGGGCATTCAAGTCGCCAGTCGAATTTCCTCTTCGGCCCCGCAGTGTGGAGTTTTTCGTAGGTTTCGCGGTGGTAAGTTTCCTGATAGACGATCAGCCCCTCAGCCCCGTGATCTACGATCTCCGCGTATTGATCGTCCTCCATGGGCCCAACTTCTAGGGCGAGAGTCGGGAAAAGTGGGATCAGCGCATCGAGACATTTCTGGAGGTATCCCTCGGAAACAAATTTCGGATGCTCGCCGGCGACGAGCAGAAGATTGCGGAAGCCCTGGGCGTGGAGATATTTCGCCTCGGTGACTACCTGATCCACGGTCAGCGTAGTGCGGAGAATGGCAGCATCGCGGGAAAAGCCGCAGTAAGAGCAGTTATTCACGCACTCGTTGGAGACGTAGAGCGGGGCGAAAAGGCGCATGGTTTTCCCGAAATTCTGCCGGGTGGCCTGCTGGCTTTTCTGCGCAAGTGCTTCCAAAGACACCTTCTCATCAAGCAAGCCCATGAATCGACGCATGAGGGGCGTCGGGTTGGCAAGGAGCCCGGGATATTCTGCGGAAAACGGCATGCGGGGACACTGGAACACGGAAACCGAATCGTCCAACCCTGAACATGGAAGATTTTCAGGGATTGCGATTCCATGAGGAAAATGGAAGATCCGCCCGTGGCGATTTTCCTGGCGATAGAGAGTTCCTGTGACGAGACGGCGGTGGCAATCCTTCGAGGGGAGGCGGGCGAGCGTACCGAAGTGCTGGCATCAGAAGTGGCCTCACAGATCGAGCAACATCGGGAGCACGGGGGAGTGGTGCCGGAGCTCGCTTCGCGCAGCCATTCACTTTGCCTTTCTGGGCTGGTGGAGGAAGCGCTGGAATCTGCGGAGGCGAGGATCGCGGATATCGATGTATTCGGTGCGACGATGGGGCCGGGGCTTGCTTCTTCGTTGCTCGTGGGTAGCACGGCGGCGAAGGCGATGTCCTGTGTTTCCGGGAAACCTTTTGTGGGCGTGAACCATCTAGAAGGACACTTGCTCTCCCCTTTCATGAATAGGACTGAAGTTCCGCGCCATCTCGGACTGGTCGTTTCCGGAGGACACACTCTGCTGATGAAGGTCGACGGAGCGGGAAACTACGTCCGCATGGGCACCACCCGGGACGATGCGGCTGGAGAAGCTTTTGATAAGGTCGGAAAAATGCTCGGACTCCCCTACCCCGGCGGTCCTGAGATTGAAAAAATGGCAAAGGGCGGCGATCCGAAAGCCTTTGCTTTCCCGCGATCCATGATGGGTGGAGGCGAACTGGACTTTTCCTTTTCCGGACTAAAAACGGCGGTGCTCTACACCTTACAGAAAAACAAAAACATCTCCATTCCAGACGTCGCAGCCTCATTCCAAGTCGCGGTGGTCGAGGTGCTGGTCGAGAAAACTATCCGTGCGGCGAAAGCAGCCCGGGTGGATCTGATCGGACTCTCCGGCGGGGTCAGCCTGAATCAGGCCGTCCGCCATGCATTCATCCAACGCTGCGACAAAGAAGGTATCGAACTAGCCATCGCCGAGGCCGAGGTCTGCACGGACAACGCTGCGATGATTGCCTTCGCCGGGCTGCTCCGGTTTTTCGCCGGAAAAACCGACGGACTCGATGGCGACATCAATCCGAACCTCACGCTCTGAGGAACGACCCGGCCGGAGAGCTTTTGGCTGGCAGTAGAGAAGCTGGCCGGGCAGATTCCCTGCGGATGAAATATCGGGCATTAGTTTTTGATTTCGACGGGACGATTGCGGACACCCTCGGGGAGACGCTGAACATCTTTAACCAGCTCGCCCCCGACTACGGAATCCGCCAGGTAGAGGAGCACGAAATCGCAAGACTCCGCCACCTTTCCCTGAAACAGATCCTCTCCGAACTAAACATCCCCAAGCGCCGCGTGCCTTCCATCATCGCCCGCGGAACCGGGATGATGCGCGCGAACATCGAGCGCCTAAAACTCATCGAGGGCATGCACGATGCACTCACGGAAATGAGGAAACACGTGGATAGCTTCGGCATCCTTACCTCCAACTCCACAGCCAATGTGGATGTCTTCCTCAGAAAACACGGCCTCCGTGAGCACTTCGAATTCGTCTCCTCCACCTCGAAGCTAACTGGCAAGGCACGCCACCTCCGTGCGATCAGGAAGACCTTTTCCCTGAAGAACGACGAGATGCTCTACATCGGCGATGAGCTCCGCGACGTGAAAGCCGCACAAAAAGCAAAAATCCCGCACGCAGCAGTTTGCTGGGGCTTCAACTCCCGAGAATCCCTCCAGAAGTCCAAGCCGACCTATCTTTTCGACAAGCCCGAGGATTTTCTCAAGCTACTCGGCTGATCACGCTGGCAGTTGACAGACAGGTACTCGATTCGACAGGGTTCTGGCATGTCAGATGAAAAGAAGGTCGAGAAAACCCACACCGAGACCGTCGCAACCGAGTCCCCTGCGGAGGAGAGACCCAAGGCGTTCGGCTTCATGAACCCAGTGGTCTTCCTCCTGTTCATGATCTTCGCAATGGTCGTAGTCCTAGTGGTGGTCAGCACGAAACGCTCCAACGGCGGATCCAATACCGAAACGGAAGTGGACGATCCCGCAATCGCCTCCCTCAAGGCCGACATCAAAGCCGGCGAAATGGAGCTCAACCGCCAGCGCATGGCCATGGGTCTCCCTCCGCTTGAGAACGGCGCCGAACCCATAGGCGAGATCGCAGACCGCCTAAAAACCGATGCCGACACTCTTGTCGCCCTCGCAGGTCGCTTTCAGCAAATGCTTGGCGAAAAGGATGCGGAGATCACAGCACGGAGCGCGGAACTCCTCCGCTCGGAACAAATTCGTCAGGATCTCATCTCGGAAAATACCCGCCTGAACTCCGAATACCAACGCGCCCTCATTACCGGATCAGAAACTCAGAGCCTCAATCAACTCCTCGCCGACAGCCAGGCTACTCGCGACGCGCTTTCCGATGAGCTTACCAAAGTCAGGCAGCAACTCGTGGAAATGAGCGGGGCTGTTAGCGGCGATGAATTCTCCGATCTCCAGCGTCGTTTCAATGAAACGCTTCGCTCCAAAGAGTTTTTTGAAAACCGCGTCAAGGAACTCGAAGCCGAGCTTGGTCAAATGAGAATCTTCGCCAAATCCGAAGACGAACTCCTCCCAGCAGCGGTCGAGCTCTTCCGCAGGCTCAGGAAACTCGAAGGCCAAAAAGGCTCCGACCTTAACGCGGAATACAGTAAGCTCGGCGTAGAGCTCGGAGCCAACGTCCTCCACACCCTCGACTTCCAAACAGGCTCCAGCGAACTCTCCGAAGCCGATATGGCGCAGATCCTTCAAATCGCCCAGGACGGCGTCCCGGACGGCGACCTCACTCTCATCGTCGGCTACGCTTCTAAAACTGGCGACCCGACCAAGAATCAGAAACTCTCCTCGGATCGTGCCACCACCGCTGCCGAGCATTTCGCCCGCACCAAACGCGCAGGGCAGCGCGTCCAGGCAGTCTATCTCGGCCAGACGAACCGCTTCAGCAGCGCCAGACCGGAGCGTAACCAGATCTGCGAAGTCTGGAGAATCCGGGCGAAGTAGTTCAGTCGGACTCGGGCAAGGAAAGCGCGGTCTTAAGCCGCCAGGCGTCTCCGCTTCCACACTCCCCTCACTACCGTGCCATTCCTGTCGAATACAATTCTCGGTTCAACGTGTGGATGTAGCGTTTTGGAGAACGCTACTCCGCCACATCCAGCGCTTGCGGGATGCCTTCCGCGCCCTCTGGCTTCGCTTCTCCTTCGTGGTGCTGGCTCCCGCTGTGCTCGCTAGCCCCCTCATGATCCGAGCCGCTCGGCAGGATCACGAAGCAAAGGTAAACGATGATCGTCGGAATAAGTGCACCGAGGAAAAGCTTCAGAGGGGAAACTCCACCTTCGAAATACTTGGAAAGAATGCTCTGTCCGGCAGGGTTCGGGGCATTTGCAATCACGGTCAGACCACCGCCCGTGACGGCGCCGGCAACTACCGCGTGCTTCGCGCTGAATGAAATACCATCCACCTGCGAGGCTAGATAGGTGATCGCCGCATTATCATTGAAGGCCGTCAGGATGGTCGCACCTAGCATCAGTGCTTGGTCGGGAAGCGTCTGGATGATGGGGGCGATCCACCAGCCCTGCACGCCGCCGTGAATCACGAGTCCTGCGAGGAAGAATCCTACAAGCATCGGGCTTTTCATCGATACCTCGTTCTGGTGGTGGCGCGTGGCCATGATGAAGGCGAGGAAGAACAGAAAGCCGCCGACGAAGAGCACCGGATAATGCGCCGTGTAAACCGTCCACGCGAGGAAACCGAGATGCACACCCGTGACCCAGCTAGGAATCGGAGTTTCACGCTCCTGCCATGACTTCGGGTGGAGCTTGCCGTCCTCGATACCGTCCGCCTTGTCCGCGATGCGAAACAGCGCCTTCCGGAAGAACAGGTAATACAGGGAGCTGGAAATGATCACGCCCACAACCGCTTTCCAGCCGAAGTGCTCCAGCATGAAAAGAGTCCCCCAGTCCCAAGTCGAGGCCACCATCAGCACCGGAGGTGCTGCGAAATGAGTCAGCGTCCCACCCACGGAAATATTCACAAACAGAAGCCCGATAGTGGCATAGGCCAGCAGCGGCTCCGGCTTGAGACGGTAAAATTTCTTCGCAAGAAGCATGGCAGCGATGGTCATTGCGGCCGGCTCCGTGATAAATGAGCCCAGAATGGGCGCGACGATCAACACGCTCAGCCACCACGCGGCAGGCGTTCCCTTACCGATGGAGGCCACCTTGGACATCAACCCTTCCGCGAAGCGGAGCACCGGGCGGCTCGCCGCGATCGCCATGATCACCACCACGAACAGCGGCTCGGTGAAGACCTTGTCCTTGTTCAGATACACCTCGAAGTCATGCCAGCTGTAGAAATACGAAGCCACCGCCGCCAGTGCGATCACCCAGATCCCGAAGATTGCCTCCACTTCCCCGAGGAAGTGATAAAAAGTCGCGCGGAAAGAAACTTCTGGCTCACCATTCGGATGCTCGCTGTCTCTCGGCCCCCTTGTCTTGAGGTTTTCCTGATGGATGTGCTCGTGGTGGTGGGCGAGCTTGTTCAGGGAGCCGGCCGCGAAAGTGTGGCAAATCGCCAGGAGGAAAATGATGGACGCCGCGATATTGAACGGATCTTCAGCCGCCCGTGCTTTAAGCGTCTCGATCAGCCCACCGTCGACCTCCTCATACATCTCCTTCGGCTTCGGAAAGGCGGCGTATTGAGTGCTACCATCCGCAAGCTCCGGGTAGGCGGCTTCCGAGCCGTGGCCTCCGGCTGCTTGGACGGGGGCGACTGATGCAACCAGCATCGCGAGGAAAAGTAAAATCGTGGATTTCATGGTTCTGGAACAAAATTCCTTATAAGTATCCCCCCACCATTCCGCAAGGCGAACTTCCCGCCCGAACTTCCTCCCAAGCTTTGCATTGGCAAGACGCCCGGCTTCCGCTTATCTCTCCGCCCCGGATCTTTCCGGGAAAATTATGCTCTCAAACCTTACAATCATCAAAGCCGGCACCGGCGTCCTTACGAAAACCAAAGACGGAACTATCGATCGAGCCGCGCTCCTTCACCTCGTTGCCGCCATTTCCGGCCTCATGAACGCAGGCCACCGCTGCCTCTTCGTCTCCTCAGGGTCTGTCGGCTCAGGCGTTTCCGCCATGGGACTGACCGAATACCCGAAAGACATCGCCACCAGACAGGCATGCGCCGCTATCGGCCAGGCGCGCCTCATGCGCTCCTACACTTCTCTTTTCGCAAATTTCGATATCTCACCCGCACAGATTCTTCTCACCGCAAGCGATATCAATACCCCGAAACGCGCCGGATATATCACCAACACCATTACCCGCCTTCTCGAGGAACCACGCATCATCCCCATCATCAACGAGAACGACACCGTCGCCATCCGCGAACTGAACTTCGGCGATAACGACATGCTCTGTGTCCGCCTTGCGAAACTCATCGGTGCGACGCGTGTAGTCCTACTCACCTCCGTGGATGGCCTCCTGAATCCCGAAACCAACGAGCTCATCACGGAAGTCGAGGATATCGATGAAGTCTTCAAGCACGTCCGCGACGATAAAGGAAAATTCTCAATGGGAGGCATGTCATCCAAGCTCAAGGCCGTCAAATTTGCCGTCGATGCAGGTATGGAAACGCACATCGCAAACGGTCGCCACCCCCGCCGGCTAATCGAGATCTTCGAGAATAGAGGCCAAGGTATTTCCACAAGATTTTCCGCCAACATTCCCCACTAGCATGTCCGATCCAATCACCGAACAAATCCACGAAATGGGCAGGCAGGCACGCGCCGCCGCCTACGTTCTTTCCCAGCTCTCCACGGAAAAGAAAAACGCCATCCTCATCGCCATGGCACAAGGCCTTCGCGATGCATCTGCAGAAATCCTTTCTGAAAACGAAAAGGATATTACCGCCGGACAGGAAAAAGGCCTCTCCTCCGCCATGCTCGACCGCCTGCGCCTGGACGATGCACGCCTCGAAGCAGTCGCCGCGGCCCTAGAACACGTCGCCACCCTCCCCGATCCGGTAGGCCAAGTGCTTGATGACTGGGTTCCCCCGAGCGGAATCCGCATCGAGCAAGTCCGCGTCCCAATCGGCACCATCGGCATCATCTACGAAAGCCGCCCCAACGTCACCGCAGACGCCGCCGCCCTCTGTTTCAAGACCGGCAACGCCACCATCCTGCGCGGCGGCAGCGAGGCCATCCACTCGAACCGCGCCATCGCAGCTGCACTTGCTGCTGGTGGAGAAAAAGCCGGCCTCCCGCCCCACTCCATCCAGCTCGTCCCCTTCACCGACCGCGCCAGCGTCGCAGCAATGGCCGGCATGGATCAATGGCTAGATCTCATCATCCCACGCGGCGGAAAAGGCCTCATCGAGACGGTTGTCTCCCTAGCCCGCATGCCCGTCATCAAGCACTACGACGGCATCTGCCACCTCTACGTTTCCGAAAATGCGGATCAGGAAATGGCCGTAGCCCTCACCGTCGATTCCAAAACCCAGAAACCCGGCGTCTGCAACGCACTTGAGACACTTCTCATCCAGGAATCCGTCGCCGCCGAGTTCCTCCCGAAAGTCGCCGCTGCTCTACGGGCCAAGGAAGTCGAGCTTCGCGGATGCGAGGCAAGTCGTGCCATACTCCCCGATCTCATCCCCGCCACCGAGGAAGACTGGTCCACCGAGTATCTGGAGAAAATTCTCTCCATCAAAATCCTCCCGGACATGGCAGCCGCCATCTCCCACATCAACACCTACGGCTCTCACCACACCGACTGCATCGTCACCACCGACGAAGCCCAAGCCGAAAAATTCCTCCACGCCATCGATTCCGCCTGCGTCATGCACAACGTCTCCACCCGCTTCGCCGATGGAGGCGAATTCGGCTTCGGCGCTGAGATCGGCATCTCCACCGACAAGCTCCACGCCCGCGGCCCCATGGGTCTGCGCGAACTCACCAGCTACCAGTATCGCGTGAGAGGAAAAGGCCAGACGAAGACGATTCAATAGTTTTGCCCGGCACTGATCTTTGATTCCCGTGTCGAGCATGCCACCAGACTCTACAGCGCCGGATTGAACGTGTGGAAACCGAAGACGCGCTCATCGCTGGAGCCGCCTGGGATGACGAAATCCAGCAGAGGATTTCCCGCTACGAAAACGGCGGAGCGAAAAGCATCCGAGCGATTCCGTAAGCTTCGCGAAAACTTCTCCGAAGGGGTGACAAATCCCGAGTTGGCAGGAAAATCGGCAGAGACGATCCAAGCTAAAATACGTAACTCCGTTGGATTTGAAGGTTTCTGCCCACCACTTTCAGTCACACCCCAGTCAGTCAGTCCTACTTCCGAGAGCTCCTATCTTTGTCCGCCGATCTACTCATGAGATACAGAGCCGCGGGAACGCTGAACACCATGCTCCCAAGCAGGGACATCAAGATGAAGGCGAATCCCGAAGGCCTGCGGCTACCCACTTTGCGGAGTAACCAAGCGAACAGGAACATCAGTAGAAATGCCTCGGTAATAAACACCAGTGAGATCGGGTTGGTGAGTGCGGACTTTGCTACTTGTTGATCCATCAGCATAAAATAGATGAAGATCCCGTTTGGAATCAGCAGTCCGAAGGCTGCCAGCATTTTTGATTCGGTAGATGTGAATGTTATTGGTTTCATGTTGGCACTTAAGTGGCGGCAGTTTCTGTTTGCAACCTTCTACTATCGGTAGCCTGGTGTTCTTGCCTGTGGATTTTCTGGAGAAATGTCAGTAGGGCAGGCACAAGTTCGTCGTGAGCGTCCTCTTGGAGCTAGTGGCTGGCCTCGGGGAGGCGGAGGACATCGGCGTCGGAAAATGTCTTTTTGCCGCGAATTGCTATCACTTCACCATGTATTTCAAATCCGACGTGTAGGTCGGGTACGCCCACAGGAACTCGGCGAGGTCGGCGGCTTTGATGCTGTGTTTGATGGCGAGGGCGAAGATGTTGATGACTTCCGCGGCGTTGTGGCGAGCATGCGCGAACCCTCGATACAATCGCCGATGGCGTAGACGTTCGGGTTGCTGACACTGCGCATGAATTCGTCGACAACGATCCCGCGCGCCGAGTGCTCGACTCCGCCGTGGTCACCAGCGAGCACCGAGACGTTTGCGACGCGCCCTGTGGCCTCGATGATGAGATCGGCTGCGTTGCTTCGCCCGCTTTTAGTGTGGACCATCAAGCCGTCCGGACCGCTTTCGAGGGCGTCGTTGCGTTCGAACACGCCTTCGATGATGGCGTCAGCACCCTCATAGGTGGCGCCTCCCGGAAAACCGGAATTCTGAACCCATTGGATGCTGGGAGAACACAGCTCCCGGAAGGCGTGGAAGTCACGCGCGCCGAAGGATGCGTATAGTTTCTGAATGGTCTGAAGTGGTGTCATGGTAATTGTATTGCCTGGCTTTTTTATGCGCCGGTGGCGCCGGTTTTTCCTACTCTCTCGATCCAGTGATCGACGACACTTGGCTTGGAATGGCTGGCCCCGGAAAAGTGTGTGATCCTCGCGGGCTTGATCCCGACGAGTTCCTCAGCCCGAGCGCGGTTGCTACCTTGCGGATTCCGCATCGAGGCGAATACCTTGTAGCCCTCTTGGAGCAGGCGCCGTGTCGTGAGATTCCCGAAGCCCGTGCTGGCTCCAGTAATGAG
>TARA_B110000037_G_scaffold86070_1_pt1 | contig 13360 bp, 8 predicted proteins | sample TARA_B110000037 | Tara Oceans TARA_B110000037 (sample SAMEA4397196) | marine metagenome | biome: Polar Biome; feature: [MIX] marine epipelagic wind mixed layer (ENVO:01000061); material: water (ENVO:00002006), including particulate matter (ENVO:01000060) such as... | depth 10-100 m
CAGTATTCAGCCTAAGTATTGGTTTGCTGCTGCCGCGTTGGTTGTGCTGCTCAGCGGTACTCTAATTTTTTGGGATACAGACCCGCGCGAGATAGAGTCGACACCTATCACTGTAGCGGTGACTCCAAGGACAACACAGCCTATCGAAGTAGAGCCGGCAACTGAATTGCCTTCTGCAGTTGAAGTGATCGTTGCTGAGGTGGAAGAATTACCGGTGGTCGAAGTCATTGATCTGGTTGAGTCAAATTTAGCAGTTGTAGCTATCGCCCAAGAGGTCGTTGTCACGGCAACAGCTGCTGCCGCAAACAATGGTTCTCAAATAGTTGCTACTGCTGAAGTGGCAGCGCCGATTTTAACGGCTGCTGTAGTAGAAGTTGAAGTAGTAGAGGTTCCGGTAGTCGAAGAAACGGCGGTTATAGCAACAGCATCACCATTTGTGGAGCGGCTACTTCAGGCATCCCCCGGGAATTATGCTGTACAACTTTTAGCATCGCGCTCGGAGGCGAATATCAGTGCATTTGTGCCGCAGTTGGGTGGTGATCATCCTGCGGGTTATTTTGAAACAAGCTACCAAGGCAAGCCCTGGTTCGTAGCCGTGCTCGCTGCCTTCGATGATAGGGATATGGCCACTCAAGCAATCTCCTCCCTTCCGGCTAAGCTGCGCGTCAATGAACCCTGGGTTCGATCTGTGGCTGGAATCCAAACTGACATCCTTCAGCTGCTAGATTCCAAGCTCGTGTCTTTAAAGTAGTTGGATCGCCAACTCTTTTTTGAATAGTGCGAAAGGCGCAGGAGCAGTCGGCTTGGTGCCTGGATTGTGAATAAATGCGGCTCGTGTAAAATTGTACCCTTTTTCAGGTTCGAGCAAAGCAAATGCTGTTTTCAATCCAGTGTCAGAATTGCTGATGTCCTTCCCTCGTTGAGCAAAGTGAGTAAGCTGTGACTTTAAAGAATGACCGATTATTGAAAGCGCTTTTAGGTGAGCCGGTAGATGTTACCCCTGTATGGATGATGCGCCAGGCAGGCCGCTATCTGCCGGAGTACCGTGCTACACGCAAACAGGCAGGTGATTTCCTAACAGTATGTAAAACGCCTGAGCTAGCATGTGAGGTCACCATGCAACCACTGAGGCGTTACCCCTTCGATGCTGCCATCTTATTCTCGGACATACTTACGATTCCCGATGCGCTTGGGCAGGGTTTGTATTTTTCCGAAGGTGAGGGGCCAAAATTTCATAAGGTGATTCGATCGGCGGCGGATGTCGAGCAGTTGCCAGATGTGGATATTGCGGACGAGTTGTCCTACGTGACAGATGCCGTGTCAGTAATTCGTAAAGAGTTGAATGGAGCGGTGCCGCTGATTGGATTTTCTGGCAGCCCTTGGACCTTGGCGACTTATATGATCGAGGGTGGAGGGAGTAAGGATTTTCGGCTCGCTAAGCAGTTTATGTATGACAACCCCGAAGCCATGCATTTGTTATTAGAGAAATTGGCAGACTCGGTTACCCACTACCTGAATGCGCAGATACGTGCCGGTGTGCAGGCCGTGCAAATATTCGATACGTGGGGTGGAATTCTAAGCGGCAACGCCTATCGTGAATTTTCCCTTAACTACATGACGAAGATCGTCAGCAAGCTGCAGAAGGAAAACGAGGGCCGACGCGTTCCCGTTATTTTGTTCACGAAGAACGGTGGGCAGTGGCTCGAATCGATTGCTGACTCAGGCTGCGATGCAATCGGTTTGGATTGGACGACAGAAATCGGCGATGCCCGAGCCAGAGTTGGAGATCGAGTTGCTCTGCAAGGCAATATGGATCCCTCTATTCTTTATGCATCTCCCGCGGTCATTCGTGAAGAAGTGGCAACCATTCTAAAGAGCTTCGGCTCTGGTGAGGGCCATGTATTCAATCTCGGTCATGGAATTACTCCGGAGGTAAATCCGGATCATGTCTCCCATTTCGTTGAAGCGGTCCATGAGCATTCTGAGCAATACCACCGATAGCAATTCAGTGGCGGTCAGCCTAGGCTCGAACCTGCCCTATTTGAATCGTTCACCGAGAGAGATCGTGCTCGCAGCGATTCAGAGTCTGCGAAGCATTAGCATCGAAGCTGAGGCCTCCTCTTTGTATCTCAGTGAGCCCATAGACTGTCCCTTAGGTACCGGCGATTTCATCAACGCAGCTATGATTCTGCGTTTAAGCTCGAAGATCTCCGCTAGCGAGCTTTTGGCCGTTTTACAGGGCATTGAGGCCGATTATGGTCGTGCGCGTAGCGCCGAGCAGAATCAGGCTCGCACTCTAGATATCGATATCATTTCTTATGGAAATCAAGTGCTTGAAAGTGCTCACTTGATATTGCCGCATCCCAGAGCCGCTCAAAGAAGGTTTGTATTAATGCCCCTGGTGGAGATTCATCCTGAAATGGTCCTTCCTGGGCAATCAGAAAATATCGCCCAGCTTCTAGATTTGTTGCCCCGCATCGAGAACGTGCATCTCCTCGCTTAGTTAGGAATAAATTACTGATATATAAGGTAATATTTTAGTAAGGCTAGTGGTTAGGACGTCGAGATCAGACCGGTATGTCACCGATTTCGCGCTACAAATCAATTCTCATCGCCCTGTTATGGTGCTAATATCTCAGAGTTGCTTGAGGAGTCATTTTAGTTGTGGCGAATGCTTGGGCTCCTTATCTATCAGTAAGGGTTTTGAGAAAAGATTGAGAGTAATGAAAATCAACCATCTACAGAATGCGCCGGCGATGACTTCGCTGCTACTCGGAATAGCCTTCATGGGCTCTCCCGCTATGGCTCAGGATGACTATTCCTTTACCGATGAACCTGCAGATAGCCATTCCAGTAGCTCCCTGTTTCGCATAGCTCCCAGCTCTATATTGAATGAACAGGCGCCATTTTTGAGCATTGCTAGAACTGTTGAGCAGAAAGACTTTCAAGGCGCAGTTGTAGACGATGCCTTAAACTTCAATCTGGGCATGCAGATTGAGCCTATTGCTGGATTGAGCGTTAGTGCAGATGCTTGGAAAATTCAGATCGATGAGGCGCCGGCGACCAATAACAATTGGCAGGGTGGCCTAACGAATCTCTACATAGATGATTCGGCAATCACTGAATTCAATATAGACAATCCTCTATTGGGGACCAATGTCGAATCGAACGGATTTGATCTGGGCGCCTCCTACATTTGGGATACGAATCGCTTCGGTCAGTTTACTCTCAGCTCCACAACTACCTATGTTGAGGAATTCGAGAACACCGGAGCGCTCCTAGACTTCGCCACTTCTGACATCGCTGAAATAGATGAGCGGTTAATTAGCCCAGAGCTGCAGAGTAGTCTGATGCTCTCTTGGCAATTCGGAAATCACACGGCCAGCGCTATAACTAATTACTTCGATTCATTCAAAGATATTAGTGAACTGAACATGGACGAAATAAACGAGTTAGTCGATAACATTACTACCTTTGATTTTGAGTACGGCTACAGCGTGAAGACTGGTTCGCATGACCGTGCAATAATTTCGTTTGGTATTCGCAATATCTTCGATGAGAAGACTGCACAGATTCTAAATTCTACTACTCGCATTCTGGATCAGAATGGCCGAGTGGCTTATGGGTCTATTAAGTACCAGTTCTGAGTTCGATCTCCCTCCTTGTACATTTTTTCTTAACGTTGGACTAGCTTCTAGTCTGTCTGCTTAATTCTGGCTGTGTAGGATCCTTCTTATCTTGCCAAAAATGCCTTAGCCAAGTGCAAGATTGGGAAGAGAGTTCTCCAAAATTTCTTGGCTAGGTTCAACTTGCCTAGAGAGTTCTTTCTATTTTTTTGAACAAAAAAACCCCCGAAAGATTTCGGGGTTAAGTCTGCTCTAAATAATAAAACCTCGGAATGTTCAGTGCCAACTCTGGCCACTGAGGAGAGTAATACCGTATGGGACTAATTATAGGCCTTTTTGTTTATGCGAGTGTGTTCTTAATCACAATTTGAGCTGCCAGTTGGTTCTTTTCTTGATTTTGGCTGTGTGCAAGGTGAGGAGAGAGTTTTTTCTTCATTCTGGCTGATTAGATTCTTCATCTCTGTCCAAAATGCCTTAGCTGAGTTCAAGGTTGATGAGAGAGTTCTACTAGAGAGTTCTGCGCGCGCGTGCAAGACACCATACGTCAATCCGGCAGTCCTGCTGCGCTCGCAGCATTCTCGAGATGGCCTGGGTTGTGGCCATGGTCGTCACCACATCATCGATTAGCGCGATGTGTGTCACGCCTACAAGGCTATCGGATTTACTCACGCCGAATGCCTTGCGTAAATTTGCCTTTCTGGCGGCGGCCGAACTCAATGAGGTCTGCGGCTGTGTATTTCGAGTTCTGCGGAGGGCGCAGTGGGCGATTGAGACTCCACAGTACTTAGCGAGGACATTGCCTATCTCACTGGCCTGATTAAATCCTCGTGAATCTAGCCGGTTTTTGTGCAAAGGAACGGGGACAAGCAGTTCAGGCTTGGCCTGGCCATTGTAGTAAGCATTGAACGTGCTAGCCAAGGCTCTCGATAGGGAATAGCCAATATCGAAGCGAGCTGAAAACTTAAAATCGGCAACCAGTTTATCGATTGGTGAAACATAGGGAAATGCACAGGTACAGGAATCGAAGCTCGGTGGAGAAAGTTGGCAACTAGTGCAGCAGGAATCCGTAACCAGTGTGCCGCTTAATTCTATGCCGCAGCGTCGGCAGCACTCGCCGAGTTTTGGTAGCTCCCATCCACACTCATGGCAGATGCTGTGGTCTGCATCTGCATTTTGCCCGCATACAATGCAGGTGGTTGGCAGGGCGCGGCGGATCGACCGATTTAGACCATGGAACATTAGAACTCTCTCTTCAGCTTCTGCCAGTACTCTCTTATCGATACTCTGAGCTACTAGCCTAAGTATAGATGAAGCTGCACGATTCCCTGAGTTTGCGCCTAACAGCACAGTACCTGTTATGGCTGGGATCCCCTATAATCACATCTCAATCGTAAAGTTTTGTTGGGGAACAAAGAAATGGCTACTTATAGAGCTCCTTTAAGAGATATCAGATTTCTCTTAAACAATGTATTCAATGTAGATCAGTTATTCGCCAGCATGCCGGACACGGCGGAGGTCACAGATGACCTGATCGCAGCCATTGTCGAAGAGGCAGGAAAGATAGCAGAAGGATTGCTCGCTCCCATCAATCAAAGTGGTGATGCCGAAGCCTGTCATTTCGACAACGGCACAGTCACTACGCCAGAGGGTTTTAAGGAAGCGTACAAGGCCTTTGCTGAAGGAGGTTGGTCAAGCCTAACTGGTGATGTGAATTACGGCGGTCAAGGCATGCCTAAGATGCTGTCTGCGGTAATTGAAGAAATGCTGTTTGCCGCCAATTCCTCTTTCGCTCTTTATACGATTCTCAATACAGGTGCGACGCTAACTCTGAGCCAACATGGCAGCGATGAGTTGAAACTGCGCTACCTGCCTAAGATGTACTCCGGCAATTGGTCTGGCACGATGTGTCTTACAGAGCCCCACGCGGGAACCGACCTTGGCATGATCAAGACCAAGGCCGAAGTGCAAGCCGATGGCAGCTATCTTCTTAGCGGCACTAAAATATTTATAACAGCCGGTGAGCATGACCTTACCGAGAACATCATTCATCTGGTGCTAGCAAAATTACCAGATGCGCGTCCAGGGCCTAGAGGAATTTCTCTTTTTCTAGTCCCTAAGTTCTTAGTAGACGAATCGGGAGAGTTAACTGGTGAGCGCAACACTGTCACCTGCGGTTCAATAGAGCACAAGATGGGAATCAAGGCGTCTTCAACCTGCGTAATGAATTTCGATTCTGCAACAGGCTACCTTATTGGCGAAGAAAACCAGGGCCTATCTCATATGTTTACCATGATGAACTACGAGCGATTATCGATGGGACTTCAGGGTAACGGTCTGGCCGATAGCTCCTACCAATTAGCATCTGAATACGCGAAGGAAAGAGTACAGGGTAGAGCCGCGACTGGGGCCTCGCAGCCCCAAGCGAATGCAGACCCCATAATTGTGCATCCTGATGTGCGCAGAATGCTGTTGACGATGCGGGCTAATATTCTAGCGGGGCGCGCCCTATCACTGTATGCGGCGAGTCAGTTGGATATATCTCGTTTCCACACTGATGAAGCGGCTCGCAAGAAGGCCGGGCAGTTGGTAGCACTGCTCATTCCTGTTCAAAAGGCGTATTGCACAGACCGCGGTTTTGAAGCCTGCGTGCTGGGTCAACAAGTGCTGGGTGGGCATGGGTATGTAGCGGAGTGGGGGCTAGAGCAGAATGTTCGTGATGCGAGAATCGCGCAAATCTACGAGGGTGCCAATGGCGTACAGGCGCTCGACCTCATGGGGCGAAAGACCGTACGCAGCAAGGGTGAGCTGCTAGAAATTTTATCTGGCGAGATGGATGAGTTCGTCGCTAGTCAGAAAGGTGTCGAAGCGATGCAGTCTTACCTGGCGTCTTTCGAGAAATGCCGTGGACGTTTAGCCGAGGCTACTGCAACTGTATTGGCGCGAAGTAGTGATGACCCGAACGAAATTGGCGCAGCCTCGTATAGCTATATGGAACTAATGGGCTTGGTACTCTATTGTTTTATGTGGCAGAGGATATTGTCGGCGGCATTTACTGATCAAAATTCTGGGTCAACCGATGCGGATTACACGGACGCTCTAGTGAAAACTGGGGAATTCTTTATGCGCAGATTGCTGCCGCGAGCGGATTCATTGCTGGCTGAAATTAGTAGTGGTGCGGAATCTCTAATGACAATGAGGGCGGAGCAGTTCTAATCAACCGAATAAATTCACAGGTCGCTTAGATTGCCCATTCAACGTTCTTTGAGAACATGGATGCGAACTGGTTCAGGTATTCGTTCTTCTCACCCACGAGAATCATATTGCCTTGCTCCATGGGCACAACGATGCCAATAAATCGCTCGTCACGAATACTGAATTCGACATCCACTGGGCTGTTGTTGATAACGATCACGCTCACAGCGCCTTGGCGGCCTTCTAGTGCCAGATGTGCGCTCTCATAGGCTGGAAGAATCTCGCAGGGCTTGGCAGATCTCACATCGAACCCTTGTGATGGGTCATAGCTTACCAATCGTGTTCCTGCGTTCGCCATAGAGAAGTTGACCTCATCTAAATCCAATATCTCATAGGTTTCGCCATTGGTGATGTCATCGATCTCTTCGATGTCATGATGTAGATGGGCGAGGAGTTCATTACCGAATACGATGTCGATTGCTATCGTTTTCAGCGATGCTTTGGCCGCCTATGTCAAACAACTCGGGGCGATAGCGCTCGTAGTGCCTAGCGTTCTCGTGAGGATGGTAAACAGCCAAGCGTTGGCAGCTTTGTCGTTCTGCAGGCTCTCAAGAGACCGCCAGGCGCGTAAAAAAGTTTCCTGCACGAGATTTTCTGCCATCGGCTTGCTTTTGCAAATCCAGAAAGCATAGCGAAATACCTCCTGATACAGCGTCGCCACTAGGGATTCATAGCGTTGTTTCTTCGTATTTCCCTTTAAGGCCGGAATTTAGTTCATTATTTTCCGCAGAATTGAGTATTTTTTAATTCTAATCTGATTTTCCGTAATTCCTTGAGGCCAGTGCAGGATGGTAGGCCATTGATATGGACATTTCGGCTAGTATTTATTGCTTTCACCAGCGCGCGATCCTTCGCGCAGAGAGTGTGTCTAACCTGGCACTCATCCTCAAGTGTTTTACGGCGTTGGAGAGCGCAGGCTGGCGCTAGCGCAGGGGCAAGCGTCTCAGTCGCATCGAGGTTTAGCTTGTGCCAGAGCCACTGTATACTGCACGTCTTTAAAATTTCTAGGACGCAGCTATGTTAAAAGTCGCTATTGTTGGTGCTGCCGGCCGTATGGGTCGAACTCTCGTCGAGGCAGTCAGCCAGAACAGCAGCACAATGCGTGTCTCAGTGGCCACGGTGCTTGCTGATGATCCTGCGCTGGGTGTGGATATAGGGCTATTGGCAATTGGGGCTGCGATAGGCGTAAAAACAGTTGCTGGACTCGCGCCAGATGTGTCGGACTTCGATGTGCTTATCGATTTCACTTCGCCCGCGGCGACGATGAGCCATCTCGCTCACTGTCAGGCGAGTAACAAGGCTATGGTAATTGGCACAACGGGCCTGTCTAGTGATCAGCAACAAGCCATCCAAGCGGCCGCGACAAATATCCCTATTATGTACGCGCCTAATATGAGTGTGGGAATCAATCTCTGTCTCAAATTATTGGAACAAGCGGCCCGAGTACTTGGGGATGAAGTTGATATAGAGATTACTGAGGCTCACCACCGTTTTAAGAAGGATGCGCCTTCTGGTACTGCTTTGAAGATGGGTGAGGTTATCGCTGACACTCTAGATAGAGATCTTAAGGAGTGTGCAGTCTACGGCAGAGAAGGGGTTAGCGAAGAAAGAGATCGCAAGACTATCGGCTTCACCACAATAAGAGCTGGCGATATTGTTGGAGATCATACTGTGACGTTCGCGGGTCTAGGTGAGCGCGTCGAGATAACACACAAGGCCAGCAGTCGAATGACCTTCGCTAGCGGTGCCATCCGCGCCGTGAAGTGGATAGGGGATAAGGAGAGTGGGCTCTACTCGATGCAGGATGTGTTGGAGCTTTAGCTGGAGTTCGCATCGGAGCTAAATAAGTTGTCGCCTCTAGAATGGGTTTGTCTAACTCCTGACTAATGAAACCCAAACGATTTGGCTTGAAAATTTGAGATATTTTTTCGCTTCTCGCTAGATTTTTAGCCAGTTCGACGTAGACAAGATGGGGCATGTATCTATAGAATACTCGCTCAGTATGACAATGCTGAAAACATTACAAATTGACTAAAAAAGCGGAGTGAGGAGATTCTTCATTCCGCTTTTTTTTGCCCGAAATTAATAGAACGACGAAGGTAGTTTAGGAGAAAAAGTGGCTGGGTCAGCGGTACTTGCACTAGAAGATGGCAGCGTATTTCATGGTGTCGCCATTGGGGCGCAGGGAAGCTCTAGTGGCGAAGTGGTTTTCAATACTTCTATGACGGGCTATCAGGAAATTCTCACTGACCCTTCATACGCTAAACAGATCGTCACTCTCACCTACCCCCACATCGGCAACACTGGCACGAACGAAGAAGACAATGAGTCCGCGCAGGTTTGGGCATCCGGCCTCGTGATTCGCGATTTACCCTTGCTGGCAAGCAACTGGCGCAATGAGCAGTCACTTGATGAGTTTCTGAAAGCTATAAACGTTGTGGCGATCGCCGAGATCGATACGCGCCGTCTTACTCGCTTACTTCGCGATAAAGGGGCATTGAACGGCTGCCTCCTTACTGGCGAAGCACTTGAAGCGGGCGGTGAGGCCGAAGCATTACGACTCGCCAAGGCATTCCCAGGATTGAAAGGTATGGACCTCGCCAAAGAGGTCAGCGTTAAAGAAAGCTTCGACTGGCAGGGCGGCGTCTGGGACCTAGAGTCCGGATACAAAGTGGATTCGGATAACCGCTTCAAGATCGTTGCTTACGACTTCGGCGTTAAGAACAATATTCTTCGCATGTTGGTCGATCGCGACTGCGAAGTAACGGTTGTACCTGCACAGACACCGGCGAGCGAGGTGCTCGCTATGAAGCCTCATGGAATCTTCCTATCCAACGGACCGGGCGATCCAGAGCCATGCGATTATGCTATCGCGGCAATATCGGAGTTTCTGGATGCGGGTATTCCGCTGTTTGGAATCTGTCTCGGTTGTCAGTTAATGGCGCTAGCCTGCGGTGCAAGCACAGTGAAGATGTCTTTGGGTCATCATGGCGCGAACCATCCCGTGCAAAATCTAAAAGATGGCACGGTAATGATTACCAGCCAGAACCATGGATTCGCCGTCGACGAGAGCACTCTTCCTGACAATTTAGTAGCAACTCATAAGTCCTTATTCGATGGTTCCCTGCAGGGGATAGAGCGTACAGACAAGCCGGCGTTCGCATTCCAGGGACACCCGGAAGCGAGTCCAGGTCCACATGATGTGGCCCCGCTGTTCGATCACTTTATCGAGCTGATGGCCAATCAAAATTAGTAGTTTACCCATTCTCGACTAAATTTTTTTAACCAGTGACTGCAAAGCAAGACTAACCACAAGGTACAGACAACGCGACCATGCCACGAAGAAATGATCTAAAGAGTGTATTAATCCTAGGAGCAGGCCCTATCGTTATCGGGCAGGCATGTGAATTCGACTATTCAGGTGCACAGGCTTGCCAGGCGTTAAAGGAAGAAGGTCTGCGAGTCATTCTAGTTAACTCTAATCCAGCTACTATCATGACCGATCCTGTGATGGCTGATGCCACCTACATTGAGCCGATCAATTGGCGCATACTCGAGAAGATTATCCAGAAAGAGAAGCCCGATGCCATCCTGCCCACCATGGGTGGGCAGACTGCGCTCAACTGTGCATTGGACCTAAATCGTCACGGCATTTTGGACAAGTACAATGTCGAGCTAATTGGCGCGAACTGTGAGGCGATAGACAAAGCTGAAGACCGAGAACTCTTCGACCAGGCGATGCAGAAGATCGGATTGGAAACACCGCAACACGGCATTGCTCGTAATTTGGAGCAAGCACACGAAGCGCTCGAAAAAGTTGGCTTCCCTTGCATCATAAGGCCGTCGTTCACCATGGGTGGTACTGGTGGTGGGATCGCCTATAACAAGGAAGAGTTCGATGAAATTTGCCTGCGTGGCATTGAGCTATCGCCAACTAACGAGCTGTTAATCGATGAATCCCTCATCGGCTGGAAAGAATATGAGCTCGAGGTGGTGCGCGATACAAATGACAACTGCATCATCGTCTGCTCCATCGAGAATTTTGATGCTATGGGCGTGCACACAGGAGATTCGATTACCGTCGCTCCTGCGCAAACCCTGACTGACAAAGAATATCAAATTATGCGGAATGCCTCGCTCGCCGTCTTGCGAGAGATTGGTGTGGAAACTGGAGGGTCAAATGTACAGTTCGGCGTGAATCCTGCAGATGGTCGTCTGGTTATCATCGAGATGAACCCAAGGGTGTCGCGGTCATCGGCACTCGCCTCGAAGGCGACTGGATTTCCGATTGCTCGGGTCGCCGCGAAGCTTGCAATAGGCTTTACTCTCGATGAACTACGAAACGAAATTACTGGCGGAGCAACCCCGGCATCTTTCGAGCCGTCTATCGACTATGTCGTTACCAAGATTCCTCGATTTACCTTCGAAAAGTTTCCAGAGGCTAATGATCGGCTAACTACTCAGATGAAGTCCGTTGGTGAAGTTATGGCAATTGGACGGACCTTCCAAGAATCCCTGCACAAGGCGCTACGTGGTCTTGAGGTCGGGATGTGCGGTTTCGATCCGGTGCTCAACCTCAAGCTAAGTGATGCCAAAGCTATTCTAACTCGAGAGCTAACCGAGCCGGGCTCGGAACGAATCTGGTATATCGCAGATGCCTTCCGGGCGGGTTGGCCTATCGACACGGTGCACGACCTGACCGGGGTTGATCGCTGGTTCCTCGTGCAGATCGAAGACCTAATTAATGATGAAGCGATGCTCGCTGAAAAGTCTCTCGATGAGATTGACTATGACCTCATGCGCAAGCTTAAGCGTAAAGGTTTCTCTGATAAGCGCATGAGCCAGGTTTTGGAAATACCGGAGCTAGCTGTGCAATCGCTTCGACATGATTTGGGGGTTCGTCCTGTCTATAAGCGCGTAGATACCTGCGCCGCAGAATTCGTTTCTTCAACGGCGTATATGTATTCGACCTATGAAGAAGAGTGTGAGGCGCAGCCTACCGACAAAGATAAGATTATGGTGTTAGGCGGTGGCCCCAATCGTATTGGACAGGGAATCGAGTTTGACTACTGCTGCGTACACGCCGCGTTAGCCATGCGTGAGGATGGCTACGAGACCATTATGGTCAACTGTAATCCCGAAACCGTATCTACCGACTACAATATTTCAGATCGCCTGTACTTCGAGCCACTGACATTCGAGGATGTAATCGAAGTTGTTCAACTAGAAAAGCCCAAGGGTGTCATCGTACAGTTCGGTGGGCAGACGCCACTTAATCTAGTGAAGCGATTAGAGGAAGCCGGAGTTCCTGTGATCGGCACCAGCCCCGATGCTATTGATCGTGCCGAGGACAGAGAAAGATTCCAGCAGTTAATCGAGAAGGTGGGCCTGAAACAACCACCCAATAGTACAGTACGTAGTGTTGAAGAAAGTATCGAAGCGGCAAAACGAATTACTTACCCATTGGTAGTCCGGCCTTCCTATGTGTTGGGCGGACGTGCAATGGAGATCGTCTACAATGAAGAAGAGCTTGATCGATATATGCACGATGCAGTCAAGGTATCCAACGACAGTCCTGTGCTACTCGACTATTTTTTGAGTGCAGCGATCGAGATAGACGTCGATCTGGTTTGCGACGGCGAGCAAGTGGTCGTTGGTGCAATCATGCAGCATATCGAACAGGCAGGTATTCATTCTGGTGATTCGGCTTGTTCCTTGCCTCCCTACAACCTGCCAATGGAAGTGCAAGACAAAATTCGCCAACAAGTGAGTTCGCTAGCGCTAGAGTTGGGCGTTATCGGACTAATGAACACTCAGCTCGCCTATCAGGATGGTGAAATCTATATTATCGAGGTAAACCCTAGAGCTTCGCGTACAGTACCGTTCGTTTCAAAATGTATCGGTCGTTCGCTAGCTAAAGTTGCCGCGCGTTGCATGGTCGGTCAGTCGTTGAAAGACCAAGGCTTTACAAAAGAGATAATTCCGAAGACCTTCGCTGTAAAAGAGGCGATATTCCCGTTTAATAAATTCCCTGGTGTTGACCCGATACTCGGGCCGGAGATGAAATCCACGGGCGAGGTGATGGGTGTTGGTAAAACATTCGCGGAAGCCTATGCGAAGGCTCAGATGGGCGCTGGGGAATTTTTCGAGAAAAAAGGCAATGCTTTCCTGAGCGTGCGCGATGCAGATAAACCGCATATTGCTGAGGTGGCGAAGAAGCTGCTTGAGTTGGGCTATTCGATAGTCGCTACACATGGAACCGCGGCAGTTATAGAAGAGGCTGGGCTCGAGGTCGCGGGTGTCAATAAAGTCGCTGAAGGTAGGCCGCATATAGTCGATATGTTAAAAAATGACGAGATACAGTTGATCGTCAATACGACTGAAGGCAAACAGGCGATATCGGATTCATCGCTCATCAGGCGCACCGCCTTACGACACGATGTGTTCTGCACGACAACAGTAGCCGGCGCTCTCGCGGTTTG
>TARA_B110000037_G_scaffold208553_1_pt1 | contig 13316 bp, 7 predicted proteins | sample TARA_B110000037 | Tara Oceans TARA_B110000037 (sample SAMEA4397196) | marine metagenome | biome: Polar Biome; feature: [MIX] marine epipelagic wind mixed layer (ENVO:01000061); material: water (ENVO:00002006), including particulate matter (ENVO:01000060) such as... | depth 10-100 m
TTCCATGACGTAGGCAACCCGATCGAAGTTAGCAGGTCCTGTTGCTGAATTGTCGATAGCGTATTCAACCTCCGATCCCCACGAAGGCCCGACTGCAGGAATCGCGGCTTCGTAAATTAGGGAATACCTATCGGAATCGGTCACGGCCCCGAGGATAGCGGCCGGAACATCGGCCTTGAGCGGCGACACAGCAGAAAGCAGGGTGGCGGAGAAGGCTGAGAACTTCAGGTTTTTATAAATAGCGTCCATAATTAAATTTGTTAGATGAGATAGTTTGGGAGGCAGTTCGTTGGATTCAACCAAGTTCGCTTGTACAAGATCGGGTATCCTCGAAATAATTGAGCCAACTAGACAAGGATAATCCTTGTCTGGTATATCGAAATCGGATATAAATTTATCGAAATTGGGTATCGCTTTCAGCGAAGACGCAGATGCCCTTTCCATCCTAGCCCAAGCCATGAGAATCGCAGTATCGAGTCCCCGAAAACGAATAGCTCTTGTTGTTTATACGTCGTTCGAACCAGGACGAGAAACGCTTCGGGGTATTGCTCAATTTGCTCATGAGCTTGATAATTGGCGATTGTTACATGTTCCGGAAGGTGACCATATTTCGATTTCAGAATGGCTACAGAGTTCGGGGGTAGAAGGGATTATTGCCCGAATAGGTAGTGATGCGATGGCGCAGGCTTTGCATGCCACCGGATTGCCAATTGTCGATGTGAATAGAGCTGTCCATGATATAGGAATCCATCAGGTAGACGTGGATGACGAAGGGATCGCCGCTCTAGTGGCACAACATTTTACTGATCGCGGGTTCCACCACATCGGCTTCTATCCCCACGAATCTGGAGTTCAAGGGTGGTCTCAAAGACGCTGTAAATACTTGCAGGAAAAATGGGCTGGCCGGGGGGGATTTCATATTTTTGAACCGCCTGTTAATGAACTTGCGGGCTCAAAGGCTCAACGTGACGCAGTGCGCGCCTGGATCCGTGCCTTACCGAAACCGATAGGAATTATGGTAGCTCGGGATGATGGTGGTTTGATGGTGTTGGATGCTTGTCGCGAAGAGAACATGCTCGTCCCTGAACAGGTGGCGGTTGTTGGAGTTGATAATGATCAGCCTCTCTGCGACCTTTCGTCGCCGCCTCTCAGTAGCGTTCGTCTAAATCACCACAAGGTTGGTTATGAAGCAGCCCAAGTGCTCGATCAGCTACTGAAAGGAACCAAGCCGTCAAGTGAACGATTACTCGTCCAGCCCATTAATTTGGTAACGAGGCGATCTTCAAACACAAACGCAATCTCAGATCCCACGGTTGCTCTTGGGATCCATCTTATCCATGAAAATCTGTCTGATAGTAGATTGGATAATGATGACTTGGCACGTGGGGTTGGTATTTCTCGGAGCCTTTTTCAACGGCGATTTCGAAAGGAGACAGGAGAAACGATACGGAACTACTTGATTCAAGTCAGGATCAAAAAAGCGCAAAACTTGCTTAAGAATTCCGACTTAACCCTATCCGAAATCTCCGGCCTGGTGGGGTTCGGTCGTCACAGTTACCTGAGCTATATTTTTAAGAAGCACCTTGGGATTACTCCAGGGAGTTTGCGGGCTGAACAGCCGAGATAGGCAGAGTATTCTATGATGCGCCACTTTCATGTGGGAAAGAGCGCTCTTTCCTGATCGGTTCCGACTTGAATCGAGCGCCCGACAGTTTTCTGAATATGCGTCCTTACTTTGATGGCTCATGATCCCGGGTCACATTTTCATCCGGGTGTCGTTCTGCTTGGCGCAATGCAGGGGAGCATTGCATGTTTTGCTTTGCGGAAGAAGGAGGCACAAAAAAGCGAGCCGCGCGGGTGCGGGGCTCGCTTTGAAAATTTGGTGTGGGGAGGTTACTTTCCGATGGCGTAGAGGTGGGTCTGGGTGGCGAGGTAAATGACGTCGTTGGCGACCACGGTGCTGCTATAAATAGGAGCGGGGAATTCGATGAGGCCGAGGGCTTCTTTTTCTTTCCCTGCTTTGAGGATGTGAAGCTCGCCATCTTCGGTGCCGATCCAGACTTTGCCATCAGCAACGAGGGTGGATCCCCAGATGCGGGACTGGGTTTCGTGGGCCCAATGTTCTTCACCGGTTTTGGCGTCGTAGCAGTGGATGTCTCCTTTGTATTCGGCGGCGTAGACGAGGCCGTCGGCCACGCTGAGAGTGGAGATTGAGCGACCCACTTTCTTGGAGGACCAGACAGGTGTTCCGTCGGCTCCGATGCAGAGAATGTGACCGACTCCGTCGCCGTGCTCCGGGTCTTGTCCGATGATGATATAGGTGAGCCCGTCGGCGATGACGGCTGTGCCGATCACTTCGCTGGCGCCGGCAAAGGTGGCATATTTGATGGGTTTGCCATCTTCCTTCTTGCGATACTCGGTCGGATTGCAGTCGAGCTTCCAGAGTTCCTTGAAGACGTCGAAGTCTTCTTCGTCTTTCACGGGATTGGGATCAAAAGCGTAGGCGTAACCGTCGCCACCACCCCAGACGATGGCATCCTTACCGCCGATCTTTCCGAAAGCAGGTGAGGACCAGCTGGCGTGGAGAACACGGGTGGAGACTCCGGAGGCTTCCTCGGCGAGGAGCTTGCCAGTCTTCTTGTCAAGAGAGACGAGAGCGGGAGAGTTGGGAGCGGGGATATTGGTGTGGGACCAATCGACTCCGTTCGAAGTGGCGGTGTAGAGTTTGTCACCAATCACGACGGGGGAGCAGGAGGAGACGTTGTGAGGGAAGATCCCGAGTTCTTCGCGCATGTCGTAAATCCAGATGATGTCGGCGTGTTCCTTGGTGACCTCGACGATTTCATCTTTCACTGCCATGTATTTGGCTTCATCCTTGAAGGGGCCATCGTTTCCGTTGGCCATGCCTTCGGTGTCGAGACAGACGACTTCGCCACGATTGGTGACGACCCACATGCGATTGCCTTCGACTGCGGGGGAGGAGCAAAGGCCGACGTATTCCCAATCGCTCACCTTACCGGCTCCGAGCTTGGGAATGATAAGCTGCCAGAGGAAGGATCCATCTTTCTCGTCGAAGGTCATGAGGACGCCGCGATCGCCTTCCTGCGCTTTGTTGCGGGGAGACTCGTTGTTGGTGCCGACGAAAACTTTTCCTCCAGCGACGACGGTGTTGCCGTAGGCTTGTGAGCCGAGTTTTGCGGCCCACTTGATGTTTTTGGCATCGGTGAGAATAGCGGCTTCGGTTTCGTCATCGAGTTCGCCGGGGTTGATATCGACGGGAAGGTTTTTGGCTTCGCCGACCATGTTTCGGTCGGGCGTGCCACCCCACATCGGCCAGTCCTTGGCGGTGGCGGTGAGGGTGAGTCCTGAGAGGAGAAGGGCGGTGGTAGTTTTCATGAGTCCGGAAATTTTAAATGATGTTTGGAAAAGTGCTACTTGGTAGGGCTGAGTTTGATGTTGTCGAGATAGACGCGCTTTTGAGCCTGGGGAGAGAAGGCGAAGACGCCTGGGGCTCCTTTGGGGTGAACGCGCTCGACTGGGACTTTGATGGACCAGTCGGAGGGTTCGTCTTCACCCTTGGTCCACGCTTTGGCGCGGACTTCGCCGGAGCCGTCGGCATTGGCTTTGACGTGGGTTTTGAGGTGATACCAGGTGTTGGCCTTGACGGGGAATTTGACGGACTGTTTGACTCGCTCGTGGTTACTGGAGATCTCGAGGATATTCTGGTTCCCGACGATGGTGAAGAGGTAGCGCTGGTTGACGAGTCCGACGGTGGACTTGATGCGGCGGTTGCCATCGGTCATGACATCAGCTTCGAGGACGTAGTCTTTCAGTTCGGGGTCACCGAAGAAGTTCATGGTGCGCTGGAAGAGAATGTTGTCGAGGCGGTTGGCAATGACCTTGGAGTCATCCTTTTCGAGAACGTGCCACTTAATGCGAGCACCGAGCCAGGCGAGAGGCGGGAAGTTTACTTTCTCGCCCTTGTGTTCCATTTTGAGATCAACGCCTTCAAAGTTCTCAGCGTATCCGAGGCCAGCTTCGACGCGGCCGCGGGTGGTTCCAGCCATGCCGTTGAGGGTGACCTTGAGAGCACCGGCGGAGATCTTGGCGTCCTTACCAGCGGTCACGGTGCCGGTTTTAGCATCGAGGGTGGCATCGACCGCAGCCTTCACTTTGGCGGTGGGAGGAACGAATTTTTCCCAGGAGAGTCCTTCGGTGATGACTTTGACGCGCTGGCCACGCTTATCGAGTCCGTAGACCTTGAAATCCTGCTTCTGGCCGGGAGCGATCGCAAATTCAGCGGGGACGACCTGGAGTTGGGTGACTGGCCCTGCAGGCTTGTTGGCGATGAGAGGAGTTTTTGGAGCGGGGAATTTTCCATCCTTGCTGCCGAAGCAGTAGAGGCCGTCGCGAGTGGAGAGATAAACTTTGCCCGCCCAAATGGTGGGGGCGGCGAGGCATTTCACGCCGGTGCCGTCATCGGCCTTGATGTCGGCGTGGGAGAGCACTTCGGCTTTGGCGTCGCTGGGTTTGGTGACTACGAAGGAGCCCTCGAACCAAGGGGAGTAGATTTTTCCATCACCGTAGGCTGGGGAGGCGTGGATCTGATCGGGAGCCATTTTCTCGTGCCAGAGAGTCTTGCCATTGTCGGCATCGACCGCGATCAGTTCACCGGTGAAGTTGGTAGTGTAAACGCGGTCTTTCACGAGGATGGGGGAACTGGTGAATCCGATGTGTTCGTCATTGCGCCAAAGTTCGGCGCTGGGTTCGAGGACGACTTGTTCCTTGGGATACTCGGTAGGGATTTTAAGACAGACAAGGCGACCTTTCGAGGTGGCGTCGATATTTTCCTTTCCGTGAAGAGCGATGAGCTTGTCCTCCCCGTGAAGGATGACTTGTGAGTTGATGCCTCCTTGGGAAAGTTGGAAGCGCCAGACGGGAGCGCCGGTGCGGGCATTCACGCAAACGATGTTTCCGCAGCCGGTTCCGGCGTAGAAGACGGCTTGGTCGCCGAGTTTTCCGAAGACGGGCATGCAGAAAGAGCTGTCAACCGGACGAACGCCGGGGCTGGAATACCAGACGAGTTCTCCCGTGATTTTGTCGAAGGCATAAAAGCGATCTTGGGCGGGGCCGGTGCGTCCCCAGTTGGCGGTGACGCAATGGAAGATGACGAGTTTTTCGAAGACGGCAGGAGAACCGGTGCGGCCGTTCGGGAAGGTGAGGCGGGCGAGGGTCTCAATGAGAGAGATTTCCCAGATGGGCTCGCCATCGGAGGTAAAGGCGACGCAACGGCCGTTTGAAGTTTGGAGGTAGACGTTGCCGGTTTCGGGATCGATGACGGGAGAACCGACACCGTAGCGATTGTAAACAACGTCGGAGATGTAATCGCTGAAGCGCTGCTCCCAGATTTTTTCGCCAGTGAAGGCATCGAGGCAGAGGAGGGTTTCCTGGACGTCCTGGGCGGGATCGTCGCCAAATTGGCCGTATCCGAAGATATAGAGTTTACCATCGGCAATGACGGGAGCGCCAGCGCCGTTGAGGTCATATTTCCAAAGTTGGTTGTCGGCACCAGGCTTCCAGGATTCGGGAAGATTGGATTCGTCAGAGGTGCCGTTTTGGTTGGGACCGCGCCAGTTGAGCCAGCCGGTGACATCTGCGAGAGCGGAGGAGGAGAGGGCGAGGAGGGTCCCGAGGGCGAGAGATCGGAAATTCATGGGCATTTTCATACGCGGTTACGTGGCGAAACTCTCATCTTTTGGGGTGAATTCGTCAAGGGGCAGTGGTAGGAATCAGCGATTGGCGATGAACGAATGGGTCGGAGTTCTGCGAGTCAGAGTAAATGTAATCCTATAAATTGCATAATTTTGACAAGCCTCCTTGACGGGAGGAGCTTAGTTGAACAGGATTTAATTCCAAATTTATGCAAAGACACGTTTTACTGGGAAACCATGAAAAGAGTTTTTCATGATCGCCAGCACCAGCTCCGAATCTTCTGCCAATCAGTGATTTGGAAAACAACACACACAGCACATTCTCCATGAAAAAGACCAAGAACTCTCTTTTGACCCTCGCCAAAGGCAGCTGTCTCTTAGGGCTGCTTTCTCTCTGTTCTACCACCCCGGTCGCTGGTGCCCCCAGCTCCGACGGTTCAGGCGAGATCGCGATTTATTCCGAGGCGACTGGGACCGACGTCATCACCACCGCTGATTTTACGCACGACTTCGACACGAACGGTCGCGAAGACACCGGCAGTTTCACGCGAGCCGGGTCTGATATCACCCTCAACCGTAACGGCCACTACCTTGCGATCTACAATTCACGTTTCAATGGTGCTCCGCAGGCCGGGACCGAAGAGCGTGTCGAGGTGCAGAGTTGCCTGAATCTAGCCGGAACCAAGCTGCCGATCGGCTGGTCGCAGGGCTTCATCCGCCGCCAGCAGAACCACCTCGATGCCATCACCACCGGCATGGCGGTCATTGAGGCCACTGCTAATGATGTGCTCCAGTTGCAATCGTTCCGCACCGACACGACTGCGGTTGGCAGCGTCACCCGATTCCAGGACGACACTGCAATCCAGTTGGTAAAGCTTGATGATGTCAACATGAGCTATGCCCGCCTCAGCCTCGCCGCTAATCAGACTGGCCCGGCCACCAACGGAGCCACCGCAAAGGTTGTCTATGACACCACGGACGAGCTCGATGCCGGGTTTTCCTACGCTAGCGGCGATTTGACGCTCGCCGACGCTGGCAAATACCTGGTCATCGCCAACACCTATATGATCGGATACAACAATCGCCACGGGTTCATCCAAGAGCTCACCCTTGACGGGACTGCGATTTCTGGAACTCGAACCAATATCTACCTTCGTGGGAACCAGAGCACGGTAGAAGGCGCTGCGGCCATCGGCACCATCATTGAGACGACAGCTGCGAATCAGGTTCTGAGTGTCTTAGGTGAACTCGATGGAACCTCGGGGATTACAAACTTCATCGCAGATCGCTGCGGGCTCACTGTGATCAAATTGCCATCGGCTGCTGCGGGGACATCGGTGATCGATCCGGATTTCATCCGCCTCAGTCACACCGCCAACCAGAACATCAACATCACAGCTGACCTCAACTTCAACACGCAGATCGAGGTGGACGCCGAGTTTACCCACTCCGCGAGCACCAGCGGCATCACCGTCGCATCCGGCGGCGACTACCTCTTCCTTGGCTCATACTATGGTGCTAACGATGGCGCCGCGCGCGGCCTGTCCAACCCCGGTTGGGCGATCAACGGAACCCGACTTAACCGTGGCCAGAGCGGACGCTATACCCGTAACACGGGCCCACCGGAATTCGGCAACACCCTCGGCCTCGTCGCCTCTGGTCTCGCTGCGAGCGACCAGATCAAGATGGTCACCCGCGCACTGGCTGCCGGTGGCGGCAATAACACCAACCCGTTGGCACTACAGGGTGTCCGCCTTGCCTCTCTGTTTACGGCGCCTGCCGCCTTCGAAGTCATCATCATCCCAACTGCAATCGCCACTACCGAGGGCGGCGCGACCGGCACCTACGACTTGGCGCTCGGGCTGGCCCCGGTAGCGGCTGGGTCTGTCACCGTCACGATCTCGCCTGATGCTCAGAGCGAAGTCAGCACGGACGGCACAAACTTTTTCCCAACTCTCGCGGTAGTCTTCACCGACACCACTCCTCAGACCATTACCGTCCGTGCGGCCGATGACGCTGCGATCGAGAGCACGCATAGCTCGACCATCACCCACGCGATTACTACGAGCACGGATCCGGCCAACTACCCCACTACGCAACCCGTCACGAGTGTCGCCAACAGCATCACTGACAACGATGTCGTCCCAGTCAATGCGATTGACGATTCTTTGACCAGCAATGTGAGCGAAGACGCGGTTGCTACCGAGGCCAACCTCGCCCCGCAGGCGAACCTGTTCGGCAACGACACCGACGGCATCAACAACGTCGTCAGCGCCTTCGACGCGACCAGCGCAGAAGGTGCCACTGTTAATGTGCTCGTCGACGGCACCTTCACATACGACCCATCGAGTTCGCCGTCCCTCCAGGCACTCGCTTCAGGTGAATCCGCCGTGGATACATTCACCTACACCGCGACGGACGGGGAAGGCAACTCAGACACTGCGACGGTAACGATCACCGTCGACGGGGCGAATGACAGGCCAGATGCGATGCCCGACGTGCTCAACGACGGCCCGCTTGAAAACGCCTCCTCCTTCATCAGTAGCGTGGATCTGACTGCGAATGACGGCTCTTACCGCACGGTTGCGACCGACGTTACGTTTCCTCCGGGTAGCGATCTCCGCCTCCTCCCAGGCAAGACCGTGACGCAGACGCCGAGCGTCGGCACGCCTCCGGGCAACGGTTTCCCCGAGAACGCCTTCGATGGCAATATTGGGACCTTTACCCATACCGAATCGGATAACAACACGGTGGATCACTCCTGGCAGGTGGATCTCGGTCAGGAGGTCTCGCTCGATAACGTGACCCTTGCCAATCGCAACGACTGCTGCGGTGCTCGCTTGCGTGACATCACGGTCCGGGTGTTAGATGGCGGTGGAATTGAGATCTTTAACTCGGGGCCGCTCAACGTCGCCAACGCCCTCAGCTTCACCGGTGGAGCCACTGAGACTCTATTTGTCGATTTCGCTGGCCCGATCATGGGACAGACGGTGATCGTCGATCGCGAAACTGACCTGGGCGATGCCAATGCCGGCAACGGCAGCCTCCTGTCTCTCAGCGAGGTGACCCTCATCGGCACTGTCCCCGGCACTTTCACTCTGGTCGACGACAATCTCCTGCTCAACTACGATGCCTCGAATTCAGCCGGCACCGGCCGCTGGGAGAACATCGGCACCAGCGGCGGCAGCAATGCCGATTGGGTGCTGACCGACGTGATCCTCGATCCGGCTCCTAGCACCACCCGCCCGCAGATCAGCGCCGCTTACGAGTGGGACAACATCGCCGACCGCGCGGTCTTCCCCGGCACGGGTGGCAACCTTTCCATCCAGAACAACTTGAGCGGCAGCGAGGACACCATGGATGCGACTTGGGAATTCTGGATCAAGCCGGCGAACACCACCCAGATCATGACCCTATTCGAAGCTGGCGGCGCGACCGGCTTCGGCTGCGTGATCGACAACGGCGTCCTCGAGGCCGCGACCGAGCTCGACGGCGGGACCAAGTCTGGCAGCTTCGTCAGCTACAACCTCCTCACGGATCCGCTGGGTCTCGTTGGTGGCGATCCGACCACGGACTTTAACCAATACGCCGTCGCGATTACCGTTGGTAGCGGCCTCGCACTTTATGTGAATGGTGTTAAAGTTGACGAGACCAGCGGTGGGCAGACCAACAACGACTGGGACGGCAGCGACGGCGCTGGCCTTGGGCGCTTCTCCGGAGCGAACCACGGCGGCTACCAGAACTCAGCCAATACCCTGACCTACGATGCCCCATTCCTCGGTCAGATGGCGATCGTGCGCCTCTATTCAGGTGCGATCACGGCGGCGCAGGTGTTCCAGAACTTCAAAGCGGTTTCCGGCGATACCGATATCGATGGCGATACGATCACTGCGACTGGTGTGATCGACGAAAACGATACCTTCGTGCTGAACGGCTCGCAGGCGACGCTCGCCTCTGGCGCGCTGGTGACGATGAACAACGCGAGCGGCGGTTTCGACTACGATCCGAATGGCGCTTTCTCCTTGGCCTCGGGCCAAGTCGGGACTGACACTTTCACTTATCGCGTTGATGACGGTAATGGTGGGACAGCCGAGGCAGATGTCACCGTGTCCATCACCGGGGTGAATAGTCTCCAGGAAGACTGGCGCTTACTCTACTACGGCGACATCGCTAACAGCGGCCCGGGAGCGAACTCAGCGACGGCGGTCAATGGCCTGACCAACCTGCAGAACTTTGCCCTCGACCTCGACCCGACTGTGGTAGCTGGTATTCTTGATGTCGATCAGAGTGCGGGCACGATCAGCACGCTCGGGCCGCCGAAGGTCTGGGTTGATCCTGCAACCGGTCGCATCTACCTGCAGCACACCCGCCGTGGCGATTTCGCGGCGATTTCGCTGACGATCACCGATCAGTTCAGCCGTGACCTCGGAGTCTTCGAAGACAGCTCGGTCGCCCCGACGGTGATCGCGACCGGCACCGGTGATAGTGGTGTTGCCATCGAAGCCGTGCAGACGGAGTTTCCGCTCATCCTCCCCGTCAGCGGGGGGAAAGGCCGCTTTGGCCGGGTTGACGTGACCAATCCTTAAGATCAGTGATCCGTCTGGAGCCTAATAAAGTCCTCAACCAACCTTCCTCATACCTATGCGAACGAAATTAACACCTCTTATTGCAGCAGCAGCTCTGGTCGTGGGATCCGCCCCCCCTGCGAGCGCCGCCGTGATCTACTTCATCGGCCAGGACATTCCGATCCCGACGACCTTCGCAGGGGTCTCGGTGAATTTGGAGACGGGAGATGCGAGCAATGCAACTGCAGGTGCACCCGGGGCGGACATGAACTTCGTGCTCGGCGGTGAAGGAATCAGCAACGACGCAGACCAGGCGGCTAGTTCGCCGACCTGGCAGCCAGTGCGAACGGGCCCGGGCAATTCTGATGCGGTGGAGAACTTGGTGATTGGCGCGGTTGTCGGACCGGGTTCGGTGACAGCGACTGGCTACGGCGGCTCGGAGAACCATTTTGGGTCCTTTATTTCGGGGACGAAAGGCTACCTCGGTTTTTCGATGGTTCTGGAAGATGCCACGGTTGCCTACGGTTGGGCAGAGGTGACCTTGCAGAGCGACAACACGCCGGGTGTGATTCACGCCTGGGCTTACGACGACACCGGGGCCGAAATCGCGGTCGCCGTCCCGGAACCAACGCACACGCTCTTGATCGCACTAGGCCTCTCGGCCTCAACCCTGCGCCGCCGCCGCTAGACGGAGCGGCAGCCTGAAACGCCAGCTTCGGAGAGGGAGCATTTGCGCGGGAGAATCGCAGTGGTTCAGATGTTGGACGCGAAGCGCGCGGAGAAGTTGCTCCGCAAATTTGAGCCCGAGAATTGGAAGTGAGATCAAGCGGCGCGTTTGCCGTCGCAGAGTTTGATCACCAGTTTGTGAAGGACCATGCGAGGGTCCTGACCCGAGGTGACGAGAGCCTTGTCCGCTTCGAGGCAGTCGCCCATCGCCTTTTGAAGTTGCGGAAGAGAGAAGTTCTTTGCTCCGGCGGAGGCCATCTTCAACCCCCAGGTGTTGACGGTGCCATCTTTCTTTTTTGGGAGGACCGCTTGAATTCCGGCAGGGGCTTGATTGATGGACCCGTAGGCTCCGGCGAGTTTTGCGAAGAAAAGATTTCGGACGGTGGGGATGATGGAAGCTTTGATCAGGCCGACTGCGTTCTCGTTTTTCGCGATAAGAGAGTCGATGAGTTCGATGGCGCGTTTGGCATTGCGCTTTTCGACGGCGCGGGAGATCTCCCAAATGACGCCCTTGTGGCTCACCGAGACCATGAGCGTGACGTCTTCGACGGTGACTTCGCGTCGGTCGGGCCCAAGGTAGAGGTCGAGTTTGTCGATCTCATTGCTAATCTGGCGGGTTTCGGCTCCAGCCCGTTGGACGAAGAGCTGGAGAGACTCTCCTTGGATGGTGAGCCTTTTCTCACGGGCAACGCGGGTGACAATGCGGGCGACTTGTTCTTCCCAGCCTTCCTTCGAGACATCGATCTTGTCGAAGGGGCGGTAGTCGGTGCTTTTTTTGGCCCATTTCCCGAATCGGCGGACGCCATTGATGCCAGTGGCGCTCAGAAGAAAGGTGACTTCATCAGGGAGGTCGTCCTGTAGAACTTCGAGGAGGTTTTCGACTCCGGTGACCGCCCGCTCGGCGTCACTGGTACGGTCAGTCCCAAAGAAGTTGGCACCTTTTAACCAGACCACTTTGTCGGCGGCGAACAAGCCGAGGGTCTGGAGCGCTTCGATCGCTTGAGAGCATTTTTGGAAAGCGTCCTCCGAATTGTCGGCAATGCCTTCGATGATCTCATTGGAGAAATCGTCACTTCCCGGGGCTTTGAGTTCCTCGAAGAGCGCAGCGGCTTCTTCAGAAACCCGGCCTTCATCGGTTCCGGTGACGACATAAACTGGCATGAGCCTCTTCTAGCGGCGTGGAATGGTGCCTGCAAGCTCGCTGACGGTCGGTGGGGAAACAATTTTCGGGGATGCTTCAGATTCTGGTCAATCCCTCAAGGCCTTTGCGTTCCGCCAGTCTGACTCTTCGAATAACGAAACCGTAACAGTTGACAATCTAGTGATCACAACCAACGTCCATGAGCTCTCGAGTGTTCTTCTCAGTGGAGTAGCTCTCCTTGGACTTCTTCGACGTCGATGTTAATTCCGGGCGGGAATTGATTTTTTCAAAAACGCCGTGCCAATCTTGGCCCGGCATTTTTTATGAGTTAATTTGTAGCTCTGCGACAGGTTCTCCGCCGATGAGATGTTCCTGAATGATCCGTTCGAGATTTTCCGGAGTGCAGGAGTGATACCAGATGGCATCGGGATAGACGACGGCGATGGGGCCGCGGGTGCAGATGCGGAGACAGTCGGCTTTACTGCGATGGACAAGAGCCTGAGGGCCGCAGAGTTTGAGCTCGGTGAACCGCTTCTTTAGAAACTGCCAGGACTTCTTCCCTTCATCGTGAGTACAGCACTTGGCTTCGGTGGGAGTGGCGCAGAGGAAGATGTGTTTTTGGTAGCTATCGAGATTGAGAGCCTTGGCCGTGGATTGAAGGAGGTCGGGCATTTTTCGAGCGGGCTTTGATTAAGGCAGAGGAAGGGGTGTTGTTTTCGAGGTGATCGCAGATGGCGAAGGCGATGGCAATGGCTTTTGCGACAACTTGGCGTGCCTTGTCATTCTTTTCAGGGCTGAAAAACCAGGAGGCGATCTTTGGATTTTTGACGAATTTGAGCTCAAGAAGCATGACGATGGCTTGGTAGAGGTGGGCGCCTTGCCGGGCGAAGCTGATGGTGCGGATTCCGTCCTTGAGATGTCGCCCACTGTTTTGGATTTTGAGGGATCTCCATCCGGGGGGCTTAAGGGCAGAGACTTCTTTTACTCAGAAATACAACTGGCGATGATCGGGCTTACTCTCGGCTCTTTGTGCGAGCCGGCCCGAATGCTGTTTCCCGCTATGTCAAGGACCTGGCGATTGGGCTTGATTCTCTCTTCGGGTGAGAGCTGTGTGACATTACCGTCACATAATGCAGTTGGGAAATCCCTAGGGTTGTGATATTGATGGAAATC
>TARA_B110000037_G_C17127922_1_pt1 | contig 13315 bp, 9 predicted proteins | sample TARA_B110000037 | Tara Oceans TARA_B110000037 (sample SAMEA4397196) | marine metagenome | biome: Polar Biome; feature: [MIX] marine epipelagic wind mixed layer (ENVO:01000061); material: water (ENVO:00002006), including particulate matter (ENVO:01000060) such as... | depth 10-100 m
TTATCGGGCTCGGCTTGGTTATCGGGCTCGGCTTGGTTATCGGGCTCGGGCTCCTCGTCGACCTGGAATTCCAAGTCAAGATCCAGGGAGAGAAAACGGGTGTCCATGTATGTCACGTTAAAACCAAAATCATTCTTGAGGCGTTTCTGGACATCCGCCATCTGGGCACCCTCAGAAACCCACGCCTTGATGGTTTCAATCTGATCTTCACTCAAGTCACTCGCGCTAAACATGAGGGAGAGTTAATGCGAGGTGAGGGGAAACAAAAGCCTCATTTCACGCCCGGGTCCACTTCGCAACAAAGGCGTTCATTTTTAACTCTTGGTCTTCAATCGATTTCACCAAGGCAAGCTGCGTCCGACATCGGTCGAGATTGTGACCTTCATGATGAATTTTAAAGTATTGATCACCTTCCAGATGGTCGGTAAGAAATCTCATCCCAGTCTCAATCGTAATTACTTTGGCCGAGAAAGGAAGCAACTCAATCTCGAGAGGACTGAGGAAATTCTGAGCGGTTTCGAGGTAGCCTTCAACGATCGCCTCGAACATAGGCAGACGCATTTCGACTTTCGAAACGTCTTTCTCATCCTCCGCAACAGGGCTGGTGGCACCACGAATCAAATCCCCAAAATCATAAATGGCCAATCCGGGCATGACGGTGTCGAGATCGATCACACAAACCGCTTCGTCGGTCTGAGCATCGATCATGACGTTATTGAGCTTGGTGTCATTATGGGTTACGCGCTCGGAGAGGCGCCCCGCCTTAAGGTGATCCAGAAGCACCGTGGTGATTTCCTGCCGTGAGGTAATGAAGGTGATTTCATCCTGCACATGATCGACCCGACCATGCGTGTCTTTTTTGATCGCTTCCATGAGACGCGCGTAGCGCGCCGGGGTGTCGTGGAAATCGGGGATAGTTACAGAGACTTTTTCCACCGGCAAATCACTCACAAGATCCTGGAAGGCACCAAACGCCTTGGCGGCTTGATAGGCCTGGCGGCTGTTTTCAACAACGTCGTATGTACGACAACCTTCGATACAGTTATAGCAGCGCCAAACTCCACCTGCAGGACAGATCACACAGTTCTTCCCGTCCCGACCTGGATAGAGATTCAGGGTCTGCCCACCAAAGTCATGTTTGTGCCGATAAACCTTCCGATTGATGTGCTGGGTCACAAGCTCGATGTTCTTGATCACCACAAGTGGCTCGGGAAAAACATTTTCGTTGATACGCTGGAGAATGTAGCGCTTCGCTTCCCCTTCGTCATCTTCATACGAAGCAAGATAGGTCGTATTGATATGACCACTTTCAATTTCTTCGCCCGCGAGAAAGGTGCCACCGATTGCAAACTGGGCCCCGATTTCAGCAATATTTCTAACAAGTTCCGTCATGAAGATTCATGCTGATAGTTTAGATCCTTTAACAACTCAAGCCAACATGCGGACTCCTTTTCTCGGGAAAAAAGCGGGAGTCTTTGAGTGGCAAGATGAGCCCAACCTTTCAAATCAACCCGCCTATTAATAATTGCCTCGAGAACTTGTTCTAATTTTCCCTCATCAAAATACCCCGGATAACCTTCTCCCAAAAGCCCCTGATTCCCCTCAATTCGACTGGCCAAAACAGGAACCCCAATCGTCATCGCTTCCAAAATGGCATTTGCCCCTCCTTCAAGAACCGAACTATTGACTGTGAGAGAACTCATCGCCATGAGCTGGAGAGCTTCCTCACGGGGCAGTCCGCCAAACCACCGAAAACGGGGATCCTTTTGAGCCCACTTTCCCGCAACTATACGGGAATTTTCGTCCAAGGCCTCTCCGATTTGCCAAACTTCCACGTCATTCCATGCGGGGTTCTTTGCGACGGCTTCAATGGTCAGGAACGGCCTTTTCACCGGGCGCGGATGCCCCACAACCGAGATCGCAAACGGAGGCACCTCGGGATTTGCCCTAATCCCCATGGGATCAAGGCTGTTTGGAACCACCACCGCCTTTTCCTGAAAAGCCTCGGGCAACCGTGCGATTGCCGCTTCCTGAACCACCACAATTCGGTCTGCCTCCCTGAGCGCGCGGTTCCCCACTTCGGAACCTCTCGGAAGACTTTCGTAGAGATCCGTCCCCGTGATCAAAACAATTACGAGCCCATTCGCGACCTTGGCCCGGTAATCGAAGATTGCCGGTGCCCCCTTCACCGCATGAAGAGAGATCAACACATCTGCGGGACAATCGTCATAGAGATGGGAAGCTCGGGCCTCAATCCCCCCCTCCCGAAGAATGCTCACGATCCGTCTGGTCGTGACACTATTCCCCTTTAGCTCGGAGAGCGGGTAGGGCGAAGCCACGCAAACTTTCATGACGGCACAACTTCGTAGCCCTCTCGTCCATCCTTAACGACCCAGCCTTTTCCGGCCAACTCATCACGATAACGGTCGGACGCCTCCCAGTCCTTGCCTTGGCGCGCCTCCCATCGAAGCTTCGCCAGTTCGGCAATCTCGTCAGGCACTTCAACTCCCTCCGGTTCAGGCAAGGTCAATCCAAGAGCCGCAAGAACGGAAAAGAAACCCCGCCAATCAGCCTCGCTTGAGGCCTTCTTAAGATTTCCAAAAAGCTCCCCAAGTGCTGCAGCCGTATTGAGATCTTCATTGAGTTTCTCAAACGCTCCCGCAAAAATTCCCAAATCGCCACTTTTCGCGAGTTCACGATACCCCAGAGCAGTTTGCCCGGCGGCAGCTTTCGCCAACTTGGACAGTGCCTCCCTCGCTGCATGCAGCGATTCCATGGTGAAATTCAGTTGCTTCCGGTAGTTCGCCCCGATCAGCACGTAGCGAACTTCCATCGCCGACCACCCCTCTTCAGCGAGGGCTCCGAGTGTGTAAAGAGTCCCACTCGACTTCGCCATCTTCTTCCCGTTCACGAGAAGGTGGGTCGAGTGAAACCAATGACGCGCAAACTCCCCTCCGCACGAGCACTTGGACTGCGCCAATTCATTCTCGTGGTGAGGAAAAACGAGATCCTCTCCCCCACTGTGCAGGTCGAAAGTCGTTCCCAGATATTTCAGAATCATCGCTGAGCACTCGAGATGCCACCCGGGCCTTCCCTGCCCCCACGGACTCTCCCAATAATTCTCTCCGTCCTCGTCCCGGCGGGCCTTCCACAGCACAAAATCCGCGACATTGTCTTTCTCATACTCGTCCGAGTTCGCGCGCTCATTCTGCGTCTTTCCGAGATCAAGTTCCCTCGTATCCAAACGCGACAACTTTCCATACTCCGAGAAAGATGAGATTTTAAAATAAACCGAGCCGTCCTCCGAGGCATAGGCATGCCCCTTTTCGAGCAATTCCTCAATCATCGCAATCTGCTCCGGCACATGTTTCACCGCACTCGGCTCAACGTGCGGTTCCAAGCAGTTCAGGGACTCGCAATCCTCGTGAAATTTGTCCCGCCACTGTGCGGTAAAATCCTCGAGCGTCCGTCCTGCCGCCACTGAGTCACGGATCGTTTTGTCATCAACATCCGTGATATTACGCACATGCTTAGTCTTCATCCCACCCAACTCGAGAACCCGACGCAACACATCCTGAATCACAAACGTCCGGAAATTTCCGATATGGGCGGGGCCGTAAACCGTGGGCCCGCAGCAGTAAAACCGGAAAGATTTCCCATCAACCGGTTCCAGCGCAACAACCTCACGTCTCAGTGTGTCAAACAACCTCACGCGCGCAGCATTACCAGCCTCACCGCTGCGGGCAAACGAATTTCCCAAGATTGCGTTAACGGCCTTTTCTGGCACAATACTCCCATGAGCAAACGCACCCGAATGATCCTCACCGGCTTCATTCCCATCCTCGGTGTCTCAGCCGCCTTGGTCGGCGTCGGACTCGGCGGAAAACTGCCCGGTTTCACAGGCGAGTTTTTCCGAAAACTCACGGGCTTCATGTTCACCCCAGTCTTTCTCGAACTTACCTTTGCTTTCCTTGGACTCCTCGCTGTTTTCTGGATCAACTCCATCCGGCTTCAACGTGAGGGCGACGAATACGTATCGCTTGAAATCGAAAACGATCAAGACGAACCCCAACCATGAACCTCTCCGAACTTCGCGAAAATTATACCCAGGGAGGCATCAGCAAAGCAGATGTTTCTCCAAATCCGTTTGAGCAGCTTGCTGCGTGGCTTCAATTGGCTCGCGACCAGAAGATCAAAGATTCAAACGCCATGATCGTCGGCACGGCCAACAAAAAAGGCGTTGTCACCTCCCGGACTCTTCTCCTCAAGGGAATCGTCGATGAAAAACTCCAGTTTTTCACCAACTACAATTCTCAAAAGGCCCGTGACCTCGCTGAGAATCCCCACGCTTCCATGACCATTCTCTGGAAAGAACTCGAACGCCAAATCTGCATCCACGGCACCGTTCAAAAGACCTCACGTGAGATCTCCGAAGAATACTTTAAGACCCGCCCCTACGATTCTAAAATCGGTGCTTGGGTTTCTGAAAATCAATCGGCCAGAATTGTAAATCGCGCCGACCTCGAATCCCGAAAGATGGAGTTCGAAGCCCGGTTCCCCAACAAGGACGAAGTCCCCTGCCCCGACTTCTGGGGAGGTTACGAACTTACCCCCTCCCACATTGAATTCTGGCAAGGCCGCGAAGGCCGACTCCATGACCGCTTGTCCTACCACCTTGACGGCAACAATTGGATCCTCGGACGCCTGAGTCCCTGAGCAACGTGCAAGAAGCCTCGGCCGGCGCGCCCCTCACCCTCTACTCATCTTCCGATCTTCAAACCTGGAAAAGGATCAGTGGTGTTCCTTTCGAAGACGGAACTTTGCGTATTCATCAGGATCACCCCGACCTCGACAAAAACGCCCGCTTTTTCCAGATCAGAATCACCTGCCAATAACTCTCCTCTCATTACCCAATCAGCTTTTTAAGCACACGTCCGTGCACATCGGTCAGTCTTCGATCGATGCTATCCTTCCGAAAAGTCAACGCTTCGTGATCAATTCCCAAAAGATGTAGTATCGTGGCATGGATATCATAGACCTCGGTGGGATTGTTCCGGTCGGCCGGCTTATAACCGAACTCGTCACTCTCTCCGTAAGTCACTCCTCCTTTAATTCCTCCTCCTGCAAGCCAGTTCGTAAAGACAAAGGGATTATGATCCCTCCCCTTCTTCCCCTGAGTCGACGGCATCCTCCCGAATTCCGTCGTCCAAAGAATGATGGTATCCTCCAACATTCCCCGTTGTTTCAAATCCTTGATCAACGCGGCCGCCCCGATCGCCATCCCTCGCGACAAGGGGCCATGGTCCCTCTCGATATCCTCGTGACTGTCCCAGTTTCTGCGAGGAAAACCGTTATCGTTCCCTGACCAAATTTGCACGAACTTCACCCCTCGCTCCAGCAAGCGGCGCGCCGACAAACACTTCCGGCCAAAGTAGTCCGCTTCTTCCTTCCAGTTGATCGTCTTCGGCCATTTCGTTCCATCGGGCGAGAGCCCATACATCGCACGAATGTAATCTGGCTCCCTCGATAAATTCAAGGCCTCAGGTGCCGCAATCTGCATTCGAGCCGCCATCTCATAACTCTGAATCCGGGCCTCCAATCGTGAATCCCCTTTGCGCCCTTCAGCATATCCGCCGTTCAGTTTTGCCAAAAGCTCACCGGCATCTCTCTCCGCCGCCGGAGTCAAATACTCCGCGCTTTTCGGTGGAAAAAGATGCGTCACCGGTTCCGGAGTTCCGGGCCGAATGATCGTCCCTTGACTCATCGCGGGGAGAAAAGCCGAACTCCAGTTCTTCGGCCCGTTCGAGGCAAATCCCCGACGGTCGGGCAGAACCACAAAGGTCGGAAGATTCTCGTTCATGCTGCCGAGTCCGTAACTCACCCATGATCCCATTCCCGGAAATCCAGGACGATCAAATCCCGTTGCCTGCAAGTAGGTTGCCTGGCTGTGGACCCCGGTCTTCCCCACCATGTTGTGCACAAACGCCATCTCATCCACGACCTCACCAAAAGGAGACACCGTCTCTCCCAGGAGCTTTCCGCAACCACCGTGACGAGAAAACTCCCATACCGGTTTCATCCAAGGACCAAGCCCGTTTTGAAAGGTCTCAATATGCTCTCCGAAATCCGACTCCTCACCGTGCCGCTTCAACAACTCCGGTTTGAAATCAAAGAGATCCAGATGGCTCGCCGCCCCTCCCATGAAGAGCTGCACAACCCGCTTGGCCTTGGGTCGGTGGTGTGGCTCTCCGAGAACACCTTCGGCCCTGAGATTTTCCCCGAGCATCGAGGCCAGAGCAATCCCTCCCAATCCTCCTCCGGAACCGCAAAGAAAATCCCGTCGCGATGGCATCTCAATCGACATAACTAAACTCGCTGAGATTAAAGACCACCCGGCACATAGCCGCAACGCCATGATCTGTTGCATACTTCCCCAATAGCTTTCGTTCCTCACCGGTCGCCAATCTCCCCAGCGCCAACCCGATCACTTTTCCAACCACATCTTCCTCACCCTCGACCCGTTTCGCAAAGTGCTCTGCCAAGCGAACCATGAATGTATTATTTAACATCGCGAGTGCCTGTAACGAGGTCGTGGTCTCACCTCGTTTCTCCACCAAAAGCGACGGATCCGCACAATCCAATGCGTCCATAAAAGGCTGGGGCTGGGAACGAACCAGAAAACGATAAACCGACCTGCGATGGGTCGATCGATCATCCGGATCAGCCAGGTGATACTGGTAGTGCGGCGAGTGCTCGGGCCTTTCGATCACAAAGTCCCGAAACGAGGGGCCACCCATTTTAAAATCCATCATGCCTGAGACCGATAACACGGTATCTCGAACTGCTTCCGCTTCCAAACGCCTGCGGCTCTGTCTCCAAAGAAACCGATTGGACGCATCGCTCTCTTCATTTCTCACATTGCCCGCCGTCCGTTGACGATACGTCTCGCTGTTGAGAATGAGGCGATGTAAATCCTTCATCGACCCCCCTCCATCTCGGAACTCCACCGCAAGCCAATCCAGCAACTCCGGATGGGATGGCTTTTCCCCGATCCGTCCAAAATCATTGGCCGTGATTACCAGGCCCAGTCCAAAATGCGTCTGCCAAACTCGGTTCACGATACTCCGCCAGGTCAATTTGTTTTCCGGATGAACAATCCACTCCGCCAAGGCAGCGCGGCGGTCACCCTCGGGATGATCCTCATCCAAATCAAAATCTGAAATTCCAGAGACAATACCGGGCACCGCTCGCGGAACCACGAGCTCCCGTGGGAGCGTCACCTCTCCACGGTCGAGCACCCGGATCTCGCGAGGCTTGCCTCCAACACTTCCCCGCCCTTTAAAATTCCCACTCCCGTGATGAACCATTCCCACAAATACTTTTTGAGGTTTGGGCAGATCCAAAATCAACCGGTCCACCTTCTCCAGTTTTCCTTCCAGAGCAGTCCGTAACTCCAGGGACTCACCGGCGACTTGCTTTAGAATTTTTTCAAAACGCACCCGAAGTTCTTCCTCCGATCCCGTCGCCCCTTTCCCCGAAACCCCATCAATAAGATTCGCGCTCCCCCATCGTGGCATCGCTTCAATCGAGTCAAGCGAGGTCACGCTCAAGGCCACCCTTTTCTCCCCGCCTGAAACCACTTCCATTTCCGACAGGGCAAAAATCCAGTCCCGACTCATGGCCTGCCCAGCCTGTCGACGGTTCCATAATTTGGTAGCCACCACTCTCACATAACGCCCCTTCGCCCCGCCCCCCTTCACGACGAAGGCACCGGCTCCCGGACGTTTCACATCCGCTCCGGTAAAATCACCAATCACGACTTTTGTCAAAAAACTGGCATCGTCGGAGGTCTCAATGCGAAGACGGTGTGGAAAACCAAAGTCGTCGAATCCGTATTCACTCGATCCCAAAAGTCTCACCTCATTCACCGGGACATTTTCCCCCAAATCCACTTGAACCCACTTTTCCATATTCTGGGAAACTGCCACCTCGCTATGAAATCCATAGTGATTCGACCTCCCGATCTCCGCCCTCTTCAATTCACTTTCCAATTCCCTGATTTCATCAGTCTTGGCCTCTTCAATGACCTTCGATTGCCCGCCGATCTTGCTCTCCAATTCCCCACGTTCGTCCTTCAACGACTTCCTCTTCGCCGCCACTTCCAGATCGAGATCGTATTCCCGATCAGCCCGATCTAGGGCCGCGAAAACCGCCTGCAGGGAATAGTAATCTTCCATTGTCACTGGATCCACCTTGTGGTCATGACACTGGGCACACTGCACGGTGAGAGAGCAAAAGGTATTCATTGCCACTGTCACCATGTCATCCCGGTCCAAATGACGAGCCACTTTCCCATCAATCTTCTCTTCGGGCAACTCGGCGTGACCGATAAAATCCCATGGCCCCGAAGATAAAAAGCCCAGCGCCACCATCCCGTCTTCCGTCCCGTGCCAGAGCACATCCCCCGCCAACTGCTCTCTCACAAAGCGGGCATACTCCTTATCCTGGTTAAAAGATCGGATCAAATAATCTCGGTAAGGCCAGGCATTCTCCCTCGGTTTGTCTTTGTCATAGCCATGGGTCTCACCAAAGTGTGTCACATCCATCCAATGCCGGGCCCATCGCTCGCCATATCTGGGTGACTCCAACAATTCATCGACCAGTTCACGATAGGCTTCCGGCCGCTCGTCCAACACGAAGGCCTCAACTCGCTCCAGCGTCAAAGGCATTCCCCACAAATTATAGGCCAACCGCCTTGCCAAAGTCCTGCGATCCGCTGGCGCTGAATTCTCAAGCCCCACCTCCCGCTGCGTCGCCCGCACAAAACGATCCACAACATTCTCTTCTGCCCCGGCAGGTAAAGGCGGCCGTTTCAGGTCCCTCATCGACCACCAAACCCCGTCATCAGCACCAGCCCATAACAAGGCCAGCAACCAAAAGAACCCCGTAATCTTCACAGAACACACTCTATCGGTTATCGCCAATCAACCCAAGCCTTCAGATCTAAACTCCAAATCCCCCAGAGAGAGAGCCCCGATGTCTCCATCGCGGGGCTTTAAAAAGGTGTGGTGGCTCATCCCGGAATCGAACCAGGGACACAGGGATTTTCAATCCCCTGCTCTACCAACTGAGCTAATGAGCCTCACAGCAATTGCTGCGGGCGGGTGATAAAGTCGGTGACGGGACTTGGCAATAGAAAACAACTTCCTTTCCTCCACTTTTTTTAGCCCCCCATCTCAAGTAATTCTCGAAACTGGGGCAGAACATGGAGGTAGAGCGAGTTTTTTCCCCCGCGCGAAAGTTGACTCGCCACCAACCCCTCGGGGTCATCGAAATCCGCCGGACCGCTGAGGTCCACGCAATGACCATCGGCACAAACCGATTGGCAAAGGTGGGGATTTCCCTTCTCCCGGCTGACCCGAACCTTGCATCCCGGAGCAGACATCGAAAGCTCTGCCAAGGGCGCGGCATCCTCATCCCATTCAAGGTTGATGGTGATCGGACTCCCTTCCTTCGAAGAAGCCGTCCACTCATCTCCCTGACCCGATTCCACTTTCCAACCCGACCGTGTGATCACCCAGGAAAGAAGTAGAAGCGCCGCCATTCGATGGTCGGGGTGGGCTTTGACCTTCACCTCTTCGAGCTTCGGAAAGGATTTTTGTGCTTTCGGGTCGTCAAACAATCTCGCCACCGCAAGACGGTAAAAATAACTCCGAGTCCACGATAAATCCTGAGTAACTATCTCGCCCTTGGTATCCTCCCGCGCTTTGACGAGACGTCGAAAACTTGCCTTCGGATCGCGCCAACTGGCACTATCAAAAATTAGCCGATCAAGCAGCCGATAGAGCCGCTCTTCAAAGAGATCAGAAAAGTCCCCCTGCCACCAAAAGACCAGCGGCAGGTCGCTGTTGAGATGCGCGAAAACCGTATTCCGCAGCCGTCCCATCGAGTAGCCGCTCAGTAAAAAAGAAATCTGCTCGGCACAGATCGATTTCTTCCCATGAGCCAAATGACAATGCGCGGTAATCCATGCTTGCAGCGATGACTTCTTCGCTTCCCGATCCATCGCGATCAGCACCGCACGGCAGGCATTCTCCCGTGTCAGTTTCTGAATCGTCTCCGAATTCTTGATCAGCTGCTTCGGATCCTCGGTGTAAACGAGGAAGTTCATCAACGAAGCATTCGTGCTCGCTTCGTCCGCCTCCCAAAGCTTCTTAAGTTCGCCATCAATCGCGCCAACCTCGACCGGCAGGCCCAGCCCTTCTGTGGAAATCACGTCGCTCATTTAAAGCCTCCTCCAGGTGCGTCCATCCTTCGCGAGCAATTCATCGGCCTCCCGCGGACCCCACGAACCAGCCGGAAATTCAACCATCGGCGGTGAATTGTCACTCTCGTGCCAGACATTCTCAATATTATCGATAAAGCGCCAGGCCTCCTCCACCTCATCGCGCCGGGCAAACAAAGTGGCATCACCCGCCATCGCATCAAGAAGCAGCCGTTCGTAGGCCTCTGGACTACTGGTTCCGAAACTGCTCGCGTAATGAAAGTCCATCTTCACCGGCTCCATCCTCAGTGTTGTCCCGGGGAGCTTCGAGTTCATCCGCAGGGAAATTCCCTCGTCCGGCTGAATTCGGATCACCAGCACATTCCCCGCCGGAACCCCACCGGGCATGGCATTAAAAAGAACGCTCGGTGTTTCTTTGAAGTGAATCGAAATCTCAGTTGCCTTCTTCGGCAGCCGCTTGCCCATCCGCACATAGAAAGGCACTCCGCTCCACCGCCAGGTATCGACCATGCAGCGCAAAGCCACGTAGGCTTCGGTCTCCGACTCCGAGTTCACGCGATCCTCTCCACAGTATCCGGGGACTTCTTCACCATTGATGTTTCCAGCAACGTATTGTCCACGGATGACATTTTCAGCAACCAACTCGGGCGTGTCCCACTGCCGCAGCGAACGGATCACCTTGACCTTTTCGTCCCGCACTCCGTCAGCAGTCAAATCGGTCGGCGGCTCCATTGCCACCAAACTTAATAGCTGTAACAAGTGGTTTTGCACCATGTCGCGCAGAGCGCCCGCCTTGTCGTAGTATCCCCCGCGTCCGCCCTCCATGCCCAAATGTTCGGCACACGTAATTTGGATATGATCAATGTGCTCCTTGTTCCACATGGGCTCAAAAATGGCGTTCGCAAACCGAAGAACCATGATGTTCTGCGCCGTCTCTTTACCCAGGTAATGATCGATTCGATAAGTATCCTTCTCCTGAAAGGTGCCATTGACCACCTCGTTCAAATGTTGGGCCGTCGCCAGAGTTGTGCCAAAGGGCTTTTCGACAATCACCCGTGACCAGCACCCCTTGCCATCAGGCCTGTCCTGGCTCAATCCCGCCTTCTTAAGGTTCAGCAAAATGTCGTCAAAAAATTCCGGGGCGCTCGCAATGTAGAAAAGTCGGTTCCCCTTTTCTCCCCGCTCTCGATCAATCTCATCAAGTCGCTCCGCCAATTGACGGTAGCCATCTTCATCCTGAAACTCACTTTGATGATAATGGATGTTCGCTGCCAAACTTTCCCAAATCTCATCATCGTGTCCGGTCCGTGACACCTTGCGATTCAGTTTCTCGAGACCCTCGCGGAAAAATTCATCGCTCCAGTCCCGACGGGCAAAGCCCAAAATTTGTACCCCCGCCGGCAGTTCGCCGTCGCCCGCCAAATTATAAAGGGCAGGAATCAGCTTCCGATGCGTCAAATCACCGGTCGCTCCAAAAATAACAACGCTACACGCCTCGGCAAGATTGCGAGACACGAGATCCTCGCGAAATGGATTACTCACACACCCTTCTCACACAGGATCCACCCATTTTCAACCCCCGACGGGTCAGGCATTCAAAAATCGCACTCATCTTCCATTCCAGTTGTGCTTCGGATACCGCCCCGCCAAATCTTTCTTCATCTGCTTAAACCCCCGTTCCCAAAAGCCTGGCATATCAGTTGTCACCTGCCACGGTCGCTGGTTCGGAGCCAAAATCTTCACCACCAAAGGGTGCCCATTGGCAATCACCGGAGTCTCTTCCACTCCATAGAGTCGCTGCACTTTTTCCTCACACCAAGGCTCGCTCCCTGATTCATAAAGGACTCGCGTATTGACCCCGTTCGATAACGTGATCTTCTCTGGTGCAAACGACTCGAGCGCCTGTTTTTGTGGAGCCGAAAGCCACTGGTCCAAGGTCCGCCACGGATCCCGGTCCCGGACCTCCTTGAATGTCGTCGCCCCCGCGCAAATCTGCGAAATGGCCGACTCGCGATCATCCTCATCAAATCCCGGAAGCTCCAACTCAGGCCTCGCCTTACTCAAAAAATCCAGACGGGCAATCCATCGCTCCACTTTGTTGTCCCACTTTTTCAATATCAACTCCCCCGCAATCACCCGCTGCGCCAACAATCCCCCTGCCAAATCCGGATCAACTTCCCCTCCTCTTTTTTCCTCCAAAACCAGCCCGCGAAATGTCCGCTGTTTGACAGCGACCACCCGACGGGCAATCTCGTCGAAGATCACATTTTCACTCTCCCTGATCTCATCGGAAGGAATCCAATCTTCATCAATCTCAACACAGCGCGAAAGCCTCACCGACCGCTCCCGCCCCTCCACTTCAATGACCTCCGCAGCCAGGAAAAGGGGCGAATGTTTCACCACCGACTTGGAATGCAGCTTCCCTTTGCGACCACCCACCACGTGGCACACCACACTCCCCTGATCCCGCCTCACCGCCAACCGGTCCCCAAACGCCAGCAGCATCGCCTTCGCGCAAGCTTCCCCGCGCTGGCGAAAATCCGGTTCCTTGATCCTCACTCCACGCTTCTGCATCAGGCGGCCAATCTGTTGAAAATTCTTCCACGTCTCCCTCGCCCCCCGTGCCAACACTCCCAGCGTATCGCAATCCCGGGGACGAAAGTCCGCCGCCTTCGCTGATCTCATCGCCAGCCACTCGGCCGCGAAATCATTCTTCCACCCCGGTTCTCCTTCCAAAAAATCCGCCCACTTCGTTCCCCGATCCCCCTTCTTAAAAAGCCCCTCCCCCTGCACCGCTGCCGCCACAAAAAGCACTTCGCCCAAACACTCCCGCCCGTGGAGCACGAGAGAAGCCAGACGTGGATGCATCGGCAATCGCGCCATCTCTCTCCCCATTTTCGTCAACCTCCCCTCGCGATCCAGAGCACCCAGCCACGTCAACAAGTCCTCCGCTTCATTCCGTCTTGTCACCTCGGGAGCATCGAGCCATCGAAAGTCATCCACCCGGACAACTCCGAGCCGTTTCAAAAA
>TARA_B110000037_G_scaffold29276_1_pt1 | contig 13306 bp, 7 predicted proteins | sample TARA_B110000037 | Tara Oceans TARA_B110000037 (sample SAMEA4397196) | marine metagenome | biome: Polar Biome; feature: [MIX] marine epipelagic wind mixed layer (ENVO:01000061); material: water (ENVO:00002006), including particulate matter (ENVO:01000060) such as... | depth 10-100 m
TTCAAAATCTGGTGAATATATTACTATCATAAATGATGATTATACAATTAATATGGTTGAGCCAATTTATTCTAACGCTAGCATTACTTTTAATATTTCAGATATTTCAGATATTTCAGATAATTCAGATAATGATGTAATATGTGTAAAAGTTGAAAACTATATATATATCATACTCTCTAATGTAAATTTAATATTGAAATGGAATATTATTAATAAGACCACTACAGGACTTGTAATTAACGAATATCAAATTTTACAAAGACAGTTTAGTAAAGCAATATATAGTAAGATTTCTAATAAAATATATTTAATTCCATATAATATTAATGTATTATATACTATTGATTTTGCTACTGATGACATTAAGGCTGTTAATTTAGAAGGTTTAACTAATTCACAAGCTTTTTTTACAACTGCTATTGAAACACACGGATATATTTATATGATTCCTGAATCATATGTTTCTATATATGTATTTAATATTTATAAAAATAAGTTGGACATTACTATTAATATTTCAGCATATAATAATGAATTATATACATCTAATAAGTTTATTAATGCACATTTATTTGAAGACGCATTACGGAAAAGAATTTTTGTTATTCTAAATAAATCAAATAAACTTGGATTAATTGATTATGATTATGATCAAGCACCTGGTACTATTTTAGATTCTAAACCTAATTTTGATTTAATATCTTGTAACTTATTCACTAAAAATGATACTAGTGAATATAATTTAACTAAACCTTTTGAATTAAGCATTGGAACATATTATAATACTAATAATACTAGAGGTACTGTTTTATATGATTTATATACACCTGCGACTAGTAATACAAGTTTATGGAGGCCTAAACCTGTTATTAGGTTATCCGACAACACCTTCTTTAGCAATAATATTGAAAACAATCAGTATTTTCAAGATAAAGATTCTAAAAAAATATTTGAAATAGATGTTAATTCTATCGATTATTTTAACTCTACAGACACAATTGATAAATTGGCTATTAATAATATTTATTCAATAAATAATAATACTATTTATTTTATTCCTTATAAGTCTCTTTATTTGTTAGCACTTGAATTAGATGAAATTGTACCGGTTCTTAAAAATATTAGTATTGACAACACAATAGACGGAAACACAACTAATTTTCAAGATTTTATGAAAAACGTTAATGGTAAGTTTAATTCTTCAATTATAGTTGAATCTAAGTTATACTTAGTTCCGTATATTGATCAGACTAATTCGAATGATATAAATATTATCCCTTTCGTTATTTATGATTTTTCGAACAATAATGTTAAAGTTATAGATCTTAAACCATATATCGCAACTGTTGATGGAACAGCAAAATATGAAAAACTATTTTGCAAAGTTTTGTTTTATAATGATGAAGGAAACAAATATTTATTTATAATCAAAGAAAACACAATATCGTCATCATTTGTATATAATATTAATGAACCGGAAATAAACACTATTATTGATAATGATTATGCTGAGTATTCAGATGGTTATATTAAAGACAACAAAATTTATTTATTAAGCAATACATCAAATACGTTATACACAAAAATAATTTCAATTAGTGATGATGATAAAGTCACATTTAAAACAGATAAGAGTAAAGACTTTACAGACTCTGCCTCTGTCGATAATCCGGTATATTCTAAAATACTTTATTATAATGATATATTATATTTAATACCTTTTAATGGTTCTGAAATTGGCATATTTAATACTACCAATAATTCACTTAATACTAAAGTAATAACAAATAGTGGATATACTATTAATGAAGAACTCTTTAAAGGAGGTACTTTAATAAAATTAAATAACAAAATGTATATTATTATGGTTCCATTTAAAGCAACAAAATTATATTTGTATAATATTACTGATGATGAATTTACATATATAGAGGATTCTATTTTCAAAAATAATAACTTTATAGACTGTACAGTTGATCTTAAAGGTAATATTTATATGAACACATCAACAGGTACTATTTTATATTATTTATTGTCTATTGAAAAATTTTATTTAAAACCTCGATTACCAGTTCTTACTAAAGAAACTATTAGTTTTAAAGATATATATCAAAAATTTCACAGTGATTATGTTTATCCAGGTTATAATTATAATAATAAACAAATCAAGTTTAGTGATTATTTTAATAAAGGTGGATCATTATATTATACTACAAATACTAATAAAAATAATATATTTGTAAGTGAAGATAATATAGATATATCTATTGCAAATTCAAACTCTACAACAAATTCAACTTATAATGATTTTATAAAATTACAGTCAAATGTTCCTTTATATTTATCTTATTATAATAAAATTAAATCTCAACGATATGAATATTATGACAGTTATGATGGTATTAATACTCATATAATTGATAGCATACACCTTAGTCCTGATAATAAGTATTTTTATACTGTAAAAACAAGTTCTGACACTACACCATTAACATTTAAAAATATACAACATAAATATACATCCAATATAACTTTTATAACTTTTGATCATATATCCGCCAGTATATTAACTAACTTTCAAATTAATTTAAATGAAATCAGTATTAAAGACAGTTTAGATACTACTAATAGTATATTAGATTTTACTACAGTTACAATTTTAAATAATAATAATACATCATTAAAAACTAAAATATTAGATATTAATTCAAGTAATTTTATTAAACATGGTATAACCGAAACTACACCAATCGAAACTATGAAACAATTATCTACAATAAACGTGAATGTTAACGGAATAATCAAAAAAGGTATTGATATTATGATAGATGGATTATATAACACAACTTATGCCAATGATGATACTTACCTATCTAAATTAGAAACTATTAATATTAACATCGGTGATAAGGGATTAATACTATATGGTGATAATATTAATAGAAAAACTTTGATTATTTTAAATAATCCTAGAAATTTATTAAAAACTTTAACTGTTAATATATACGAAGATATATCATATGATATTAATTCATATTATACTGCTAATATTACTAATACTACTAATACAAAAATAACTAAGTTAATTTATAATATTACGTCTGATATTGATATTGATATTAATATTGATGATTATAAAGATTTTATATATTTAACAGACATCATTATTATTACTAATAATAACATTACATTTACAAGTACTATTGAATTGCGTCATAAACTAAATATTATTATATATAATAATTAAAAAATATATATATTATAAATGAAATTACTTATTTTTTTAGCGTTTATAACAACAGTATATAGTGTTAATAATATTACCGTTCTTAATAATAATAAAATATATTTATCACATACATCTAATTGTGTTATATATGAAATTAGTAATCATTCAACACAAAAAATAGTTGTTGGTCAAAGTAATTTTTATGGTAATATTGATAATGATGATGGGAAAAAAGCTCTTATTAAGAATCCTCGAAATATTATAAAAAATACTAAGGATACTATGTTATATTTTATAGATAATGATATTCAAATTAAAAGTGTTCAAATATACAGCGGTATTATATACGGAACTGTTGTTGATACTATTATCGAAACAAACACATCTGAACATATTTTTAATGCTTCTAGTTATACATATTCGAGTTCTGAATGTAATATTGAATATATATATTTTACAGGACCTAAAAACTTATATAAAGTATTTATTTCAACTACTGATAATAACGCATTTGAAACATCCAATAACACGTTAGATAATAATTCAAATTTTATAAATATTTCTTATCACAGCAGCGCATTATATTATTGTTATAAAAGCGATGATCAGTTTTATTTTAAAAAAAGCAGTAACTCTTACAATTTTAATGTTGAAAGTGATACATCATTAAATATTAATTATACAATTGAAGAAATAACAGGTTTTGCATTTGCAAATGATATTTTAGTAATTTGTGGAACAAGACATGATTCTAATATATTAGAATCATTTACCGAACATAACGATAGTACTTATACTAATAAGAACACTACAGATATTAAAGAAACATTAACAGCATTAATTAATTATACAGCTATTTATAATGATAATAATACTGATAACCCTTATATAATTGGTAGGCGGTCTGATAGAAAAAAATTTATCAAAATTAATGCTAAAACTTTAACTATTAATAGCACTTCCGGTAGTAATGTTGTTAATATGAGTGCTGATAATAATATTACCGTTCGAAATGCAAATACTACTTATAAAATAGTTTCAAATATAGTGTATAATAATAAATATTTAAAAAATATTACTGAAAATATAATTTTATATTATAATAACAGTTCTAGTAATATTCAAATTATTAAATATGTTATTCCTATGTTTAAAACTACAAGATTACCATTAGGTAATTTTAGTAATATTGCTGATATAGCAATCGATAAGTTAAATACATTATATATTGCAAATAAAACAAATACCAGTGCAAATATATATACGGTTGATTTAGATAAAAAAAATTATAATAAAGTATTAATTTATTCTAACATTTTACCAATCAAATCTTTAAGTTATTTTGAACATGATAATACAAAAACTTTACATTATATTACAGACCAGAATTATGCTGTTATTAATTTAACTACACATACTACTGAAATATTTTCTAATATTGTTCAAACAAATGATACTGATTCGTTAAGTAAAATAAATGATTTCATTATTGATAATAACTACGAAATAGGGTATATTGCCTTTGAAAAAAGACTAAAATGGTTTTATGTTTAATTTATAAACAAACGATAAACAATGTTGAATATTAACTATAACATATATATCATTATTTTTTTCATAAATAAACATTGGTATTATCGAAGATACTAATTTATTTTTATAAAATGTTGAATTAACATTCACTATTATATTATTTAATGTACATAACATATCATTATAATTAAAACATTTAATTATAGGGTTTGATGTTTCTTCATATAAAAACTGTAATTGCTTTGATATGTATATAATATCAAAATCAGAATTCATAAAGAATACAAAAGTACCTACATATTTTATATTCTTTTTATATTCTTTATGATAACATAAACCAACATAATAATCTTTATATTTTATTAAATTCGTTTTAGGATAATATGGATAAGATATATTTTTATTTATAAAAATATTGTTACTATAATCATATATTACCAAAGGGTTAAACGATTTTATAAAATATAATAATCCGTTTTTTACAACCGGTACCCAATTCTTTTCAATAACATTAGCTTCAGATGGAACCGATAATTCTTTTAAAGTTGTTAAATCTGATATATACATTACCCTATGTTTATTAACCCTATGCGATAAACCATTAAAAATTATATATAATTTATCATTATACATAAAAGGTATAGGATCATAACAATCTAAATTATTATAATAAGACACGCCATTTATATACACACTATACCTTTCTTTACAATATCTTTGTTCAACTGTTATATCATTGTATTTTATAGTTTTTAAAGAATTATAAGAAGTTATATTTTCAATATATTCGGTTTCAATATCTTTTTCAAAAATATCAGATAAATATAAATAACTTAAAAACGGTATATGGTCATAATGTCTTATTGGTTCCCTAATATCTAGATATTCTATATTTACTAATTCAACAAAAGCATTAAATATCACTAACTGATAATGAAGATTTATATCTGATACTGATAACCAACCACATAACTTTTCAAAAATCTTAATAGGATAAATAGCATTAATTGACATTGTATAAGGTTTATTATTCAAGTTTTCAATAGAAAACTTAGTATTAAAATGTTGATTATAAGACTCTATTATATTATTAACATCTGATGTCATTAAAGGTAATATTCTATCATTTATAGCTATATATAAATTAGATTTATGAATATATATTGTAGTCGCTTTAAGATATTCATAAATAGTATGATGGTCGTATTCGTTATTAAATATACCTATAAAATCATATTTTTTATATTCATTATAATCATATAATGACAAATAAATATTTTTGGTATTAAGATTAAGAACATTGACATCAGATTGTATAGTATCCGAAATAAAATTATAATAAAAGTTAAAATCCGTTAAACTATATTTATCCGCTAAAGAATATACAATTAAATTAGATTTATTATAAAATCTATTTTTATTGAACTCGGATATCATTCTTTTTTTTGTTAAAGAAATAGATAAATGACTAATAGACTTATTAATAGTTTTAATACATCAAGTAATGTAAATGTTAAGTATTATAAAGGATACTCCGGATCTATTACAGAGTTTCCGTGTATCGTAGATATTAGTAATTGTTTAACTATATCAGATATGCTATGTAATATTGAAAACTTTAGAAACAGTAATTATAATTCCGATGATGTTGATATTATAACTAGTTTTAATACTGAAAATACGATAGAAATCGCTAGAAATACTTCAAATATATACATTAGAGGACATTTTGATTATGATAGTATAACTATAACATCTAATATAATTTACACTCATAATTTATATATTAATAGCAATTTATATGTTGCTGATAATATAACCGCATTTTCGAGTTATAATTCATCTGATAGTAATTTAAAATATGATATTTATGATATTACAAATTCTTTAGAAAAAGTAGAGAAACTTAGACCTGTTAGTTTCAAATGGAAAAGTACGGATTTATATGAAGTTGGTTTTATTGCGAATGAACTAGAAGAAATATTCCCAGGACTAATAAAAGAAAATGAATATAAAATGATACGTGAAAATAAACTTATACCGTATTTAATAGATTCTATTAAAACTTTAAAAAATCGTATTACACAAATAAAAAATGCAAATAACAAATAGTTGTATAGGTAGTAATATAACAATATACTATAAAAAAAACACTAGTCTTCATAACAATATTAAAAATAATGATAATAATATATTAACAGATGGTATTCCTATTATAAAAAGTAGTAATTTATCTTATCTTAACAGTGTATATCCTTTTAGTAATATACTGGAATCTAAAAAGATAACAGTAAAATCACATTTACCAGCGGTAGGTTATTATGATATAACGATTGAAAATAATAATATTAGTAATATATCAATATCTGATACTTTTTATCCTTATTGTCATTCTAATTTTGAAGGTTTAGTTATTAATAAAGATTTTTCTATAGAAAAAGAACTATTAGTAAAAGGTAATATAACAGCATTTTCAACAAGCATACCATCTGATATTAGGCTTAAAAAAGATATATATAATATTACAGATGGTTTAACCATAATTAATAAACTAAGACCTGTTCAGTTTAAATGGAATAAAAATAATGAAGAATATATAGGATTTATAGCACAAGAAGTAGAACACGTAATACCAAATTTAGTGAAAGAAATTGAAATAGACGGAGTAATGATAAAAGTTATTAAAGAAGATAAACTATTACCGTATCTTGTAGATAGTATAAAAAATATTAGTAATAGATTAAGAAAATATGAATCATTCTAATCAATATAGATTTTATTTAGAATCCGCAAATCGCTTAACTATAAAATATAATTCATCCGATTTTATATTCTCTAATAATAGCTTAGGAACTAGCAATCAATTAAATACATTAATCGGATTAGGATTAGATAACACACTAGATAATGATGAATTATCCAATAGTTATACCGTAGATCAAGATAAAACAGCAAATCTTAAGTTTAAAATACCATGTGTTGGTTATTATAATACCGATTGTAATGAAATATTACCAGAGTTCTTTATGAATACTTACACTAGTAACGGTATTACAAGTTATCATATGTCATCAAAGCTTATAGTTGATAGCAATTTATATGTTGCTGATGATATTACTGCTTTTTCTACATATTATACATCTGACAAGAATCTTAAACACGATATTAACGATTTAAATAATTGTTACGATATTGTAAGCAACCTAAATCCGGTTGGTTTTAAATGGATTAAAAATAATGAAGAATCTGTTGGATTTATAGCACAAGAAGTTGAAAAAATAATACCAGCTATTGTTAAAACAGACAATAATAATTGTAAAGTCCTAGCAGAAACTAAGATTATTACATACCTTGTTGGAGCTATTCAAGAACTCGATAAAGAATTACGGGAATTAGAAGAATCTTTTAATTTATAATATTTTTTTAACATTTCTAAATCAGGTTTTTGTTTATAATATTTTTTAAGTTTATCATCTAAATCATCATAATTAATTGTTATCATTGATGAATAACCTATCGGTGCAATTTCATAACCATTGATATCATATATAGTTGTATTAGTATTACGTAAAATTTTACTAATATTAGCTTTCTTTAATTTACTATCAGACGTAATTAATAATTTTAGTGGTTTTAATGATTTAAATGGTTTAGATGATTTAGATTGTTTAAATGATTTAAATGATACACCTAAATGGTTATCACCACCTAATATTTTATCAATTTCATTATATATTAATTGAGTTATATTTATATAACCAAAATTTAACATATATTCTATTTTACAATTAAAATAATTTCTAATTATTTGAATTAATTCCATTAATTCAGGATATATTTTATTTGTTCTTGGAATCTGTAAAACATTATCAATTAAATGAATTATATCATTCAATATAGATTCTAATATATTTCTTTCTCTAAACATTCCTAATTGATTCATATTATTCAAAATCATTTTTAATATTTCGTCTTTAACTTCCTGCGTTTTATTAATATTTCTGTAAAGTTTTGCATCACTAATATTAGTTCTAATTTCATTATCAATAATACTATTAATTCTGTCAATGTTATCAAAAGATTTAATAAATGTGTTTTGATTTGCAATTCCATCAAATATACCAGATAACTTAAACCATGTTCTTATTAAATTATTATTAGAACTAATCACAAAACATAAATTATTAGATAACTCAGCATTACATAATAAATCTACAATTAATAAATTAAAATCATATTTAAAATTATTATCGGTAACTAATGTAGTTACTTTATAATTATTTTCAATTCCTATTAAAAATTCACCATTATCATAATTAATTATATTATATGAAACACAACTATCTTTTTGAAAATATTGATAAATCTTATTAATTATTAATTGATGAATAGTATATTTAAGATTTAAAAATGGATTTAACATATTATTACATTCTTGTAGTAAATTCATAAATATATAATTATTATCATGGGTTATATAAATTTTATTTTCTATAATAGTTGTTTTTCTTTCATAATCTTCTGGATCATATGAAATAATATTATTAAATGTCATATTATTGAAAGATAATAATAATGAATCTGGTGTATTTAATATTATTTTTTTTAAAAGATTTTTAGCAAAATAATTGTTTTTTGGTGGTACAATATCACAATAAATATATGTAACATTATGTTTATTATATTCAATTTCTTTTATTATTTTAATGATAGTTCCTGGTAATAATAAAACTTGTTTTAATATATCATCAAAACTAACATAATCTATATTATTTGGAATTCTAAAAATATATACATATACTTTATTAATAAAACTACTTCCATATCTAGCATAACCTATCGCAATATTTATATTTAATGATGTTGATAAAAATGCAGATATCATATTACCATGTAATTTTTGTTTTGTTCCGTGAAATGAATAAATAGTTTGTATTTTTTCTATTTTTCTAGTAAAATTAACATAAGTAAATACTTTTAATAATCTATTTTTAATTTCTTGACTTAAAACAAAATAAGGTGTTGTTATTAAATTAAATAATTCAATATTAAGATCAGCGCTAAAACTTCCATTTCCTTCAATATTTTTATAAAATTTTTCCATTTGTTTTAAATTATTAAGTTCCAATGTAGAACTTATATCAAAAACTTGAATACTATACAAATTATATAAAAAATCATATACACTTAAAACACTATAACCAGCAGTTCCTTTAAAATTATTATGTATAATATTAGTATTTTCACCTCTTTTAATAAATGAAACATTATTTTGAAGTATTGCTGTTAATGTTTTATTGACTTCTTTATCTGGATAAATTTGATTTACTATATTAAACTCTTTTTCTGTATTTTCTTCTATTATTTCAATATTATCTTTAAATTCTTGTGAAAAAGCATTTAAGAATGCTATTAAATTTATTAATTTATTATCATCTGAATCTTTACATGAAAAGTATTTTGGTATTGTTTTATTATATTTTAAAATAAGTTCTGTTATATCAGGTGTATTACTAATAATAATATTAGGTTCAAATAAAAACGTATTATCTTCTTTTTTATTAAATACATATATTCTATTAAATAATGAATTAAATAATATATCATCTTTATTCATATCATAAAAATTATTTGAAACTATTGATAAAAAATTATCTGTTAAATTATTACCAGGTGATATATTATAATCTGCTGTTATTTTATCAAAATAAAAAAGTTCGTTTTTTAGATGTATAAAATTATTATCATAACATACTATTTTATTATTTAAATTATTAATTGCAAATAGATTTAATATAATTGCAAAATGTTCAACTAATTTATTAATATGTATTTTTGAATTATTTTCAATATATTTACAAGAATCAAAATAATTAACAAAATAATTAATATTTTCTGTATTATTAGCAAACTTATCCGATATTAATTCTAAATTTATTAATAATAATATAAGTTTTTCATATGTATAATTATTATACAATTCTTTACATTTACTTAAAATATTATCATAATAATTTATTAAACCACCTTTTTTATTAGATTTTTTTATATTAAAAGATTCAAATAATTTTTCAATATCTACAATATCTTTAACTTCTTTCATTTTATATTTTTTATAACATACTTGAAGTATTTGTTTTGTTATATCACTATTATAGTTTATAATATTATTTGTTAAAGGGTTTTTTATTTTATCTTTACCAATTTTTATAGTTTGACATATAGATTTACATGTTTCTTTTGAAATATTATCAAAATTATATTTTTTATTTGAATTATTAAATTCTAATATTTTTACCATTTATTATTACTTATAATATTTTTACCATTTATATATTTAATTTAAGACTTATATAAAGATTTAAGAGATTTAGAATGTTTTTGTTTATAATATTTTTTATAAATAGAATTAAAAACTTCAAAACTTATTGTTTTTACTGATGAATAACCAAAAGGTGCAATTTCATAACCATCTTTATCATACTTTGTAGTATTTGTATTTTGATAAAGATTTCTAAAAGATATACTTGATTTCTTAAATATATTTAATTTTGTAGTGCTTTTTAAAGTAGATTTTTTACTATTTATCATACTTATTTTAGAAAAAGACTTACCACCTGATTGTATTGCAATTTTATCAATTTCAGTTTCTAATAATTCAGTAATATTTATAGAATTATCTTTTAACATATAATTAATTTTTAATGTGAAAAAAGTTTTAATTGTTTGAAGTAATTCTTCTAATTCTTTATATTCTCCACTTGATGTTGGAATTTCTAAAATATTAACAATTAAATTATGTATATCTTCTAATATAATATCTAATTTATTTTCTTCTTTAAATTTTCTTAATTTATTAATATTATTTGAAATAATTGATGCTATTTCAGTTTTAATATTAGGTGTTATATACCTGTAAAGTTTTTTATAAGTTAGCTTATCTATAAATTCTGCTTCAATTTTAGAATCAACTTCTGTTATATTGTTCAAATCTTCAATAAATATTCTTTGAGTAGCAGTTCCATCAAATAATCCAGACATTTTAAACCATACACGTATTAATTTATTAGTAGAATTCATCATAAATTGTTTATTATCAAATAAATTAGCTCCACATAATAAATCTACAATTAATAAATTAAAATTATATTTATAATTTCTATTATTAACATCTGTATGTAAAGTAGCAGGATGTTCCCACCCTATTAATATATCACTATTATTAAAGTTAATTATATCATATTTAATAATACTGTCTGGTTGAAAAAAAACATAAATTTTATTAATTATTAATTGATGAAGCGTATATTTTAAATTATAAAATATATTTGATATATTATTACATTCATATAATAAGTTTAGAAATATATAACTATTATCATCCGTTGTATAAATGTTGTCTGCCCTCATACTCTTTTTTTTTTCATAATCTTCAATACCATATGAAATAATATTAAAATGATTTAATGATTTGCTATTAAATTTTAATATTAAAGTTTTTTCTACATTAGTTTTAATTTTTTCAAATAGTTCATTACAATAAGTTGGTATTGGCATTTCAATATCACATATTATATAAGTTATACCATTTCTTATAAGATCTTTATCAGGTAATATTCTATTAATTTTAATTTTAGTTCCTGGTAATAATAAAATTTGATATAAATTATCACTAAAATTAATAAAATCCATATTTTGTTTTATTCTAAAAATATATACATATGGATTGCTTTTTGAAGCTACTAACGCATATTTAATAGCAATGTTTATATTCAATGATGTTGATAAAAAAGCACATACTATATCTGAACTTAATTCTTGGCCTGTTCCATGAAATACATATAATGTTGGTATAGGTTCCGGTTTTTTAGTAAAATTTAAATATTTAAATACTTCTAATAATCTATCTTTAATTACTGGTGTTAAAATAAACCTTGGATCTATTATTAAATTATACAATTCAATGTTAAGGGCAGTGCTATATGGTGCTTCTCCATTATTTTTATAATTTTTTTCTATTATTTTAAATTGTTGTCTTATAGGTATAGGTGTTGTGTCAAAAACTTGAATATTATAGTTAGTATACAAAAAATCATATTTATTTAAAACACTTAAGAATAATGTTCCTTTAAAATTATTTGTTAAAATATTTATATTTTTTTTTCTTTTAACAGCAATAAAATTATTATTAATTATTGCTGTTAAAGTTCTAGTTTCTTCTATATCATCTATATCTGTATAAAATTCCTTTATTATATTAACTTCATTTGTAGTTATTTCTTCTTCTATATTAATATTATTTTTAAAACCCTGTGAAAAACAATTTAAAAATGCTATTAAATAGTTTAATTTATTATTATTTGTATCTGTTTGTAAATATGAAAAATATTATAGATTCTTATACAATATTATAATTTCTTATAATTAATATTATACAATATTATAATTAATATTATAGATTCTTATAATTTCTTATAAGCCATTATACAATCTTATACAATATTATAGATTCTTATAATTTATTATACAATATTATAGATT
>TARA_B110000037_G_C17127920_1_pt1 | contig 13291 bp, 10 predicted proteins | sample TARA_B110000037 | Tara Oceans TARA_B110000037 (sample SAMEA4397196) | marine metagenome | biome: Polar Biome; feature: [MIX] marine epipelagic wind mixed layer (ENVO:01000061); material: water (ENVO:00002006), including particulate matter (ENVO:01000060) such as... | depth 10-100 m
TACACAATGAAAAAGGTAGAACGCCTTTGTTGGTTACAGAAGAAATGGTTATGGAAATGAAAGACGGTTCTGTAATTATTGATGTTAGTATAGATCAAGGAGGTTGCTTTGAAACCAGTGAAATTACAACACATGAACACCCCACATTTATAAAACATGGTGTTATACATTATTGTGTTCCAAATATTCCTTCTAGAACCTCAAAAACATCTTCAGTAGCATTAAGTCATATTTTTTCACCGATACTAAATGAAGCTTTTGATGTTGGAGGATTTAAAAGCCTACTGCATACAAATATCGGTGTTTGTTCAGGTGTTTATGCATTTAATGGACACTTAACCAATCTACATTTGGCTCAAAAGTATAGTATAAAATATACCAATTTAGATTTAGTATTTGGCGCTGGAATTTAAGAAATTAATGAAGGGGGAAGTTGTTGTTTCTTTTTTCGGATGAAGTTTATTTTACTCTTGCTTTAAGCTTTATTATTCAAATGAATATCCATTTGTGGGAAAGGCACCTTAATATTGTTTTCGATAAAAGACTTACTAATAATCATTCTAAGATCACTTTTTACCTTTTCTATAGTAAAGATATCACTACTTGAAAAGAATATTCTAAATTGTAATGCAGAGCTTCCAAAATCTATAAAACGAGCTTCAATTATTTCTTTTTGATTTATTTTAGGATGTGTTTTTGCACATGCTTCTAATAATTGAACAACCAATTCTACATCACTACCATAAGCTACACCAATATTTACATGAAAACGTATTTCAGTTTTTCTATGTGAATAGTTAATGAGATGGTTAGTAACAATCTTAGAGTTTGGAATAATAATAGAAACCCCATCTCTATCTATACATTCTGTGGTTCTTAATCCAATAGATAGTAGCTGTAGAATTTTTCCATCTAATTCTATAATGTCTTTAATTTTTGTTTTTCCTTCAAACAGTAATATTATACCAGAGATAAAATCATTAAAGGTTTGTTGTAAACCTAAACCAACACCTACTAATAAAGCCGCAGAACTTGTAAGTATCGCAGAACCTTTTATTCCTAGAGCATTTAGTATGAGTAATGTGCTGAAAACCCAAATAAAATAGCTAATAATTTTCACAATAGTGTATAAATTATCTTTGCTTACATATCTTTTAGAACCTATGGTGTAAACCATTTTCTTCAATAAATAAAGTGACAACTTGGTTAAAAATAATATAAGTAAAATTGAAGCAATATTATGCACAAAAATAGAATAGTCTCCTATGTGTAATAATTGATAATTTAATATACTTTCTATAAAAATTCTGAAATTTTGCATTGCCGTTTAGTGACTGTTAATTAAAACTGCAAGTTACTATCTTTTCTTTAAGAATCTTGTTATTTTTTAAAACCTCAATTTAATGAACTATTTTGAATAAATGTCTTTCTGAATTGTTAATCTAATTTCTGTTTGAGTACTTTTACCTTGTGAATTTATTTGACATCATAAATTTGGCCATTAGAACCTTAAAAGCGAATATTTTGAGGAGTGTTTTAACGCTTTCTATTATCGCTATTGGAATAGCTGCTTTAATAGGTATTTTAACTTCTATAGATGTTTTAGAAAATTCTTTAACAGCAAATTTTGCTTCTTTAGGTTCAAATACTTTTACTATTCAGCAGTCGGATGGTTTACGAAGAAGACACAATCAAAAAAATGAAAACCCTATAATTTCGACTAAAGAAGCCGAGAAGTTTTTGGCTAAATATTCTTTTCCAGCGGAATTATCTTTAAATACACAAATCACTAGTTCTGCAACGGCAAAAAATAATTTTAAGGAATCAAATCCTGTAGTTTCATTAATGGCTGTAGATGGCAATTATATGAAAGTAAGTGGGAAGAACTTAATGATGGGCCGTTCATTTTCTAAGCTGGAAGTTGAAAATGGAAGAAACGTTGTTGTGATAGGATATGAATTAGCAGCCTCAAATTTTGAAAATATAGATTCTATTTTAGGCACTATGATTTTTTTAGAAAATAAGAAATATAAAATCATTGGCGTAACAAAGTCTAAAGGTTCTACCGCAGGGAAAAATGATAATTTTGCTTTAATTCCCTATGTTAATGCTAAAAGAGAATTTGATTTAAGTAAAGCCAGTTTTGATATTTTAGTAGCTGTTTTCGATATTGATAAAGTTGATTGGGCTATAGATGAGGCTATTGGAATTTTTCGTTCTATCAGAAGATTAGGCGCATTAGAAGCGACTGATTTTTCTGTGGCAAAAAGCGATAAGTTAGCCAACACTTTAATTTCTCAAATGTCATATATTAGTATTGCAACGGTAATTATTGGTATATTAACATTAACAGGAGCGGGTGTAGGATTGATGAATATTATGTTGGTATCAGTAAATGAAAGAACCAGAGAAATTGGCTTGTCTAAATCTTTAGGAGCTACGAGTAGAACTATTTTTAATCAGTTTTTGAGTGAAGCTGTTTTACTCTGTATTTTTGGTGCTTTAGTTGGGATTGTTCTGGGGGTATTGTTAGGAAATTCACTCTCTTTCTTTCTGGGTTCCGGCTTTGTATTTCCTTTTTTTTGGGTAGTTTCTGGCTTAATATTTAGTACGCTTATTGGTCTTAGTGCCGGTGTTTTTCCTGCTTTAAAAGCAAGTAAAATGAATCCTGTAGATGCTTTGAGGTATCAGTAGGTTTTTCGTTCAAAACTCAGCACTAATTCTTCTCTTATATAAAATGGTTTTTTAAACCCAGTGAGGCCTACTCATATTACACATCAATTTAAGAATGTAAAAATATTTTTTAGTCTTGTCTAAAAATAATATTATCTTTGTATAAAAGTTGTACATGTTTAGTCAATCAGAAGAAAATTATTTAAAAGCAATATATCGTTTAGAGTTAGATTTGAATGAATCGATCATCAACACGAATTTGATCGCAGAAAAGTTAGAAACCAAAGCTTCTTCTGTTACAGATATGTTAAAGAAGTTAGCTCAAAAGGATTTAGTTAATTATCAAAAATATAAAGGAGTTTCTGTAACCAAAAAAGGTAAAAGTATAGCACTTTCAATTGTGCGAAAACATAGATTGTGGGAATTTTTTATGGTTGAAAAACTAAATTTCAAATGGGATGAAGTACATGATGTTGCCGAGCAATTAGAACATATTAAATCAGAAGAATTGGTCAACCGATTAGATGCTTTTTTAGATTTCCCAACACACGATCCACATGGAGACCCTATTCCAGATAAAGATGGTAAAGTGTCGTTACGTCACACTTTAGTACTTTCAAATATTCCCTTAAAAACGATTTGTAAAGTAGTAGGCGTAAAAGATTCTTCTAATAGCTTTCTAAAATATTTAGAAAAATTAAAGATTAGCTTAGGCAGTATTATTACCATAATAAATAAAGAAGAATTTGATAATTCTTTAATTATAGAAATTAATAATATAGAAATTAATATTTCCAATCAAATAGCAAACAATCTGATTATAGCTAAAATAAATTAAAATGATAGATCAAATAATAGCCTATTTCGAAACAATAGATCCTGTGTTGGCGGCATTATATGCTACGCTTTTCACTTGGGGAGTTACAGCTTTAGGGGCTTCCTTAGTATTCTTTTTTAAAGGAATGAACCGAATGGTATTAGATACCATGTTAGGTTTTACCGGTGGAGTAATGATTGCTGCAAGTTTCTGGAGTTTATTAGCGCCCTGTATTGAAATGAGCCCAGGGGAAGGCTTTGTAAAAGTAATGCCGGCGGCAATAGGTTTCTTTTTAGGGGCAATTTCTCTATTTGCTTTAGATAAATTTTTACCACACATGCATATCAATTTTAAGGAAGCAGAAGGAATTAAAACTCCTTGGCATAAAACGACTTTATTGGTATTGGCAATTACTTTACATAACATTCCTGAAGGACTAGCTGTTGGTGTTCTTTTTGGTGGTGTTGCTGCTGGGTATGAAGGTGCAACTATTGGTGGTGCAGTAGCTTTAGCTATAGGGATTGGTTTACAAAATTTCCCAGAAGGATTTGCCGTATCAATGCCATTGAGAAGACAGGGTTTGAGTCGTTTTAAAAGTTTTTGGTATGGTCAAATGTCAGCTATTGTAGAACCTATTGCAGCTGTTGTCGGTGCGTTGGCGGTAGTTACTTTTAAACCAATTTTGCCTTACGCATTGGCTTATGCTGCAGGGGCAATGATATTTGTAGTTGTAGAAGAAGTTATTCCTGAAACACAGCAAGATAAATATACCGATTATGCCACCATGGGTTTGATTATTGGATTTATTGTTATGATGAGTTTAGATGTGGCTTTAGGTTAAATAAACTTCATTTTGAAAAACATATTTATAAATACTATTCGGTTTTTAGTCAATTCTAATATTTGGATAGCTTTAGCAACTGTATGCTTTTATGAGTTAAGTTTGTTGCAAATTGGCCTAAACGTAAAACTTAATTCAACTGCTTTTTTTCTTTTCTTTTCTACACTGTTTGTTTACAACCTGTTTAGAATTTTAGGCAAAGACAGTAATCATAAACATTGGTATATTAAAAACCACCAGTATACCAAAATATTTATTTTCTTATCGTTAATTGCGAGTTTAATAAGTTTTTATTTTATCGACAAATCATTTTTGTCAATAATACTTTTGGCTGGGGTACTTACTATATTATATGTAGGTCCTTTTGCTATAAACACTAAAAGTTCTTTTAATTTAAGAAAATTTTGGTTATTTAAATCTATAACAGTTGCTGTAGTGTGGGTTTTATTAACAACTATTTTACCATTATTGGAAAACAATGTTACCCTAATTGATTTATTTTACCTTTCTATAGAAAAATTCTTCTTTATTCTTGGAATTACAATTCCTTATGATATCAAGGATATGGTAGCAGATAAGTCAGATGGTCTAAAAACACTTGTTATGAAGTTTGGTATCAACAAAACAAAATTGATAAGTAACGGATTCTTGTTTGTTGGTTTATCTGCGGCTATATTAATAAACGGCAAATTTTTAATACCTGCAATACTTGTTTATTTTACTGCAATGTACTTAAATTTAAAATTAGACGAACGAAAAGATGAACTATGGTATACTTTTTTGGTAGACGGAACTATCATTTTATATTTTTTGGCAATTTATTTTGTCATTTGTTTAAATCAGTTAAAGAGATTTTATTTTTCAAGTTTTTAGAAAACTAACTAAATTTTTTGTAGTTGATAGCAGATAGCTATGTTTTCTAGTGAATAGAATAATAAGCAAATATTTTATTAGTGTGTGTTATTTATCAAATAAAAAGGGTTACACTTAAACTTATTTAATTAGGTTTGCGTCTTTAAAACAAAATCTAACTAACATGAATAAATTTTTATTAAGCTTAATTTTGATAACTTTTAGTCAAACAATTATAGCTCAAACAGAACAAGAAGTACCCGAGACAGTTATTGAGTCATCTAGAATAGATTTACCTTTTTCAAAAACGACCCATACGATTTCATTAATTTCTCAAGAAGACATTAAAAACAGTTCAGCATCTAATGTTGCCGATTTATTGCAACAAGTAGCTGGTGTAGATATTAGAAGAAGAGGCTTAGAAGGCATGCAATCGGATGTTTATATCAGAGGAGGAAGCTTTGATCAAGTATTGGTATTGATAGACGGTATTAACACAGCTGACCCACAAACTGGTCATCACACTATGAATATTATGCTTTCATTAGAAAATATTGAAAGAATAGAAATTATAAAAGGTCCTGCTGCTAGAATTTACGGGCAGAATGCATTTACTGGAGCTATTAATATTGTAACTAAAGAGAATGTAGAATCTAATATTACAATTAAAGGTGGAATTGGTTCTTTTGGAAGGTTAAATGGAGAAATTACTGGTGTGTTAGATTTAAAACCGATTTCTTTTCAAGCGCATTATGCTAAAAATTATTCTGAAGGCTATCGTTTTAATACAGATTTTGATAATGATAATTTTTTATTAAAAACGAGTATTAAAACAAAACAAAACCCAATTAATATTTTAGCAACATTTAGTGAAAGAAAGTTTGGTGCAAACGGGTTTTATGCAAGTCCAAACTATGTTGATCAGTATGAAGAAACACAAGCAAGTTTAATAGGTGTGTCAACTAAAATAAAAAAAGGAAATTGGACTTTTAGACCACAAATGTATTGGAAAAGAAACCAAGACAATTATTTCTTTTTAAGGGAAAATCCAAGCTATTATGAAAATTTCCATATTAGTAATAAAATTGGAGCAGCATTAAATTTAAAAGTAAAATCAAAAATTGGTACTACTGGTGGTGGTGTAGATTTTGCGGAAACATATCTTTCAAGTAATAACTTAGGAGAAAGACAAAGATTTACTGCCAATATGTTTTTAGAACATAGAATAGATTTATTTAAAAATAAACTGAATATTACACCAGGTGTAGCGTTGAGTTATTTTACAGATTTCAAATTTAATGCTTTTCCAGGTTTAGATATTGGGTATAAGATAAATGATATGATGAGAGTCTATGGAAACATAGGTTATACCTATAGAATTCCAACTTATACAGATTTGTACTACAATAGTCCAACTACTTTAGGAAATGCAGGCTTAAAACCTGAAACTGCTCTAGCAGAAGAATTAGGATTTGTTTTAAACCACAAAAAGTTTGAATTTACATTAGTAGGGTTTAATAGATCTGCGCAAAATTTAATAGATTTCACTAAAGAAAATGCACCAGATAAATTTGTAGCCAATAACATTAGAAGTGTAAATACTTTAGGTTTTGAAACTAATGTCGTTTATGCATTTAAATTGTTAAAACAAAACCAAAGGGTTCAGTTAGCTTATAACTTTATGCATGATGATATTAAAGGACTTGAAGCAACTTTTTCTAGATATATTTTAAACTCTGCAAAACATCACGTAACAGGTAGTGTAGTCTTTTCTTTTATGGAAAATATTCGCCATTTTGTAAGTTATAAATATGTAAATAGAGTAGATGGAACATCTTACACTGTGTTAGACGGAAAAATCAGTTTCAAGATCAAACAAGTAGAATTTTCTGCAGTAATAAATAATATATTAGATGCAGAATATACGGAAACAAACCTTGTTCCTATGCCTGAAAGAAATTTTATGTTTAGTTTGAAGTATTCTTTAAAGTAAGCTAGTAAAGCTTTATTACTTTTTACATTTTGTTGTTTTTCCTTTGGTAGAGAAGGTTATTTCAGGCTTGTCCTCTGTCTTTTTCCTTAGGTATTTATCTCAAAAGGAAAGGGTTTGCAAAACTTATACTAATACATTTGTTTGAAAAATGGTAAAAGAGGTGAAGTGTCAACAAGTTTTATCTATAGATGTTGTTATAATTCCGTATTTTTGTCTCTCTAAAGACAATTTTATTAGTTAATTCCAAATGGAAAGCATTATTTTTTTATTTGGGAAGGTTAACAACAAAAGAATAAAAAATGAGATATAAAAAACAAGAAGTTTTCGATACTAAGATAGTAGAGGAAACAGCTAAAACATATAAAGAAATTTTGAAGAATATTGGTGAAGATGTAGGTCGTGAAGGTTTATTAAAAACTCCAGAAAGAGCATCTAAAGCAATGCAGTTTTTAACGCATGGTTATGATTTAGATCCTGAAGCAATTCTAAGAGGGGCTATGTTTCATGAGGAAGGAAGCGAAATGGTAATTATAAAGAATATCGAATTGTATTCACTTTGTGAGCACCATATGTTACCATTTTTTGGAAAAGCACATATTGCTTATATTCCAAATGGGAAAATTGTAGGATTGAGTAAAATTCCAAGAATTGTAGATGTTTTTGCTAGAAGATTACAAGTACAAGAAAGACTAACGGTTGAAATTTTAGACGTAATAGAAAAGGTGTTAGAACCATTAGGTGTAGCTGTAGTGATAGAAGCAAGTCATATGTGTATGATGATGAGAGGAGTAGAAAAACAAAATTCTTCTACAACAACTTCCGCATTTAGAGGCGAATTTGAAAACCATAGAACAAGAAGTGAATTCGTTAAATTAATTTCTTCAGATTTAAACTAAATTTAAGATGAATATTGGATAACAGCTGACTGTTGTTCGAAAATGATAAATCAGAATAACTAAAAACTAGTTAACGATAAAACTAAAGTAATGAGTAAAAAGGCATACGTATTTCCAGGGCAAGGAAGTCAATTTTCAGGAATGGGAAAAGATTTATATGAATCAAGTGAAGCTGCTAAACTATTATTTGAAACAGCTAATGATGTATTAGGTTTTGATATTACTCAAATCATGTTTGAAGGAACAGATGAAGAGTTGAAACAAACTAGTATTACGCAACCAGCTATATTCATACATTCTGTTATTGCGGCTTTTACTTTAGAAGATTTTGAACCAGATGCTTTAGCAGGTCACTCTTTAGGGGAGTTCTCCGCATTAACAGCTGCAGGTGTTCTAAGTTTTGAAGATGGTTTAAGATTAGTACATGCTAGAGCTACTGCAATGCAAAAAGCTTGTAATGATCAAGTAAGTGCAATGGCTGCAATCTTAAGGTTTGATGATGAAAAAATCGAACAAATTTGTAAAGAAGTTTCTGCAGATTTAGGTGAAATCGTTGTTCCTGCAAATTATAATACAATAGGTCAGGTAGTAATTTCTGGTACAGATAAAGCAGTAGATGAAGCAATGCAAAGAATGACAGTTGCTGGTGCTTTAAAAGTGATAAAATTAAACGTAAATGGAGCTTTTCATTCACCTTTGATGGATTCTGCTAGAGAAGATTTAGCAAATTCAATTGAAGAAACTATTTTTAATGAGCCTATTTGCCCAATCTATCAAAATGTAATAGCAGATGCTGTCACTGATATAGCTGTTATGAAAGTAAACTTAATAGCTCAGTTAACTTCTCCGGTAAAATGGACGCAGTCAATCCAAAAAATGAAAGCAGAAGGTTTTGATACTTTTGTAGAAGTTGGACCTGGAAAGGTCTTAACTGGTTTGATTCGTAAGGTTAGGTAGTCTTTTGTTGGGTTTCATTTTTCCGTTTTAGCTAAAGATTGTTAAGAATACTACTTATACTTAATCTAATAATTATTTCAGATTCTTTAGTTCTATTTTTGCATTAAAATAATTTTAATGTCCAGATTTTTAATAATAGCATTTATTCTTTTGTTAGTAGATATGTATTTCTTTAAAGGATTTTCTTTATTGATAAGCTCATATAATAACACCGTTAAATGGAGCTTGTCGGCAATGTATTGGATAATAAACCTATTAGTTTATTATCAATTGTACAGATTAATTAGTGGCTACAGAACCATTCAATCAGAAAACCCTGAAAGCCTGCGTTTTTGGTCTGGTGTAATCGCAACAATATTCGTTGTGAAGCTAGGGTTTATATTTTTTCACCTTTTAGACGATTTGTTTTGGGGAGGAAGAAATGCGGTTAATTTTCTAGGAGCAAAAGTTCAAAGTACTGAAGCAAATGCAATTTCAAGAGGAAAATTCTTAACACAAATAGGAGCAGGAGCTGCTGTGTTATTGTTAGGTTCATTTTCTTATGGTATAACCAAAGGAAAGTATGCTTTTAAAGTAATGAGAGAAAAAATTTCTTTTAATAATCTACCGGAAGCTTTTTCAGGTTTAAAAATTGTTCAAATTTCAGATCTGCATTTAGGTTCATTTGTTAATGATTTTGAAGAGATAGAAAAAGCCATTGATTTAATCAATGAGCAAGAAGCAGACCTTCTTTTCTTTACAGGAGATATGGTAAATGTTCATTCAGATGAAGCCGAACCTTGGATAGAAATTTTCTCAAAATTGAAAGCTAAAAAAGGAAAGTATTCTATTTTCGGAAATCACGATTATGCAGATTACGGTCCGTATACGAAAGAAGAGAAGCAGCAAAGTATTAATAGATTAAGAGAGATTCATCAAGAAATGGGATTCAAACTATTGGAAGATGAAAATTTCTATTTAGAAGAGAATAACGAAAAAATTGCCATTGCAGGAATGCATAACTGGGGAAAATATTTCCATAGAGTAGGTGATTTAGAAAAGACCTTAAAAGGATTGAAAGAAGACGATTTCACTTTATTATTATCTCATGACCCTTCGTTATGGGAAGAACAAGTTTTAAACAAAAAGAATATCGAATTAACTTTTTCTGGTCATACACATGGGATGCAATTGGGAATAGAAATTCCGTATATTAATTTTAAATGGAGTCCAGCAAAATATCCTTACAAAAGATGGGGCGGATTATATCAAGAAGCAAAAAACTATATTTATGTAAATAGAGGGTTTGGCTTTTTAGGTTTCCCCGGTAGAGTAGGAATCAAACCAGAAATAACAGTAATAGAATTATTCAAATCGTAGTTTATCTGTCATTGCGATGAGGGACGAAAAAGCAATCTGTTATTGGTTTATCTGAATTGTTGTAGTTACAAGGAAGTTTTGTTTCTTTTGTATCAAGACAAAAGAAAGCGAAAGAACAACATTATTTACTCAAGCAACTACCACAAATTCTTATTCAATCGATTAATACCAGCTTTAGCCTTTTGCTTAATACTGTTATCATACTCATAACCATTCATCTTATAGCTTTTTTGATAGTAGGTTAAGGCAGTATCTTTTTCTTTCTTTTGCTCATAAATATAACCAATCAAATAACAGGCATTTGCAGTAAAATAAGCTTCCACTTGATTATCAATATCTAAGGTTTTTTGAAAATAGAAGATGGCGCTATCTAATTTATCTTCTTTTTGATAAATTCTACCTAATCTATATTGATATTCCATTTTGTTTTTGGGCATCAAAAAATCATCTTGTGTGTATTGCTCCAGAATAGCTCTTGCTTCTTCTGTGTATTTTCCATCCGACAATAATCTAGCTTGTAACAAAACAATATCAGGTGGTACCAATAAATCTTTTTCCTTAGCTGCCTGCTTATCTGCATCTATCAATTTTCTACCATGTTGTTCTAGCTGCTTTATGTAGTTGAAATACAATTCGTCATTTCCTTTAATCAGCTCGTTCCAAGCCATTTTCTGGTAAGTAGATTTTAAGTAATCAATTCCCTTGTAGTTGCCAATAAATTTTTTAAAATAAAAATTAGCATCATCATCTTGGCGATAAGTTTTTGCTATGCCCGTTAAGTAGTTAATCATCGGGAAGTCAATATAGTTAGAATCTATATTTATCGAGTCTAAAACCATTAAAGCTTCCTCATTATGATAACCATAAATGCCAATATGAGCAATAGAATATTTGTCCATTAAGTTTTGACTACCAAAGAAATTATTTTCTTTTAAAACTTGCCAAGCTTGTTCTTTTTCATTGTTTAAATGAAAAAGCATGAAAGCGTATATTGTAGCCGTTTCGTGTTGGTTTATAAAAGTAGTATCTGAACTCAATTCTTTTAACCAACTCATTCCTTTGTTAATGTCGCCATTTAAACCAATTACTGCTAAGCCTGTTTTTAAATTATCTGGCACAGAACCTAAAATACTATATAATAAACCTAGGGATTTCTTATTTTCTTTAAATTTTGGGAATTTTACGACATTTTGCTCCAGCTTTTTTAATGCTTTTCGCAAATGAGTTACTGCCACAAAATAATCTTTATTCATTACGGATAAAATAGCCGAATGCAAATAAATTTCTGCTTGAATATACAAGAAGTATCGACTATTTTCTGTTTCAGAATTTTGAATTAAATCTATTCGCTGATAAAAATTGGCTTTCACCTTTTCTTCATAATGAGTCATGTCACCAGAAGTAAAAACTACCAAAAAATCGATATAATTTTTTAGATAAGCAACATAATTATTAGAAGGATTCACTAATTTTTCTGCTTTTAGATAATGTAAACCACTATCTAGTTTTAGCGCAATAATGTTTTTGTAAGCCTTTTGGCAAAGTTCGGTATTCTCAAAAGTTTGACTTTGAACACTTGTAATAAAGAAAAAACTATAAGCTAAAACAAAGAATTTATAAAACATTTATAAGGTAATTTATTTTTACAATGAAATTTTTATGCCATTTTTAAATATATTGTATTCACTAGGGATTTAGTAGCATGCTAACGTCAAACAATACGTAGTATTACACAGCCAGTTGCCAGCAGCTAAAAGCTAACTATTTCCCCATCATTCCTTGCATCATCTTTCCAGCAGAACCCATTCCTTGCATTTTTTTCATCATTTTACGCATTTGTTCAAACTGCTTCAAGAATTGATTTACTTCCTGCACACTATTTCCGCTACCGCCAGCTATTCTTTTTCTTCTAGAGCCATCCATAGATTTTGGATTTTCTCTTTCATAAGGGGTCATAGAATATATAATTGCTTCCACTTTTACAAAAGCATCATCAGAAATATCGATATCTTTCAAAGCTTTTCCCATTCCTGGAATCATTCCTAAAAGATCCTTGATGTTCCCCATTTTCTTAATTTGGTTCAATTGCGTCAGGAAATCATTAAAGGTAAATTGATTTTTAGCAATTTTCTTTTGTAATTCAGCAGCATTCTTTTCATCAAACTGCATTTGTGCTCTTTCTACAAAAGATGTAATATCTCCCATTCCCAAAATACGTTGGGCCATTCTTTCTGGATGAAAAACATCTAAAGTATCTACTTTCTCACCAGTAGAAACAAATTTAATCGGTTTTTCTACGGTGTAACGAATAGATAAAGCAGCACCACCTCTAGTATCACCATCTAATTTGGTTAATACAACACCATCAAAATTAATTCTGTCATTAAAGGCTTTCGCTGTGTTTACAGCATCTTGACCAGTCATAGCATCAACTACAAATAAAGTCTCATTAGGATTTACAGCTTTTTTAACGCCTTCAATCTCTTTCATCATATCCTCATCTACTGCTAAACGACCAGCCGTATCTAATATAACAACATTATAACCATTTTGCTTTGCATACTCTACCGCATTAATAGAAATAGCTATTGGGCTTTTGTTTTCTTGTTCAGCATAAACGTGAACGCCTATTGATTCTCCCAATGTTTTCAACTGCTCTATGGCAGCAGGTCTATAAACATCACCACCAACCATCATTGGGTTTTTCCCTTTTTGAGTTTTTAACCAATGAGCCAATTTATGTGTAAAAGTTGTTTTACCAGAACCTTGTAAACCAGCAATTAATACAATCGCAGGATTTCCTTTAATATCAAAAGCTGCTGTTTCGCCACCCATTAAAATAGTCAACTCATCTTTTACAATTTTTGTCATTAACTGACCTGGAGAAAATGAATTTAATACAC
>TARA_B110000037_G_scaffold221074_1_pt1 | contig 13282 bp, 9 predicted proteins | sample TARA_B110000037 | Tara Oceans TARA_B110000037 (sample SAMEA4397196) | marine metagenome | biome: Polar Biome; feature: [MIX] marine epipelagic wind mixed layer (ENVO:01000061); material: water (ENVO:00002006), including particulate matter (ENVO:01000060) such as... | depth 10-100 m
ATCCGTGGCGGTCAACCCGCCCGAGGTCAACCCGCCCGAGGTCAACCCGCCCGAGGTCAGCCCACCCACGTGGCGATTGAAGGAGAGCAAGACGACTTTCTTCCCCCGACGCGCAGCCTGGATCGCGGCCGTCACCCCAGCCGGTGTCCCGCCATAGACCGCGACCTCGCAAGTGAGCAGCTTAGACGTCCAGGCCTCGACCTGACGATAGTAATGGAGGTCGCCAGCGTGCGTCACGGCGCAAACGCTGGAGATAATTAATCCCATAAATAGTAGAAGTCCTCGATATCTCATGTGTTCTCGTTTGCTAACGTCAAAGTGTTGCGATGGGCACGCTAGTGCACATTGCGACCACTGCTTTATTGTTCCGTATTCAATCTATTGTATTGGCGAAAGTGGACTCCTTTGGTTTGAGAAATATTCTTTTGTAACCAGAAACGAGAATTGAGATACCATACGCTAAAAGCATAAAGCACAACAATAGCTCTCCCAAGGTCACGAACCATCCGTACCTACTTTCAAACAGACTCTTGTACGTTAAATAGAACCCACCGACAAAAAGCAAAGGAAGCACGCCCCGGCACCGACTAGGCATTCCCTTTTGATATTCATTTCCGGCATCTATTTCCTTGAGCTAACCCTAAGAGGAAGTGCGACTACAGGCCGTTGCCTCACTCGCCTTTATTGTTCTCTTTTTCTGTCATTTTATAGTGTAGATCATACGCGCGACACTTCCAAAGACTCATAGAATGATCAGCCCTAAGCGTGCCTTCATCATCTTGGTATACGAAGATTCTTTCGTGGAAGCTCGGCAAATAGTGCTTCCATAGATTTCCTTTTCTATCTTTCACTAAAAAATAGAATCCTGGATCTCCATATTTCTTCCCTTTTGATTCCAGTTCAAGATTCCCCTTGGAGTCGCAACTCATTCTCATAATGACTGTAGCACTCCCCTGAGGCAGAGGGAATATAACTTTGAGGCAGTGCTCGCCAGATGGTATCCGGCAATGCGTATAGATTCCGGAATAGACTACTTCATCGGTTTTCTTGAGGCGTCGATACCAAACACGATAGACTGTTTTTTCATTATCATCCACCAAACTAATGATTTCGCTTTTAATCCCTAAAGCAGTATCCAGAGAATTCTGAGGTAAGTTTAGTTGCTGGATTCGCTGACTGAATAGCTTATAAACGATGTATCCTAAACTGCCAAAAACAGGCTTCCACTGCGTCCACGCATCCAGATCGAAATCGATTGTTCTTTTGTAGAAAGCTTCGATGTCCGGATTGACCGGTTTCGCTAAGCCTTCGAATCCGTCAATTAATCCGGATGCGGGTTCATTTCTTTTTATTGTGAGGTTTTCCTCCTCAGCGACTCTGGCGATAAACTTTATCCGCTATTCCTCCAATGCCTCCGATAGGCCCAAGCAGCCAATGGTCTTCATCGGCATCAACCTTCCTTCCCAAAGCGATGTTCCACAATTGAGTCACCCAATCGAGTACATTTTGCGATTCAGGAAGTGCCATAGTTTATTAAGCGAACGACTAGCTCTAACGGGCTGCTGGTTGAAGTTGAAAAAAGAGGAACCTCCTGGGAGCCGAAAGATCCTCCGCGGGGGAATCATTGAGAGCAACAGCTTTTCATGATAAAATAGACATCTTAACCATATTAGCATCAAGCTATTAGTTAGTGAAAATACGGAATACCAATTGCAGAAGACGCTTCGAGTCCATCGAAGTTGAAAAACGACGATGACCTCCTTTTTCGCAGAAAACACACCGGTCATTTTTCGACGCTCTGGATCGCAATGGAAATAGGTTGGTCGCAGGCAATGAAACGGAGGCAACGGTACCGCGCTAATTCATAAAACCGGAAATCACACCCCTTTGCGCGGATCCACCAAGAGACTGTTCAATCAGTCCAATTACTTCGAGCAGATCAACTGTCGAGTGGGTCGGCGACCCGCCGAGCACTATGAGATGTCGCCTCAGCGAGACGACTTACAAAACCGAACTTTTCAGAATTAACCGTATTAGGTTTTCAATTGTGGTGTTCCTTTCGATTTATTTGGCAGTCTCCAAGGAAATGCCGAATCTATAGCCCAAATACTGTCCAAAACCCGTTTTCGGGCAATAATACAAACGATAGGTCTGGCAATCGCTCATTTTTCGGCTGATTTTCGACCCCTTCTATCCCAAGCTCGCATGCCCCTCTTTTTTTCAATCCACTTTTTCCCAATTCTCGTTGACCATGCGTCTCCCCGAAAACGACCCTTCTTCAAATCAATCGCCCGAAGCGGAACCGCACTCGCAAGCAAAGCCTTCCCCGAATAAAGGAAGCGTTCGCGGCCTCGCTATCGCAATTCGGATCGTACCGCCGCTGCTTATATTGGCAATCGGTTGGTTCGGCTACGTCACTCTCTCCATCGAACCGGAGGAGACCAAAAGGGCGAAAGGGAAACCGCGCCCTATCAAAACCCAAGTGGTCGAGCTCATAGCTCAGAATTACGAAACCAAGATCATAACCCAAGGGAACGTGCGTCCCCACGACCAAATCACCCTAAACTCGGAAGTAACCGGAAAGGTCGTCCGCATCAGCGCCAACTTCGAGGACGGGGCTTTCTTCAATAAGGGGGAAATTCTAGTCGAACTAGACACAGCGGATTTCGAAGCGGCTGTCGCCAATGCCGAAGCTCAAGTGGCCCGCAATACCTCGGGATACGCCCTGGAAAAGGCCGAGTCTGATCAGGCGCGTACGAATTGGGAAAAGCTAAGCCCGGATTTGAATGAAGACCCCGACCCCCTCGTTCTGCGCCTTCCTCAACTGAAACAGGCCGAGGCCAATGTGAAATCGGCAAACGCGCAACTCGGCCGCGCCCTACGCGATTTGGAACGCGCGCGAATCCGGGCGCCTTTCGACGGACGCGTTCGCCAGCGCGTCGTAGGCTTGGGACAAGCAATTCGCACCAATTCCCCGTTGGGCACGATTTTCGCATCAGACTATGCGGAAGTTCGCCTTCCCATTTCCGGCGAGGACCTACCGCTGCTCGATCTACCGGAAAGAGTCGGAGACCCTCCAGTAGAAGTGGTGCTGAGAGACACTCTCAACCTCGCCAACGAAACCGTCTGGAAAGCCCAGATCATTCGCACCGAAGGCACGCTCGACGCCAGATCGCTCGAATTATTCGCCATCGCCAAAGTAGACGACCCTTTTGGAATAAAATCCGGCAAGTCACCCTTGCGAATCGGACAACCCGTAACCGCATCCGTCTCAGGAAAAATACTACAAAACGTCATGGCTTTGCCGAGGCTTGGCGTAAAGCGAATCAACCAGATTTACATAGTCGACCCGAAAGACCTAACGCTACACAACCGAACTATCGAAGCCGTCTGGGCCGACGAACACAACGTGCTCATTCGCGATCCGCAAATCCCAGACGGATCTCTCCTCGCAACCACCAAACTCTCCTACGCTCCAGAAGGAGCTACCGTCGAAATTCTTCCAGACCTCGATCCTGAATCTCTGGCGAAAACCTCTCAAAGGGACCCCAAGGCGGGCAAGCCTGAAAAAAGTATCGGCAAAGGCGGCGGCAAAAAATCGGGAGGCATATAACCGATGATTCGCTGGTTCACGAAAAACGGTATCGCCGCCAACTTCCTCATGGTTGGCATCTTGCTTGCGGGCTTATATACGGCCTTTTTCAAAATTCCTTTGGAAGTAACCCCTGCCCTAAGCTGGAATCTGGTGATGATGGATATGCGCTACCGAGGCGGCACTCCAAAGGATATTGAGAAGACTATCTTAATCCCAGTCGAAGCAGCCCTAGAAAGCGTGCAAGGAATCGAGACGCTCAATGCCGATGGCAGCAACGGCCGGGCGCGCTTCTATATACGAGCCAAAGATGGCGTAGACCTTCGAGGATTGATGGACGACGTAAAAGCCCAGGTCGACACCATCAATACCTTTCCCGCAGAAACCGAACCGCCTCGCATTTTCATCCCCGAATCCGCCAATTCCCGAGAAGTGCTCACTATTGCGGTATCGGGAAACCTCAGCGACCACGACCTCCTAAAAGCCACGCGCCAAGTAAGAGATGATCTATTGGAAATCCCAGGCATCAGTCGCACCACAATCCAGGCCGACCGCCCCAGAGAAATATCAATCGAAGCCGACGAATCGCTTCTCCGATCCTACAATCTAACTTTCCAACAAATAGCGGATGCCGTCCGTCGCAGCTCGGTCGACATGCCTGCCGGTTCTATCCGAACTGAAAGCGGTAGGCTGACCGTTCGAACAAAAGGGCAGGCGTACTCCGAAGAAGATTTCTCGAAGATCGCTATTCGATCGGCCGATGGAGCCGATGTTCTGATAAGCGACGTAGCTACCGTTATCGATGGTTTCGAAGGCGGAACGAAATATGTCGAGTTCAACGAAAAACCGGCCCTCTACGTGGAAGTCATGCGCGTCGGCCAGGAAAGCGCTATCGATATCTCGGACAAGGTGCACGCCTATGTGGACAACGCCCACACCCGATTTCCAAATGGAGTGGAACTCGATATCTGGAAAGACGAGTCCCAGAGCATCCGCGGTCGCCTGGATACGCTGGCCAGTTCATTGTTCCAAGGCAGCATCTTGGTCATGATTATTTTGGGAATCTTCCTACGGCCTCAGGTGGCGTTCTGGGTCGTGCTGGGAATTCCCGTTTCCTTTGCCGGTGGCGTTCTACTCATGCCGTTCTTTGGGGTGACCGCCAATATAATGAGCCTTTTTGGATACATATTGGTTCTCGGAGTCGTGGTCGATGACGCGATCATCACAGGAGAAAACGTCTACACTCGACTCCAATCGGGCATGGATCCAACCGAAGCCAGCATCCTAGGAACCAAAGAAGTCGCGGTTCCGGTTACGTTCGGAGTCATCACTACCATAGTGGCTTTTTTGCCGCTACTTTATTTCGATGGCGTGTGGGGCGACTTCGCAAAGCAGATACCACCTGTAGTCGGACCTGTATTGATTTTTTCGCTACTCGAATCCAAACTAATTCTCCCCGCTCACTTGAAGCATATCCGCATCAAGCCGAGCACGAACGTCTTCTCCCGCTTCCAGACAAACATTGCCAATGGACTAGAACGTTTTGTGGCGAAAGTGTATCAGCCCTCCCTCAAGCTTGCAGTAACGCACCGCTTATCGGTTCTCGCGCTTTTCACGGCCATGGGCCTTATCATGGCAGGCTACTGCATGGGAGGCCACATGGGGTTCCAGTCCTTCCCTACAGTCGACACTTCTCGCCTGACCGCCACCCTCAACTTGCCCTCCGACGTTCCGCTGGAAATCACGGATCGCTATATCAGGAGAATCGTAGGCGCTGTAGATCAGTTGAAAGAGGAATTTACCGATCCAGGCACCGGCGAACCGCTAGTCCGTAATGTTTCGCTAGTGTCAGGAGCCAAGTACCCGGGAAAAGGATACAGTCCATCGCAAGGATTCGTTCAGGTGGAGGTCATCCCGCCGGAAGGTCGCAGCGAGCCGGGACCCCCCAACAGCGTAATCGCCAATCGTTGGGCTGAGATAGTCGGCCCCATTCCTGAGGCCAGACAATTTCGAGTCTATTCGGAATCTTCCCTAGGGCAGGGAGGCGAATACAACGAACAATATCTGAACCTCGAACTCCGCGGACCGAGTTCGCAGGAAAAGGCCGACGTGGCTGAAAAGATCCGCGATCTGCTCATGGACTACGAAGGCATCAGCACAGCCTGGGCGGATGTGAATTTGAAATCAGATGAATTGGTCGTTTCATTGAAATCACGCGCCATCGAGTTAGGACTGACCCAGCAATCGCTGGCCCGACAGATCAGGCAGGCTTTCTATGGGGAACAAGCCCAGCGCGTACTAGACGATGTCGATGACGTCCGAGTCATGGTTCGCTTGCCCGATGCCAAGCGCGAATCTCTCTACACTTTCGAACGTATCAAGATCCGCACTCCACGAGGGGCGGATGTTCCACTCACCACGGTTGCCGACATTACATTCGCGACCGCGCCCAATTTCGTCGAACGGAACGACCGGGCGGAGATCATTCGGATCGGCGCTCAACAGATCGACGAAACTGTGGACATCATCGGCATATCGAAAGAAATCACGCCGCAACTCCAAGAGCTTTGCAACGAGGTCGAAGGCATTTCCTTTCAATGGATGGGCTATGTCGCCGAAGCCGAAGAATCAAAACGCCGCACGATCATAGGATCCCTTGCTTTGATCTTCATTCTCTACGCTCTACTCGCCATTCCGTTCAAATCGATGGTCCAACCTTTCTTCGTTTTGATTGCCCTGCCCTTCGGGATCATCGGAGCGCTATTGGGTCATTTGATTATGGGGCTGACCCCGTCATACCTCTCGATCTTCGGCATGCTAGCTCTGGCTGGAGTCGTGGTAAACGATTCGCTGGTCTTGGTGGACTACATCAATCAACGAATCCGCGAGGGCATGACTCTTCTACATGCCTGCATCGAAGCCGGCGGCAAACGCTTTCGCCCCATCATGCTGACTTCTGTAACCACTTTCGTAGGACTTCTGCCATTGATGCTAGAAACTTCGCTACAGGCCCAGTTTTTGATTCCGATGGCCGTGTCCCTAGGTTTTGGCGTAGTCTTCGCAACCGCGATTACACTCTACCTGATACCATGCGCTCTCCTTGTATCCGAAGATTGCAGTCGCGTTTTGAACGCCATTCGCCATTGGTATTTTCAACCATTTCGAAATCCAAGTGCAGGAGCCCCGACTAGCCGAGACAATCCCGACGAGCAAACCACGGGATAAACGCGGTCCTGCAATTTACGACCCTTCCAAAATCAAACAGAAAGCATTCGCCATTGCTACGCTATCTCCGCTTCGCTCCGTCACCATTCCAATGCCCCCTCTAAGCAGACGATCTTTTCTCCGCGGAGCCGGAGGAGCCCTCCTTTCCTTACCTTGGCTGGAAAGCATAGCTAAAGCGGTCCCCCAGAAAAGCCCGACTCAACGACTCGCATTCTTCTACACTCCAATCGGAGTCGTGCGCCGAGGGTTCTTTCCCGGAGAAGCCGACGCGATTGTCCCAGCGGGAAACCAAAACGGCCGCATGAAATCGGATTTCGTTCCGAGTATCGCGCCAGGCTTTCACAAACTTGAATTAACGCCGACCTTAAGCCCGCTGGAATCAGTCAAAGACAAAGTAACGTTGATCACCGGCTTGGATCGCAAATTCCAAAACGGAACCGATGTCCACGCCCAATGCGCTTCCTGCTTTCTAAGTAGCGCTGCCCCGTTTTCGATCGAATCTTCCGCTTGGCCCCTAGACCGCTCGCTTGACCATATCGTCGGCGACCATGTCGGCATCGACACGCCCTTTCGAACGCTCGAATTCGGCTGCAATAGTCACCAAGACAACAAGGAGTCGATCTACTTCGACAACATCTCTTGGTACGGCACCGGCCACGTAGCCCCTTCCATTCGCGATCCGCGAAAAATCTACAATCGTCTTTTCGGAACTCAAGAGATCGACAATTTCCGAGACATCACCGATCTCGTGCTCGAAGATGCCCGTTCCTTGAATCGAAATCTTGGATACGAGGACAAACAAAAATTTACCGAGTACTTCGATTCGATCCGGACCATTGAAGAACAGATGGCCAAACTCGATAACATGAGAGGCGAGTTGGACAAAGCCCCCATGCCCGAGCCAACCGCCGCCTATCTTCCACGCGGCGAATACATCCGCCTCATGGGGGACTTAATGGTGGTCGCTTTGCAAACCGGCTTAACGCGCGTTGCCACATTCATGGTCGGACCCGAACGTTGGAATACGCCCTTCACCTTCGAAGGTCTATTCGACAAGCCTCGAAGCCATCATCTAATGTCGCACAATCAAACCGAATACGTGAACGATCTCTTGAGCCTCGATCGATTCCACATGGACCAATACGCTTACTTGATCCAGAAGATGGATCAGATCGTCGAGTCAGACGGAACCACCCTGCTCGACAATACGCTCTTCACCTACGGCTCCGGTCTGGGCGACGGCTCAACCCATCAATACAACGATCTCCCAATCATCGTAGCCGGATCCGGCAGAGGAGCCCTAAAGACAGGTCAACATTACCATTGCCCCGAAGCCACACCGCTAGCCAATCTTTGGCTAACTCAGGCCAAGATGATGGGCCTCACCCTCGATCGATTCGCCGACAGCACAGGACTGCTTCCCCAATTACAGAGCTAATGAAACGGAATCGAACTTCCCCGGCCAACAAACCAAGTATTCTCGTTTTCCTGGGAATCCTTTCAGCTACCGTATTTGGAGCGCTGTCGCAACCTGCTCATGCGGTCGAGCCCCTGGCCAATGCGCATGCCCACAACGACTACGAACATGAGCGTCCATTGCTCGACGCCCTTGCCCAAGGATTCACCAGCGTCGAGGCGGATGTCCATCTGATCGGAAAGGAATTGCTGGTCGCTCACAACGCGCGAGACGTTCAAGCTGATAATACTCTGCAATCGCTCTACCTCAATCCATTGCGAGATATCATACGCCAAAATCGCGGAAGCGTATTTCCAGAAGACTCGGGGTTCACGTTATTCATAGATATCAAGACCGATAGAGAAGCGACCTACCAGGCCATCGAGAATGCCCTTAAGCATTATAAAGAGACCTAACATCCTTCACTCGCGAAAAGACCGTGAGCGGTGCAGTAACCGTCATCATCTCCGGAAATCGTCCACGAAAAACGATGGAGGGCCAGAGCATTCGCTACGCAGCCTACGATGGCCGACTTACAGACTTGGATACAGAGACAAACCCCAACTTCATCCCCATTATAAGCGACAATTGGAAGAATATCTTCAACTGGAAAGGCAACGGCGACATGCCGCCAAACGAACGCACTAAATTGATCGAAATCGTAACCAAAGCTCATGCCAACAATCAACGAGTGCGTCTATGGGCAACTCCCGACAAAGCCTCTGCCGAACGTGACGCAGTTTGGCTCGAATTGCTCCAAGCGGGAGTCGATTTAATCAACACTGACGACTTAGTTGGCCTAAATAGTTTCCTTATTGAAAATAATCGATAAGGACTCGTAATGCCCAAAGAGCTTCTCAAAAAAGATAGCTGCAGGAGAATTTCCGATAGACTTGGCTACCCAATAGTCTGCCAATCGATCCATCCCGGGGCAATTCCCCGAGGTATTCAAAAGGTAGCGGCCGATCTTCCCACGCTCCACCCTACTCGCTCGGCGAGTAACGGAAAACCATCAACTTCAATTGCCGATCGGAATCAACGTCTGGGAAAGCAGGACTCGGAGCCAATCGCTCCACGAACGTACACTCCGGGCACATCTCGACAAACGCCCGACGTAAAAAGGCTTCCCCCATTTCCGGAGCATTCAAACACGCAAGGACTTCGCCCCCGGATTTCACAAGCTCCGGAATTCGACGAACAACCCGCAAATAGTCCTTCTTGGCCACAAAACTGCCGGGTTGATAAGAGGGAGGGTCGATTACCGCCAAATCATAGGGACCCGGACGCTTAATCCGACCCCATGATTTCAATACATTTTCGGCCAAATACTTGCTCCCCTCTGCCGGTAACCCGTTTAGCCTATGATTCTCTCGTCCCTGGCTCAACGCGCCGCGACTCATATCAACATTCACCACATGCTTAGCTTTGGCACCGAGAGCCACTACCGAAAATGCGCAAGTGTAGGAAAACAAATTAAGAACCGTCTTTCCTTCGCAGCGCGTCTCGAGCCATTCTCGTCCCGGCTCCATATCGAGAAAAAAACCGCTATTTTGACGCTGCCCCAGTTTTAAATGAAATCGTTGATCTCCGCGCCTAGCGAATACTTCCTCAGGAATCGTCCCGAAGATCACCTCCGCCGGAGCTCCCGCGACATAGCGCCGCTGCAGCAACGCCCCTTGTATCGGCGTATCCAGGATCAGGACACTCAATCGAGCAACAAACTCACGCTCCCATGCCTCCGGCACTTCATCGAAAAAAACGATGCTTAATACAGGGTGGTAAAGATCGATCGTCAAAAACTCCAACCCCGGGAAACAGCGTCCCCGACCATGAAAAACCCGTCGACTATCGACCCTACCTGCCGACAAATCCTCCAAAGGCGAAACCAAACGCTCAAATACACAATCCATTCAAAACCCGATTCCTAACGCCTCTTCCCAAGCAGTCACCCTAAAAAGCATCCCCGCAGGACAAGCCTTAGTGATGTTCCGCAAAAGTAGATCTGCTTCCACTTGCTTTCATTGACATCGAAGAAAGAAACTCACGCAAAGCCGCTAAGCCGCTAAGAAAGAATCCCCGAGGTATTCAAAGGAACCGGCCGATCTTCCCGCTCAGCGCATACGGAAATAATGGTCCCGCTGAGCGGGAAGATCGGCCGCTACCAACATCAGCAACGAAGCCACCGACAAGTCAGGGTCTTCGACAAGCTTTGAAGTATTTACCGAAAGGGAATAACGCAGACGTTCACAGGTAGTTAATGTCCGATAAGCGAATTCGAGTGTTTCGCGAGGCCCAATCCAATTTCATTAAAAAACGCAAAAAGAGTGGAAATCGGGCGACCGATGTCTCAATAGTTATTGCGAAGGAAAAAGTCCCCTTGAACTCCTTCCAACTCTCAGAACTTCAATGCCCACCACAATCGAAAGACGCCTGCTGACCGAGCGCTCCTCATTGCGATTAATTCGAGTATTCGCAATGCGATTGCTTCGCTTTTTCTTCGCTACGCTATTCCTCAGCCCAACCCATGGCGTCGTCACCTCGGATGGCAACGGAACGCATCTTACAGAACCCGGCGTACCGATGTTCGGACTGGACCACGACGGCGTAGTCCAAGTCCTCAGGAACGGAGCTTTCTCCTGTTCAGGCTCCTTGATCGAAGGCGGGTATCATATATTAACCGCTGGACATTGCGTATCTGCAGAAACGATACAATCAATGAGCGTTAGGTTCCTGCTAGAGGACCGCACAATCGAAATCCCGGCTGTGTCCTGGCGGGCACACCCGGACTACCCGGATATACAGGGATTGGATCTCGGCATTATTACGCTTGCGGAACGGGCCCCAATACAGCTCCCGAGATATCAACCCTTGAGAGCGTTGGGTCGGGAAATCAATACCCCGAATGTTCTTTTTGGATACGGAGTTACTGGATACGGCGAGACCGGGAAGGAAGCGGGCAGCGGCGGCTCAAAACGGGGCGGTCGAAATCGTTACGAAGCCACAAGCGCCACTCAAAACGTAACCCTGGCTACGATCAACGGCTCCGATGACGAGCGATGGATCTTCTCCGATTTCGACAGCGGTTTGCCGGTAAATGACGGATTCGGATTCCATTTTCAAAAAGAAGATCTTGGGTTTGGCAACGATGAGGCTTACGCGTCCAGCGGCGACTCAGGCGGTCCTATCTTCATTGAGAACCGATTCGATTTCGCCATTGCCGGCGTAGTATCAGGGGGCGCTAGACACAACGCTAATCCCAATTCGGATGTCGACGACACGGTCAACGGAACCTGGGGACAATTCTCCCGCGATACTCGAATATCATCTCCTGAATCAATCGCCTTCATCGATGCGCATACGATGTCCGTCTTGGAAGCATGCCCCGTAACGTTTCGCCACAATGAGAGTTCCGTTTCGCTGGAGATCCAATGCGAGGCGGGAGACGTCGTTTACGTCCGTCACTCAAGCGATTTGGATAACTGGGAAACCTACAAAACCATCCGGCCCGAAACGGCAAACGTCGAAGTATCGATAACTGAGGGCATTTCTTCCGAGTTCGAAGACCGAGGATTTTTCGTCGCTCTGAAAGAAACCGGGGAACCGTTCGTTAGCTTACCTGACCCTGGATCGCTTTTCGGAATCGAGTCGAGTTCGAATAGCGCCCTCCTAGCAGTTTCCTCCGTCAACGGATTCGGGCAATCGCGACACGATTTAGATTTATCCAACCTGGACGGGCTCGCTTTCGACCCGCTGAAAAAGCAATTATACAGCTTCGATTCGGAAACTGAAAAACTCTTCGCGATGGATGCGAATTCAGGCGTAATAGAGTATTTAAACGAGCTAGATTTGACCGGATATACGATTTCTGGACTCGCATTCAATCCGGAATCCAGACGCCTTTTCGCCATCGGTAAAAACCCTTCGTCGCAAGAAATCCTGCTAGGAATCGACGTGGACCAAGGCGCCATGTCGCCAATCGGCTTTCCAGGAATCGAGGTAACCGGACTCGCGTTTTATACGGGAGCCGCCAGTCTATTTGCAACGAGCTCCGAATCGGATTCACTGTACCTCGTAAACACCCAAACGGGCCAGCTAACCATCGTTGGCCCGCTAGGAGTTGATATAGGTCAAAGCGGTCTGACCTACGAAGCGAAAACCGATGGGCTCTATCTATCGGATGCGGCCAGCGGCCTACTCTATGCGGTTGATCGATCTGGAGGCACAGCCAGCGCCCTAGGCCCCACCGGATACTCTAACGTAACCGCGCTCGCCGCCAACAACTCCATAAGCGACCAACCGCTATACTCAACCACGACAAACGATCGACTTGGCAAACTATTTCCGATCCTAACAACAGGGGAGCTGATCGGACCGCTCAGTCTTTCATCACTCAACGGCCTGGCCCTAGACGCCAACACCGGGACCCTTTACGGGATCGATATAGCAACGGACACACTGGTTAGGATCGACCGAGAAACCGGATCCCTAGAAGAAGTCGGTCCTCTCGAAGTCAACTTTCCGGGCGTCGCCGGATTGGCATTCGATCCCGTATCCAAAATCCTCTATGCGACTAGCAACGGCGAAGCGGCAAATCTATATAAAGTAGACACCCTCACAGGAGCAGCGATTCAAGTAGGTCCCCTAGGCATCAACATGCCTGGGCTCGCCTACGTGCCAACAGAAGAAACGCTCTATGGAGTCAGCGGACAGGATGACACTCTCTACCAGATCGATCCCGCAACGGGCGAGGCCACTTCGATAGGCCCGCTTGGAATCAATGTCTCCTATAATGGCTTAGCCTACTCAGTATATCACGACACGCTCTTTTTGGTTTCCAGTTCAGCGACAGAGAGACTGTACTCCATCGACCGAACAAGCGGAACAGCCACCCAAATCCTCCAATCGGAATTCGCGCGGGCCAACGGCCTCGCCGCCGATAATCTAAATCCCTAACGGCACACCCATCGTACTCCATCACGCATGAAGCGAGCTAGGATACATGGGCTATT
>TARA_B110000037_G_scaffold107971_1_pt1 | contig 13250 bp, 12 predicted proteins | sample TARA_B110000037 | Tara Oceans TARA_B110000037 (sample SAMEA4397196) | marine metagenome | biome: Polar Biome; feature: [MIX] marine epipelagic wind mixed layer (ENVO:01000061); material: water (ENVO:00002006), including particulate matter (ENVO:01000060) such as... | depth 10-100 m
CAAAAAATGATTCTTATCTATTTATTGCCGATATGCATTCGTTGACTCAAATAAAAGACGCCAAAACACTACGTCAAAACACCTATGCCACTGCCGCAACTTGGTTGGCGTTTGGTTTAGACATCCAAAAAACAGTGTTTTACAGACAAAGTGATGTGCCACAAGTCACGGAACTGTCTTGGTATTTAAGCTGTTTTTTTCCGTTTACGCGCTTAGAATTAGCCCATAGCTTCAAAGATAAAGCAGACCGTTTGGAAGACGTTAATGGCGGGTTGTTTACGTATCCGATGTTGATGGCTGCGGATATTTTACTTTATGATGCCAACATTATACCTGTTGGGAAAGACCAGCTCCAACATATCGAAATGACCCGAGATGTCGCGGCAAGAGTTCATGCTAAGGTTGGCAAGGTATTTGTAATTCCAGAAGCAAAAATTCAAAAAGAAAATATGCTTATTCCAGGGTTAGATGGCCAAAAAATGAGCAAAAGTAAAGGCAATGTGATTGATGTTTTTCAAACTGACAAAGCCTTACGAAAGCAAATCATGTCTATCCAAACCGACAGTACTCCTCTAGAAGATCCGAAAGATTGGGCGAGTTGTAACTGTTTTGCACTATACAAGTTATTGGCTTCAGAAGCTCAAATAACAGAGATGAAACAACACTATGAAGCTGGAGGCTATGGCTATGGTCATGCCAAACAAGCGTTATTTGAACTCGTTTGTGAATTGTTTTCCGAACAACGAGAGCGTTACACTTACTATATGTCAAACCTAGAAGAAATAGACCAGGCATTGGCAGTAGGTGCTAAAAAAGCAGCTGCAGTTGCAGATAGCGTATTGGCACGTGTTCGAGGAAAAATCGGCTACTAAACCAGCTCAAATTCTTTTCCGGGGAGCGGTCGACAAACGCCCTTCAATTCCAGGTTCAATAATAGATATGCCGCTTTAGAGGTGGGCATATCACAAGCAATGGCGATAACATCCAAGGCTGATTTACTTTCTTTTTTCAAATAGTTGTAAATAATTTTTTCATCGGAATCCAATTCAACAAATAGCTTTTTTTGCACTACTTTCTTTTGAGTGTCTAGAGACCAATTTAAGATGTAAGGAATATCTGCTGGGTTAGAAACTAAATGTGCGTTTTTAGTTTTAATCAAACTATGACAGCCCTGACTTTGACGGTCTGTGATGCGGCCTGGAAGCGCAAACACTTCTCTATTGTATCCAAACGCCATTGTAGCCGTTGCCAAACTCCCGCCTTTTTCGGCAGATTCAATAACGATGGTCGCTTCGCTCAATCCTGCAATGAGACGGTTACGCCTTAAAAAGTTAGAAGGATCCATCACAGCAGTACTCCAGAAATCGGTGACAAATCCGCCTTGGTTTTCTATCAAACTTCGGTATTTGAGGTGTTGCTTTGGATAGGTGTTTTGAAGACCTTGTGCCATACAACCCACCGTTTGGAGGTGGTGTTTGAGGGCTGCTTTATGAGCTGCAATATCGGTTCCATATGCAAATCCAGAAACAATAATGGGGTTAAAAACAGCAAGAGTTTCGATTATTTTCTCACATTGCGCAAGACCATAGGTCGTAATTTTTCGAGTGCCAACAACGCTAATAATCGGTTGTTTGTCCCAGTCTATTGTCCCTTTTTGAAACAAAACTATAGGGCCATCAATACAGTGTTTTAATTTAAACGGGTAATTAGAGTCTTCAAAATATAACGCTTCAATAGCGTTTTTTTCCATAAAATTAAGCTCTTTTTCGGCGGCTTTCAGAAATATTGATTTGGTGATGTTTTTAATGGTATGTGTGCCAATGCCTTCAATTTTTAATAAATTGGATTTAGATTCTTTAAACACAGCTTCCGGGCTACCACAATGTTGAATGAGTTTTTTGGCCGTAATATCGCCAATATTAGGCACCGCCTGCAAGGCTAATGCGTGTAAGATTTGAGGGGTGTTCATTGTGTTTTTGTTTTGGGCATTTGTGGGCAATAGGCTATTCAAAAGTAAGAAATTTTCATTTGAGTAATTTAAGCCGTTTTAACACCCCAAAAACTAACTTTTTTCTCTAATTATTTTACTGTAAATTTGAACTGAACATATTAATACGCCAGTAATGATAAAATCAGGAAATCCAGCTCTTAGCAAAAAGACCTTTAAGAACTTAAAATCTACCACTACTGAAGTTATGACTTTAGATGGTGCAGTTAATAAGACTGCCATTAGCTTAGGGATTTTAGTCTTTGCGGGCTATTATACCTATAGCAATGCCATTATGGATTATGTGCTTATTGGCTCTATTGGTGGTTTTATTCTCGCCCTTGTCACCATTTTTAAAAAAGAATGGTCTCCTGTAACAGTTCCAATCTATGCAGCTTTAGAGGGATTAGCACTTGGCGGGATTTCTAAAATGTATGCGAATGCATTTGAACCGGGTATTGTTCCTCAAGCTATTATGCTCACGTTAGGGATCTTATGTGCGCTATTATTTGCCTACAAAACTAAACTTATCAAAGCGACAGAGAATTTTAAGTTAGGCGTATTTGCTGCCACCGCTGGTATTGGAGTTGTATACTTAATTAGTTTTTTAATGGGTATGTTTGGAAGCGGTGGGTTGCCTGTTATGGATCCATCAAATGCCTCTATGTTAAGTATTGGGTTTTCACTGTTTGTCGTTGTTATTGCTTCCTTGAATTTAGTTATGGATTTTGATTTTATTGAACAAGGAGCTGAAAACGGCGCTCCAAAATACATGGAATGGTATGGTGCCTTTGGATTATTGGTCACTCTGATTTGGCTGTACCTTGAAATACTTAAGTTGTTGGCTAAGCTTAGCTCTAGAAAGTAGGTTTTGAATAAAAAAAATCTCAACGGACAGGGTAAAGACATAAGAGCTATAAACCTTAAAATAAAACTTTGATATTATAAAAAAAATCCTAACTTTGAAAATATGCAACTAAGTCAGTACATAGGAGATTTACTTTACCGTTATGAATGCGTGACACTCCCCAATTTTGGAGCTTTTTTATCGCACCCTATATCGGCAAGAATTAATGAGGTTACTAGTGATTTTTATCCCCCTCAAAAACAATTGTCTTTTAATGTTCAACTTCAATCTAACGATGGGCTATTAGCATCCTATATTTCGGAAATAGAAAATATTACTTTTGAGGTAGCAACAGGTAAAATAGAGAACCAAGTTGCAAAACTTAAATTACGTTTAGATAAAGGAGAAACCGTTGACTTTAAACACATTGGGGAATTAACCTCTGAAGACGGTAAGCTCTTGTTTGTGCCCTCTGACAGTATTAATTATATGACTGGAGCATTTGGTTTGGATGCTTTTGTATCGCCATCTATTGAAAGACAAGCACATCAAGCGGTCGTTCAAAAACTAGAAGCTAGCGGTGCTATTGCACTGACTCCTAAACGCTCTAAGTCTAATGTATATCTTAAATATGCAGCCATAGCTGTACTAGCACTTGGTTTAAGTGGATCTATTGGATCTAATTTATACTTGAGTCAAATTGAACAGCAAAACACTATAGCACTTGAAACTGCCAACGAAACTTTAGATACTAAAATACAAGAAGCCACTTTTGTGATTGATAATCCATTGCCTGCTATAATGGTGAGTTTAAAAAAACAAAGTGGAGATTTTCATATTGTAGCTGGAGCGTTTAGAGTGAAAGCAAATAGTCACCGAAAACTGAAACAACTGAAAGCTTTAGGCTATGACGCCCGTCTTATTGGCACCAACAGATATGGCTTACACCAAGTAGTGTATGAAAGTTTCGAAACCCGAAAAGAGGCTCAAAAGGCATTATCTAAAATCAAAAAAACGCACAATCGTGCAGCTTGGATGTTGATTAAAGACATTCCGTAATACACACCAGATTTTCAATATTCAACCTGGTAAATTCTTCTGTATCTTTCACCACTATAGACTCTAAATACATGGAAACTAAACATCCACAAGACTCAAAAACTACAATGACCGACTTGGTACTCCCAAGTGAAACAAATGCAATTCACACCCTATTTGGAGGTGAATTATTAGCACGAATGGACCGTGCTGCGAGCATCGCTGCACAACGGCACTCTGGAGAAATAGTAGTCACGGCTTCTGTGAACCACGTCGCTTTTAAACACGCTGTTCCATTAGGAAGTATTGTGACCGTAGAAGCTAAGGTGTCTCGAGCATTTAAAAGCTCAATGGAAGTGTTTATCGATGTTTGGGCTGACAACAAAACCTCTAAAGCTTCTGTAAAAGTGAACGAGGCTATTTTCACTTTTGTGGCTGTGGACGACAAAGGAACTCCTGTAGTAATTCCGCGATTAGTACCTGAATCCGAAGAAGAAATTCAACGTTTTGATGGCGCTTTAAGACGTAAACAATTGAGTTTGGTGTTAGCAGGGAAAATGAATGCGCAAGATGCTTCAGAGCTGAAAGCACTTTTTAGCTAGTCGCTTATAAACGGTAAATCCACTGAGAGGGGTTTTGAGTAGAACTGTCTTTATAAATTCCAAAACTAAGAATAGATTCCCCTGAAGCTTTATTGGTTATCACCTCCCCGATCACTTGTTTTGTGGTAACCTTATCGCCTTTACTGACATAAAATTTAGAGAGGTTTTTATAAATTGTAATATAGTTTCCATGTCTAATCATAATCGTATTGTTGCCGTTTTTAGGTGTCATTATGCCCTGAACAACCCCTTCAAATACGGCGCGTACTTGACCGCCTTTACTCGTCGCTATTCGAACGCCATTGCTTTTGATGGTTAACGACGGATCAATTGGAGACGGATTATTTCCATACCTCAATTTCACAACTCCATTGACCACAGGCCAGGGTAATTTTCCTTTGTTCGCTGTGAAATTCGCCGCTAAAATTTTCTGCTCAGGCGTTAACGAAAACACTTTAAGTTTAGAAGATTTTCCAGCTTTTTTGTTAGAAGCTGCAATCGCAGCCTGAATAATTTTACGGATTTCTTTATCTATTTTTCTTGATTCACTTTGCTTGGTTTTTAGCTGTGCTGTAAACTGTGATAAATTACTTTTAATTTCTTGTATTAAAACGCTTTGTTGTTCTCGGTCTTTATCAAGAATAGATTTTGCTTTTTTATTCTCTTCAATAAGAATTTGCTTATTCTTTTTTTGAGCGAGCAATTCAATATTTAACGCTTGCATTTTAGCGGTTTCGGTCTTAATGAGTTCCGCTTGTTGCATTTGATAATCGGCATATTGTTTTATATACTGTAGTCTTTTATAGGCTTGTTGGAAATTGGTGGACGACAACAAAAACATGAGTTTGTTTTGGTTAGATCGACTCTTGTAGGACTTGACAATCATCTCAGCATAGTCTGCTTTCAATACTTTAAGTTTATCTCTTAATTTAGAAATTTTGGTTTGATTACTGCTTATTTCTCGCGTTAATAAATTGGCTTGTTGGTTGGTAATACTGATCAGGTTTTTTCGAACCTTAATTTTAAAATCTAAATCCTCCACAACCGATAATACCGATTTTTGTTCTTTCTTTCCTTCAAATAACAACACCCCTATTTGCTGAATCTCTTGTCGCAGTTCTCTACGGCGTTCTTCTAATTCTTGTTGTTTCTTACTTTGTGAAAACCCACTAAAATGCAACATCAAAATGAGCAGAAAAGCAGTGAAAGTAAAACGTGTATTGGTTAATTTCATTATAATTTAATAGCTTTAAATCCTTTTGGAATTTTAAAAGGGAATCGTAAAGGTTGACCCAAAATTACGGATTTTATATTCAAATTTAAAGTCGTTTGTTCATCCGTATTTATTGCCTTTATAGACAGGCTTTGGGGGATGACTAGTCCATTTATTTTTTGATAAGATTGATACTTGATCTTTAGGGTGTTTTGCTCCAATGATTGGCTGAGTTGTTGCGCATCTAATTTAAAATATGCGGGATTAATTATATATAATAAATCAAAAAGAGGGTTTGAGTTTTTCGGAGTTAATTTATAGGCACTCGCGTGTTTGAGTTTTTTAAATGCTTTAGGGTTGATGTCAAAAACAGCTTCTCCAAGAAGTAAGTTTTGAAGGTTTTCAAACCGAAGATCTGTTCCTAGTAATTCGCTTATGAGCGCATAATCGCCATCAAAATAAGTCTTATCTAATTTATTATAAAAGCGGACACGATCAGGGGTGATTTTAACCCGCACCATATTCAAAAATGCATTGACCCAAATCGTGTTATCATAACCCATACGAAGGGTTAAGGTGTGTGTTTCTGAACGCTCGCCTTGAACATATTCTACTTTTAATCGGCCTTGTAACGTGGTAAATTTTGACTGAAATTTATCGTGATTTTTTACGATTTGCTTCACCGACATTCTTGAATCCAACATTCCAGAAGACTGAAGTGTTTTTGTGGATTTACAGCCCACCAAAAGAAGGCCTATGAACATACTGTATATAAAGTGTTTCATTCTGTTTGTTCTAATGTGATTGCTTTTTTAGTAAACGTTTCTGATGCCTCAATATTATCTTGCTGTTTATATGCACTACTTAGTTGTCTATAAAAATCGAGTTGAAGGGCTTTGTCGTCAAAGATATAGTCCAACCCCATCATGAGATATTCAATGGACTCCTCGAGCTTATTAAGCTGTCTGTTTGCAGTCCCATTAACCAAATACAAAATTGGTTGCGAGGGATATAACTCTATTTGATTTTCGGTAAAAAGAGCCGCCATTTCAAATTGGTTGGTTTCTAAATATAAAAGGGCTAAGTTTTTAATAATTGAAAAGTTATTAGGGTCAAAATCTAAGGCTTTTGTATAATACGGAATCGCTTTTAAATAGGCTTTTTGAGTGTAGTAATAGTCCGCCCATTCTAAATCGGAACGGCTAGGCGCGTTGTCACTCACTGTATTTGTCACCTCTAATAATGCGGATTCATACGCTGGAAACGCACTTACAAAACGCATAAAATCGTTCAATACTTTGACTTTTATACTTGGGGTAACTACGGTACTTGTCGTCACAATTTTCATGGATGCAATCGCCTTTTCATAGGCTTTTTGATCTAGATAAAACTTATACAAAGCCACATGTACCAAATGGGATTTTGGATGCTGTTCTAAAAATGCTTGCGCTACTTCAAAGGCTTCTTTTTGTTGATTTAATTTACTGTAGGCATAAATGAGGTTTAAAAAATTTGTGGGCTCATCTGTAGCTTCCGTCAGTCGTTTTTTAAGGTGCGCAATGCGTTTATCATCAGCGCCGCTTTGATTGTAGATTTCGTTTCGAATCTTATCTCTACTCGAACGCACTCCAAATGTGGCGTCCAAACTCTCAAGCACGGCAAGTGCGTCGTCATAACGCCCTGCGCTGAGATAAAGATTTGCCAAGTCCTGCTTATAATCCGGATGACGAGAAAGTAACGGTTTTATGGCTGTGATGGCCTCTTCAAAACGATTTTGGTCGACATACAAATGATACAAGCTTTCTTTATACCAAAAGTTAGTCGTATCCAATACAATGGCCTTTTGAAAATTATATTCTGCATTTTCAAATTGTTGTAGCTTAAAATAGTTAGCCCCTAGCTCGTGAAAAACAACCGATTCTAAAGAGTCTATAGATCTACATAACACTAGTTCTTCAATCGATTTAGAATAATTTTCCAGTGCTTTTTGTTTCAATGCTTCGTAAAAATGATTTTGAAATTTGACATGCGGGGATTCTTTTGAGGCCGACAACAGACTGTCAGACACATTTTGTGAATGTCCTCCTAACAACCCTATGAGGACACAAAAAACCACAATACAATGTCGTGTGTGTTTCATTGTTTTCCGGTACTTCCAAAGCCGCCTTCGCCTCTAGCGGTATCGCTGAGCTGTTCAACTTCGAGCCAATCGGCACGTTCATGTTTGGCGATTACTAATTGTGCAATGCGTTCTCCATTTTCTATTTTAAAATCGGTATCAGAAAGGTTCACTAAAATAACGCCAATTTCGCCGCGATAATCGGCATCCACTGTGCCGGGGCTATTCAAAACGGTGATTCCATGTTTTGCTGCCAATCCACTTCGTGGACGCACTTGTGCTTCAACCCCTACAGGAAGTTCAATAAACAAGCCCGTTTTAATAATTGCACGTTCGAGGGGTTTTAAAATAACAGCTTCTGTACTATTAGCGCGAAGGTCCATACCTGCAGAAGCGCCCGTTTCATATTCAGGAAGTTTGTGAGCTGATTTGTTTATAATTTTAATGGTCATGTGAGGGTTTTAAAAATTGTTTAATAGTCGCTTTTTCATTGAACCAGATAAGTAATAACAACAATCCTATCATAGCAGAACCAATAATATACTGGGCTCTAAATTGATAAAATGACAGCGCTGATAAGAATATGGTAAGCGTTAAATAAGTCGCGATTTTTTTTAGGTTATAAGGAATCGGATAGTGTTTTCGACCAAAATAATACGACAAGACCGTCATAGAAAGATACGCCACTAAAGTCGCCACAGCAGACGCCATATAACTAAATGTGGATATAAATATAACATTGATCAGAAGCGTTACTACGGCTCCAAAAACAGATATATACGCCCCAAATTTAGTGCGATCTGTGATTTTATACCACACAGACAAGTTGTGATATATTCCGAGAAAAAGATAGGCTAATAATAAAATCGGTACGACTTTCATCGCGTCCCAGTAGGCTTCATTTGGAATAAGTATCCCTTTTAGTATATCGACAAAAACAACTACAACCAATAGAATAAGAGCGCCACATGTCACAAAAAACTCTAATATTTTTGCATAATTTTTAGTGGCGTCTTTGGTTTTGGATTGACTGAAAATGAAAGGTTCAATTCCCAAACGGTAAGCGGTTGCAAACAACATCATAAAAAGCGCAAGTTTATAACAGGCGGAGTACATGCCTATAGATGTTTTAGCGATAGACTCCGGAAGCAAACGCTCTAGCAGTACCCGATCAAAGGTTTCATTAATGGAAAATGCAATTCCAGACACCAAGACAGGCAGCGCATAACGCAACATTTTTTTCCAAAGTTCAGAATCAATTTTATACTTGATTTTAAAATAAAATGGCAAAAGGATCAGCAAAGTAACGGCGCTTGCTACAAGATTGGCAATGAAAATATAACTCACTTCAAAATTGGGCACATAGATAGAATCCCAAACACTGTTATCAATGGCCAGTGCTTGTAAATACAACAGTAAAAATAGGTTTAACCCCAAATTGACAATCACATTGGTAACTTTAACAATAGAGTATTTGATGGGTTTTCCTTGTGCTCTTAAATAGGCAAACGGAATAATAACCAAGGCATCTAAAAACAAAATCCAAACCACAAGGGTGATGTAGTTGACATTGATATGTGTGAGGTCTGCAATCTGCTGTTGAAACAGCAGGCCAAGACCTAAAAAACCTAAAGACGTAAGGAATAGTGAAATTGAACTGGTACTTATCACTTTTTCCTTTGCCGATTCTTTATTTAAAAAGCGAAAGAAAGCGGTTTCCATGCCGTATGCTAAAATTACATTGAACAGTACAAAGTAGGCGAATATTACGGAAACATCGCCATAATCTGACACGTTTTGTAGCACGGATTTATCGGTATGTAAACGCACCAAAATAAAACTCAACATCCTTGGGATGACAGTTGCCAGGCCGTAAATGAATGTTTGTTTGTATGCTGTTTTTAGAACGCTCACGAGTCTCTATTTTATCCTATAAAAATACACATTTTAAGCAACAAACTATAATCGATGTTTAAGGCTTTTTAGGCGGTGCAGATGGATAGGCAATACTTCCTCCTTTTTTGAGGTTAGAAATTTTATAATACAGCCGTTTATTCTTGACCTGATAACTGATAACACACTCATTTTGAGAGAGAGTAAAAGGCGATGCATCTATTTGTGTGGGTGGTGTATTGCCATACTCGGCTCGGCGATCAGAACTAAATATAATATCTTTTTTACGCGTGGTAGTGTACTTAAATCGACCAATAATTAATTGGTCTCTGGTTTCCACGGCCGATTTTTCACCTCTAAAATGAAGACTGTCAATTATAATTTTAGAAGGTTTTGTTGTTGGCAAAAACACATTGATTCCGGCCCCACCGCCTTCAATTCCCGCTACCCATGAATTGTAGTAGGGTTCGGAAAAATCTATGGGAGCCGTCGTTTGAAACTGTAGCAACGGTTCTTGTGCGCTCTTGCAATTAAAAATACTTAAAAAAACGAATCCTAAAATGACGAGTGGTTTGAGTTTCATTTGGTTTGAATTTAGGTTTATAAATTTACGTGATTTTTAATTGAGTTTGAAATTAAAGCCCAAAAATACGGCGACGCCTGAGGACGAGGTTTCATTGATGGTGATGTTTTGAGCGTTGAAATACGGCAGATGCAGCTGTAAGAACAGTTTGTCTCTTAGTTTATAATTCGCCCCCGCACCAATGCTAAAAACGGTCAATGCGCTGTTTTCGATTACTCCATAATTGCGAGTCAAATCTTCAAAACCAAAACCATAGCCCAATTGCCCAAAGACATTAAACTTGGATTGGTTAAAGAAATAGTAGTGAACCGTGGGCACAAACCCATAGGAGCTGATGCTAACGCCACTATCATTCTTAAAAAGCACATTATTAGAGGTGAAAAAACTGCCTTGAACAGAAACCTTGTCCGAAACCTGAAACTCCAATCCTGCTTTGGAAATGACACCAAAATCGTGATTGCCGGAGTAGGTCGTTGGAAACGGCGAAGCGGTAATGGAGAGTAAAATGTCTCCCCTCTGGTTTTGAGCCACCACCGAAAGGGATACTACTAAAAAAAGGAGGGTAAGTGGTGTTGTGTAGGTCATAAGAATTGATTTAATTTACTGAAAGTCAAACAACTTTTATGCCATAAAAAAAGCCTTGCAAATGCAAGGCTCCTATTAATCTATTTGAAAAACAACTAATTAGCCATTCAACGCTTCTGCCCCACCAACAATTTCTAAGATTTCATTGGTAATGGATGCTTGACGTGCTTTGTTATACGTCAATTTAAGCTGATCTCTGAGCTCCGTAGCATTATCGGTTGCTTTGTGCATTGCGGTCATTCGAGCGCCGTGTTCGCTTGCAAAACTATCTCTAATGGACTTATACAACTGTGTCTTTAAAGACTTTGGAATCAGTGTTTCTACAATCTCTTCTTTTGACGGCTCAAAAATATAATCTAAGCTTACAGTACTATCACTTTCTAAAGGGACAATTGGCAAAAACTGCTCCGTCATGATTTCTTGAGTTGCTGCATTTTTGAATTTATTATACACCACTTCAATCTTGTCAAAGGCTTTCGATTCAAATTGTTCCATGAGCATTTCTGCGATTGCAGCAACATTGTCAAATGTTAAATCGTCATACACAGGACTCTGATTAGAAATAATTTCAAAGTTTTTAGACAAGGCGTCATTGGCTTTTTTTCCAATCGCAACAACGGATACCTTGGCATCATAACGTTCTGCAACTAGATTTGCTTGCTTAATAATGTTAGAATTAAACGCGCCACACAACCCTCTGTTTGAGGTAATCGCCACAATAAGTACATTCTTTAGTTCGCGTTGTTCTGAATATTTGCTTCCAGAATCGGCATCTAAAGTGGCACTTAAATTTTGTAAAAGCTCCGTCAGTTTATCCGCATATGGACGCATCGCTGTGATGGCGTCTTGTGCTTTTTTCAACTTAGCAGCCGATACCATTTTCATGGCGCTTGTAATCTGCATCGTTGAGGATACGGATGCTATTCTATTTCGGATTTCTTTTAAATTTGCCATGCTTTTGTCGTATTATACTAAGCGGTATATTTACTTGATAACTCTTTTGCAACTGCTGTTAAGGTATCTGTAACTTCATCCGTTAATTTACCTGATTTCAAAGTTGCTAACACATCGCTATGTTTGGCTCTTAAAAACTCGATATATTCAGTTTCAAATTCTTTAACTTTATTTACAGGGACTGCTCTTAAAAGATTTTTAGATCCTGCATAAATGATTGCAACTTGATCTTCTACTTTAAAAGGGTCATTTTGTGCTTGCTTTAAAATTTCAACGTTACGTCGTCCTTTTTCAATCACATTTAAAGTTACGGCATCTAAATCCGATCCAAACTTAGCAAAGGCCTCTAATTCACGGAATTGTGCCTGGTCTAATTTTAGTGTTCCAGATACTTTTTTCATCGCTTTAATCTGTGCATTTCCACCCACACGAGATACCGAAATACCGACGTTAATTGCAGGACGAACACCAGAGTTAAACAAATCACCATCTAAGAATATTTGACCATCCGTAATCGAAATTACGTTTGTTGGAATATATGCCGATACATCACCTGCTTGTGTTTCAATAATTGGAAGTGCTGTTAAAGACCCACCACCTTTTACAATTGGTTTTAATGACTCTGGTAAATCATTCATGTCTTTTGCAATTTCATCATTGTTGATGACTTTTGCTGCACGCTCTAATAAACGAGAGTGTAAGTAAAATACATCTCCTGGATACGCCTCACGTCCTGGAGGACGACGTAATAAAAGGGATACCTCACGGTAGGCTACGGCTTGTTTTGATAAATCATCATAGACAATCAATGCTGGACGACCAGTGTCTCTGAAATACTCGCCAATAGCTGCACCTGCAAAAGGAGCATACACTTGCATTGGAGCGGGATCAGATGCATTTGCTGCAACAATCGTCGTATAGGCTAAAGCGCCTTTTTCTTCTAATGTTTTAGCAATCAATGCAACTGTAGATGCTTTTTGTCCTACAGCAACATAGATACAATATACAGGCTCACCTGCATCGTAAAATTCTTTTTGATTTAAAATGGTATCGATACAAACAGCTGTTTTTCCAGTTTGTCTGTCTCCAATCACCAATTCACGTTGTCCTCGTCCTACAGGAATCATGGCGTCAATTGATTTGATACCTGTTTGTAAAGGTTCTGTTACGGGCTCACGAAAAATAACCCCTGGCGCTTTACGCTCTAGTGGCATTTCATAAAGAGTGCCTTCAATTGGGCCTTTACCATCAATTGGTGCACCTAAAGTGTCAACCACACGGCCAACAATTCCTTCACCTACATTGATGGAAGCAATACGACCAGTACGTTTTACAATTGAACCTTCTTTAACAACTTTAGAAGCGCCTAAAAGTACAATACCAACATTGTCTTCTTCAAGGTTTAATACAATCCCTTCAAGATCGCCTT
>TARA_B110000037_G_scaffold27644_1_pt1 | contig 13249 bp, 11 predicted proteins | sample TARA_B110000037 | Tara Oceans TARA_B110000037 (sample SAMEA4397196) | marine metagenome | biome: Polar Biome; feature: [MIX] marine epipelagic wind mixed layer (ENVO:01000061); material: water (ENVO:00002006), including particulate matter (ENVO:01000060) such as... | depth 10-100 m
TTTTTTTTTACGATGATTTTGTCTTTAAAAAAACACCCATTACTTCAATTAGTTAATGATCATTTGATAGAGTACCCAACGCCGTCAAATATTAGTTTGTTTTGAAATTATGGTTTTCTTGCAGGTATGTGTTTAGGTATTCAATTAATTACTGGTATTGCTTTAGCAATGCATTACACGCCACATGTTGACTTGGCCTTTTTATCTGTTGAACATATAATGCGTGACGTGAATAATGGTTGACTTTTACGTTATATTCATGCTAATGGTGCTTCAATGTTTTTCATTGTTGTTTATGTGCATATTGGCCGCGGTTTATATTATGGTTCATATTTTGAGCCACGTGGTTTTGTTTGAACTTTAGGCGTTATAATATTGTTATTAATGATGGCAACAGCGTTTCTTGGTTACGTGCTTGTTTGAGGTCAAATGAGTTTTTGAGCTGCAACAGTTATCACAAATTTCTTTACAGCTTTCCCTATTGTTGGCGATAAAATTGTAACTTTTCTTTGAGGCGGTTTTTCTGTTGATAATGCAACATTAAACAGATTTTTTAGCTTACATTATTTGTTGCCTTTTGTTATTACGGGTATCGTGATAGTTCATATTGCTGCAGTTCATTTTGATGGGTCTAACAATCCTTTAGGTATTTCTTCAATTTCAGACAAAATAAGTTTTTTCCCTTATTTTTTCATAAAGGACACATTGGGTTTTGTTGCTTTTTTATTATTCTTTTCTTATTTTGTTTATTTTTCACCAAATTATCTTGGTCATACTGACAATTATATTCCTGGTAATCCTATGGTTACGCCAGAACATATTGTGCCTGAGTGATACTTTTTACCAGCATATGCTATTTTAAGATCTATACCAAATAAACTTTTAGGTGTTTTAGCTTTGTTTGCTGCTGTTCTTATTTTGTTAATTTTGCCTATTGTTAACACTTCTGAAATCAGGTCATCACTATATCGACCAATACACCAAAAATTTTTTTGATTATTGGTTGCGGATTATCTTTTATTAGGCTATTTAGGTCAACAAGTACCTGAAACACCTTTTATTGAGATTGGTCAAATAGCATCTATTTATTATTTTGTTTATTTTTTAGTTATCATTCCTGTTTTAGGTCGTTTAGAACGAAATCTGCGTTTGATATAAAGATTTTTTTCGTTGCAATGTTGAGCTTTTGGTTAGTTCATCTGTTTCATCTGCAGACACAAAATGGTTCAAATCCATTCGTTGCAAGTTAATAAATATTACGAAATAAAAAAGCTTTTTAAAGCTTATAACTCAATGGTCAGAGTGATAGTTTGATAAACTATAAGTTAATGGTTCAAACCCATTTAAGCTTATAATTTTGATTTTCTTTGATGATTTTGGCTCCTAAAAAATACAAATTTGCTAAATCTTTTTCTGGTAAAAAAGTTTCTACCAATAAATTTAAAAATACTAACCCTAATTTTTCGAATCTTTGCTTAATAGCTGAACAAAAAGTATACATTTCAAATTTCCAACAAAACGCTATAAAGAATCACTTGAAAAGACAAGCAAAAAAAAATTTTCAAGTTTTTTTTAGACTTTTCCCAAAGCTAGCGATTACGAAAAAACCTAATGAGGTGCGTCTTGGTTGCGGTAAGGGCAACGTTAAATATTGAACAGATATTGTCCAAAAAGATGATGTTATCCTTGAAATTAGATGTGATCGAAAAATGAAAAAAATTGCTAATCTTTTAGATTCTTTAAAAGTAAAGATTTCTACAAAAACTTATTTATTTGATAAACATTTTAGATGAATTTTATAGCAATTCTTTTAATACCATTTGCACTATTTTTTATTGGTATTTTTGGTATTTTTGTTAATCGCAAAAATATTTTATTAGTCATCATTTGTGTTGAGTTGATACTTTTATCTGTTAATTTTACGTTTTTACTTATATCGTTTTATTTGGATGATATGCTTGGGCAAATTTTCGTTATTTTCATATTAACCGTGGCATCCGCCGAAACTTCTATTGGTTTAGCTATTTTAGTAGTTTATTATCGTGTTTGAGGCACAGTAGCTATTGATCATTTGAATATTTTGAAAAATTAGATTTTTAATCCTTTTTCGTCTAATCGGCAAGGACATGATTTTTTCGTGATCATAATATTGGTTCAAGCCCAATAAAAGGAATCTTTTAAGTTTGTATTTTTTCTTTTTTTTTGATGTCTTTTTTAATTTTATTAGATTCGTCAACATCTTGACAGATGTATTTCCAAGATGCTGCAACACCTGTTATGGAAGGTATCATAAATTTGCATCATGATTTGATGTTTTTTATTACTTTTATCTTTTTTTTTGTTCTTGTTGTCATGATGAGAACTTTAATGTATTTTGATGAAAATGCTGCAGCAAGCAATTCCGGTAAAAATGTTGTTCACGGTACAGCAATAGAAATTATTTGAACTGTAATACCTTCAATAATCTTAATTATTGTGGCATTACCATCTTTTGCTTTATTGTATTCAATAGACGAAATAATTGATCCATGTTTAACTATAAAATGTGTTGGTCATCAATGATTCTGATCGTATGAATATAGCGATTTTGCATCACAGTTTGGTAGCTTAAACTTTGATAGTTATATGATTCCTGAAGATGAATTAGAATGCGGTGAATTACGTTTGTTAGAAGTCGATAATCGTGTTGTTTTGCCTGTGAATACGCATGTACGTGTACTTGTTACAGCTGCTGATGTTTTACATAGTTGAGCAATACCGTCTTTAGGTATAAAATTAGATGCTTGCACTGGAAGACTAAATCAAACGTCAATGTTTGTGCTGCGTGAGGGTGTATTTTATGGTCAATGCTCTGAAATTTGTGGTGTTGGACACAGTAACATGCCAATTGTTGTTGAAGCTGTATCTATCAAGAAGTATATCACGTGATTATCTGAAAAAATCTAATTTTTTTCAATTAGTTCCTTTTTAAATTTTTTTATATTTTTTGTTATTGTTATTTTCTGATGATTTTACAAGCTGCAAAATTAATCGGTGCTGGTTTATCTACTATTGCATTAGCTGGTGTAGGTGCTGGTATTGGTACTGTTTTTTCTGCTTTGATTTCAAGCGTTGCGAGAAATCCGCATTTAATGAAACAATTATTTGGTTATGCTATCTTAGGATTTGCTTTAACTGAAGCAATTGCATTATTCGCTTTAATGATGGCTTTTTTGATTTTATTTACTTTTTAAAAATTTCAATATTTTGATTTATTATCATAGAATTTTTGGTTAAAAACCATTTATTTCTAACAATGTGTGGCCAAACTTGGCAAGGCGTCAGTTTTGGATATTGGAAATTGTAAGTTCAAATCTTGCCACATTGTTATAAACTTGCAAAATGGTTAATCTTTAAACATTATAATAGCTATTTACTGTAAAGTTAAAATGCTGTTTAGATACTGAAGAATGGGTGAGATGGTTAATACCGTTTGATTGTAAATCAAATTTCTTAAAAGAATGCGAAAGTTCAAATCTTTCTTCTTCAACGAAAAAATACAAATAATTATTACTCTATACAAATTTTTCAAGGTATAAACGCATAAAATACTAACAGAAAAAAGTTCATACTTTATAGCTTAAAGGTAAAGCATCTAACTTTTAATTAGCAAATTTTCGGTTCAAACCCGAATAAAGTAATAATCTAAGGATTTTTATAAATATATGAAGAATTAGTGAGTTTAGTTTTGGCTCAGCGTTAACGCTATCAAAGAATTTAGACATGCTGTTTTGGAAATAAAATAAGATTTTTCCAAGAGATAGAGGAGTAAAGCAAGATTAATTACGTATCAAATGTTTAAATAATGAATATTATAAAGATGAAATATTATTTTGTAAGATTAGACATTTGAGAAAGCATAAATTTTTTCAGTCAAAAATCTTTTGTAAGTTTACACGAAAAAAATACCCTATTAGCTCTGAAACAATAGCTAAAATTTTAAAAATTCGCAGTCAAGAATAATAGACAATGCTTAAATAAGTGATCTTGTTACTTTGAGTGATATAATACAGAATTTTCTTTTTTTATCATAATGAAATAAATAATGATTATTTTATCAAAATTTTCTCAAATCGCGTGCCAGAAGAGTCGGTAATACGCGAAAAATAAGCGTTACGCGAAAAAACTAGGTTTAAATGGCAATAATAAGAAATCATAAAATAGTAAAAAATTCAACAATTTGAAAAATAATTAAATGATTTTAGAGTATTTTTGAAGAAAATAGAATAAACGACATTAACGATAAAATGTTTCTATTTCGTTTGGAATTTTAACACGTGAAGACAGTTTTCCGAAAACTTTTAAAAAATTGTTGTCATGTTTAAATATACAGATAACAATTTTTTTTACTGACTTTTTTTTTGCTAAAGCTTAAGCAGCAACAAGAATTAGATACTCTTTTAGTTTAAGCTATCAACGATGATTTTCTTTATCATTATAATATGATAAATGGCTAATGTAGAAAAATCAACCTGAATAGTCCGTACACAAGTATTAAAATCAAAAAACTAGGCGAGCAAAAATATTTTTCGTGGATTATGCAAATTAATTCGATAAAACGCGCAAAACTTACTTATTCTTGAATAATTAGATCAGTATTTTGTAAACATAAAAATTACAAAAATTTCCTAATTACAGGTATTGCATGGTTATCAATCAGATCTTATTTTGAAATGTTTGGTTTATTCCCAAAAAGATCGTAACACAACTTGATATTTATAGCATTTTATTTATTAAAAAATATTAATATAAAAATTGATTTCTAAAAGAAATTTGAAAAAGTACAAAGCTTAAATCCTTATGATCCAAATGATTAGGGCTTTTTGTGTAATATATTGAAATAAACAAAAAGACATTTGATAACAAAAAGTTCAAATTAATCTTAAAAAATTTTCTTTTTCGGATTGCTTTTTGTAACTTAAAAGCATGAAGCCAGAATGAAAAGTAATGATAAATAAGCATGTTATCGTGAAAATTTTAACTTTTTGCTACACTTATTGCCCATCACCTTGAAAAAATCAGTTTTAATTGAAATATTTTTTTTAGAAAATACAACAAACAAAAATTTTAGTTAAATGTTTTAAAGTGTTTTTTGAAAAACAATACATGATTTTGAATTTGATAATTTCAAGCAAGTTGTAACAAAGTAGCCGTAGATGAATCTGTGGCTGGAATAAGATTTATAAAACTATTAAAAATCGCTTTAAAAGCGCTGGGAATATAGCTTAATTGGTAAAGCTTTTATTTTGCATGTAAAAAATTATTGGTTCAAGTCCAATTATTTCCATTTTTTTGATTTTCAAAATTTAAGGCGAAATACCCAAATGATACATTTTTTGACAGTAAAAACCTTAAATATCTTTGATAGTTAATTTTTAATAAAGAAACAAGAAAAAGTCAAAAAATAACCAAATAAAGTCACGATGAAAATGATAAAAAAAAAACTTCTTAATCAAATAAAAAATGCATCAAAAAATAATAAAAATTTTCTGATAACAAAATTTTCACAACCAGCAAAAGAATTAACGGAATACTTGATAGAAAATAAGATGATTGAAGGTGTTTACAAAAAAAATAATTTGATGATAATTTTCTTAAGTTATAGCGTCACAAATAAACCTGTAATCAAAGAAACAAGCGTAATATTCAAGGAATTAACACCCCAAGAAAAGATAACAAATAAAAATTTTACAATAAACTGAATAATAAAAAGTAAAAATAAGAAAATATGCGCGATGAAATTTCGATAGAGATAATTGGTTGAGTTGGTTAATATCGACTGTTTTGAAAACAGTTACAACAAAAGTTGTCGTGTGTTCAAATCACACATTATCTGTAAATATTGAATTAATTTTGAATAAGATGGCAAAAATCAATACAATAGGACAGCGCCTAAAAAAACGCTTAAACTGAAATAACACGTTTAAAGTTTGCAATATGAAAAACTTCAGTAAAATACTTTTTTTAAATAATAAAGCATATAATATAGTTCAAGATCTTTTACGCGCAACGAATTTTTATGTTAATCAGTACGCATTAACTCAAGCAAGTAAAGGCCAAACATTAACTACGAAAATTTTGCATAAAGTTGAAAATACTCAAATAGAACTAAATCAGACTAAAAAGAATAGAATACTACGAGAAACAATGACAAAAATGAAAGAATTTTTTTTTATCAATAAAAAATTAAATTTAGAAATTTCAAATAGTTTTTTCCCAAATTTTAGTATTCCAGAAAAAAATGATAGAAGCAACATTAATTATTCAATATTAAAAAAGAATAAATTCTTGATATTATCTCCAAAATTTTTCAGCGTATTTATAATGAATGAAATAAGGTTAACACGTGATAAACAAATTTATAATTTTAGTGAAAATTTTAAGAATATTGTGTCTAGATTTTGCAAGAAATTTCTGATAATTTTCAAAAATAATATTTTAGGAATAAAAATAGTTTTTTCAGGAAAATGGAAAAAAACAAGAACTGGTCGAAAACAAAAATTAACGCTTAAATTTGGGAAAATGAGAAATAACGCACTAAATGAAATTATACTGTTTGATTGATTAGATCAAAAAACCAAATTTGGTGTTTGCTCGCTAAAAATTTGAATAAATATCCGAAAAAAGCATCTATAGCTTAGTTGGAAAAAGCATTTGTCTTCTAAACAAAATACGCGTGTTCAAATCACGCTAGATGTAGCTGAAATAAGGTTATGATAAATAATTATTAAATACAACTTATCAGTTTTTTCGAGAACAACGAATAACGTATTTTTCCAAAAAAGTGACTTACAACAATGTTGGTGAAATTTGGTAAACACGCCTGATTTAGGATCAGGTGTCACTATGATTTAATGGTTCAAATCCGTTACATTGTAAAAAACAAAATTTAAAAAGCCAAAATAGCTCAGTGGTCAGAGCGTTTGATTGAAAATCAAGAAGTCAAAGGTTCAAGCCCTTTTTTTAGCACTTTTTTGATAAACTTTTAATAAATCTTAAACCCAACAATATCACAAATGCAGGCCTAAATCTATAATAAAGTAATGGAATATTTGCCTAAAAAAAGCTTAAAATAGAAAAAATCGTAATTAACGCGATAAAGATAGAGGGCATATAGTTTAATGGTAAGAACTTTAGCTTGTCAAGTTAGAAATAAAGGTTCAAGCCCTTTTATGCTCGTAAAAATTAAAAAAAAGATGGAAAACTACACTTTTAATTTTTAAAAACGTAATTTACCATTTTCAGAGAGTGTAGCTAAATGGTTAAAGCGTTTGTTTTTGATACTTTTATTCATTGGTTCAAATCCAATCACTCTTTTTTAGTTTTACTTATTCAAAAATTTTTAGATAATTTTTTTACTTCTTTGATGGAAAACTTGATATAAATTTCTATGATGTTTAAAACAAAAAATATTCAAAGCAATATGTTCATAAAAAGGAAACTTTTGATATTCTAGTTATAGAATATAAATTTTAATTTATAAGATTAAAATTTTTGAGTGAATTGAAACATCTAAGTAACAAATGAGAAATAATCCAATGAGAAAGCATGAGTAATGGTGAGTGAAAATGCGCGGTTAAATTGTTCAATAATAATATATTGAAATTTTTAATTTTTTGTTGTTGTTAAACAGCAAAATTCATAGGATATCATATCCTAAAATTTTTGTAAATTTATTAATCGATAGCGTACAAGTATTGTGAAAGAATGTTTGTAAATCAATTAAGTTTTTCATTTTTTTTCAAAACTTGTTTGAAAAAATTTCCTTTTGCATTATGATTCAGTTAGTTGGTGAAAATAGCAAGCTTAAAATTCAAAGCGTTTATTAGTTTTTTTCATCAAACACGAAACTAGATGATCTATCCAAAATTAAGCGAAAAATCTACTAATACTATTTTTGATGGCTGAACCAGTGTTTGTTGCAATAAACTTGGATGTATTTTGGATAGTGATGAAAGGTTAATCAAATCTAGTATAGCTTGTTTTCTGCGAAATTTTTTTTAGCAAAGCGTTCTTTTATTAAGATAATGGTAAATCACTGAATGAATAAAGGTTGTTTTTAACATTACTGAATTCTTTTAAAATCTGAATATTTCAAAGAATAGTTAGAGTATAATGAAAAAGTTTTTACTCAAAAGAGTAACAACTCATAATGTCTTTTAAAGTTTTTAAATAATATTTACAAAAAAGGTAATTCTTTAATTTTGATATCGTTTTTGTAGGCTTAGAAACAGCCACCATTGATAAAAAACGTAACAGTTTGAACGATAATTTTAGTTATTTTGTTCCTAAAATTTTTGAAAATTAATATTAAACTGAAATAGCATATTTCATAATTGAATATTGTAGCAGAATATTTCGTTTGAACATAATGTTTTTATTACATTAACTAGCACTATTTGTGAAAATATTGTTTAGCACGATTCATCGAAAGTAATAATGCTGAAATTAGTAATTAAAAGCTTATAATAGCTTTTGCTGAATATTCTGGTTTTTTAGTTTCATTTTTTTGAAATGTTAAACGATTTCTTAGTTAAAAACAAGTGTTTTAGACGATGAAAACAATAAGATGGTAAAAAAATGTAATTATCCCTAATTATAATAAGGTTATATATTGGATAAATTATGTTTTTTCAAGAAATTTTGATTATTGTAATCGTAATAAATCCAAAACAGGTGAACAAATTCCTTAGAATTAAAGCAATAAAATAAATAAAAAATCTGGAACTCGACAAAATTTTGCTGTAACTTCGGAATAAAGTAAAGCATCTCTTGCTCAATGAAAATTGGAATGAACAACAGCTTATTAAAAGCTTATGATCATGCTAATTTTTAGAAATATGTATATGATCTGATGTGTGCTCAATGTTATGATGTTAAAAAATAAGGTTTTTACTGCTTTTTTTACAACTTCTAGTAAATAGCCGTGTTATTCTGAGCATGATAATGTAGCGAAATTCTTTGGCTAATAATTGTAGTCCTGCATGAACACGTAATGATTCATTTGTTGTCATTTTTTTTAGTTTTATGAAATTAAAATGTTGGTGAAGATTCCAACAATATAACTTTAGACGAAAAGACCCTATCGACCTTAACTATAGAGAATTATTGCTGAAAATTACCAATTTATTCAGTAAAATAGGAAGTTTTGATCAAAAATTTCAATATTTTGATATTTTTTTGAGCTTTTAATGAGAAACTATTTTTATTGATTATTTTCAGCTTCAAAAAAGCTTTTAAAAGTTTTAAAAAACGATTGTTTGACAGTGATTTTTTGGTAGTTTGATTGGGATGATAGCCTTTAAAAAGGTATCAAAGGCTTGTATTTGGTTTCTTCAAATAAAAGATTTTATTTTTGAGTGAAAAAACAATATAGAAGCTAACCTGTAAGACTGATAGGTCAAACAGAGGCAAAAGCCGGCTTTATTGAACCAAATATTTTGAATGAAAAGTTATTTGAACACAAGATAAAAGGTACCGTAGGGATAACAGAATTATAAAAATCAAGCGATCATAGCGACATTTTTGTTTGTCACTTCGATGTCGGCCCGTCATATCCTTATGCTGTAGTAGGTATAAATGGTTTAACTGTTCGTTAATTAAAATGGCACGCGAGCTGGGTTTAAAACGATGCAAATCAGTTTGGTTTCTATCTAAGTTATTAAGTAAAAATAGCAAAATTCTTTTTAGTATGAGAAGATTAAAAGAATAAAGTCAATGGTTAAAAATTGTCAAAAAGGCATCGTTTTATAGCTACACTTTTTTGATATATAAAAATTGAAAGCATATATTTTTGAAAACTTTTGGTAATTTTTAATATAGATAATTATTTGTCTACTAAATGTATAAGATCAATACTTTGATCGGTAAATAAGTAAATTTCTGTGAGGAAATCTTTTTTTTATACGAAAAATTTTTAGTTTTTTTAAAAAGATTTAACGTTTTTGTATTTTGCTATATTTGTATAATAATGCTTTTTAGATGTTTTCTTTTTCTAAACAAAGACACGCTTTTCATCTTGTAGATCCAAGTATTTTACCGTTTATTACTTCTATTAGCGCTCTATGTTTGACAACTGGTAGCGTTTTATATTTTCATGGTTACACTTTTGGTATTCAAACAACATTTTTTGGTTTATTTTGCGTTTTATGTTGCATGTTTTTGTGATGACGTGACATTGTTCGTGAATCCTTACTTGAAGGACATCATACAAATATTGTTCAATTAGGTTTACGTTATGGAATGATTTTATTCATTGTTTCAGAAGTTATGTTTTTTTTTGCTTTTTTTTGAGCTTTCTTTGCTGCAGCTCTTGCACCAACAATTGAAATTGGCTCAATATGACCACCAAAAGGAATAGATGTTTTTAATCCAATAGAAATACCATTGTTAAACACTTTGATATTGCTTTGTTCTGGTGTAACAGTAACCTATGCGCATCACGCAATCACTGCAGGCAGCAAAACGGAAGCCGTACTTGGTCTAATTTTAACCGTTATATTAGCAATATTGTTTACAATGTTACAAGCTTTTGAATATGTTAGTGCTAGTTTTACAATTTCAGATGGTATTTATGGATCAACATTTTTCATGGCTACAGGTTTTCACGGTTTTCATGTCTTAATTGGTACAATTTTCTTATTTGTCGGGCTAGTACGCCTATATTTGAATCATTTTACAATGCAACACCATTTTGGCTTTGAAGCCGCAGCTTTTTACTGACATTTTGTTGATGTTGTATGGCTTTTTTTATATGTAGCCGTTTATTTTTGAGGTGGTATATAATTCAAATTTGATAGATAGAAACTTGTTAAAATAAAAATGCTTTTTTTACACAAAAATGGTTAATCTATTAGTTCAATACTAATATTTGTGTTTTACAATTTCGTTTCAGATTCGTTTGATTTAACAATTCTAACGCTTTCTGTTAATATTTTTTACGTAAATTATTATTTAAAATGTTTAAATAATAAAATGTTTTTGTCTTTTATTATATGATGATTTTTCTCGAAATTTTTCTGTCTTTTTTAGCAATTGCTCTACCTATGTTGATCGCTATTGCTTATTTAACATTAGCGGAAAGAAAAGTCATTGGTGGCATGCAACAAAGATTTGGTCCAAATGATGTTGGATTTTTTGGTTTATTACAACCAGCAGCTGATGGTATCAAACTATTATTGAAGGAAACCGTTATTCCAACAAATGCTAACACTTTTAGCTTCATTTTTGCGCCGATTTTGACTTTTTTTCTAAGCCTTTTGGGCTGATCAGTGATACCTTTTTCTGAAATGAGTTTTTTTGTTAATGTTGACATAAGCTTATTTTTCATTTTTGCTGTGTCTTCATTGGCTGTTTATGGAATTATTCTTTCAGGATGATCAAGTAATTCAAAATATGCTTTTTTTGGTGCCTTACGCAGTGCTGCACAGATGGTGTCCTATGAAATTTCTATTGGTCTGATATTGATATCGATACTTTTGTGCGTTGGAACACTAAATTTCATAACAATCGTAAAATTCCAAAATTATATATATTTTTTTATACCATTTTTTCCGTTATTTTTGATGTTTTTAGTTTCAATATTGGCCGAAACAAACAGAGCACCTTTTGACTTACCAGAAGCCGAAAGTGAATTAGTTTCTGGTTTTAATGTTGAATATGCAAGCATGGGTTTTGCCTTATTTTTTCTTGCTGAATATGGATCTATCATTTTGATGAGTTTGTTAACAGTTATCATGTTCCTTGGTGGCTGGCTTACTGTATCATTTTTATTCTTTATTGATTCCTTTATTATTGGAATAAAAACTAGTTTTATATTGTTTTTTTTCATTTGAGTACGTGCATCTTTCCCAAGATATCGCGTTGATCAACTTATGCGCTTATGTTGAAAAATTTTTCTACCATTTGCATTTGGTTTTGTTTTACTGAATTTTGGCATGCTTTTTTGCTTTAACGGTATTTACTAAAAATACGTAAATCAAAAGTAATCAAATTTAAAATTATATCACATGATGACATCTATTAATCAAACTATAAGATATCCAAAAAAACAAAAACTTAAACTGAAAAAATCGCAAAAATTGGAAAAAAACCCGTTCAAAAAAGCGGTATGTACCAAAATTTTAACAGTTTCACCAAAAAAGCCAAATTCAGCTAATCGTAGTATCACCAAACTGTTAACAACTCATAAAAAATTTAGAGTTATAGCAAAAATACCAGGTGAAAAAAACAATCTTCAACAACATTCAACCGTTTTAATTCGTGGATCACGCGTCAAAGACTTAATTGGTGTTAATTATGCTGTCATTAGAGGAAAATTCGATTTAGTCAGCGTTAAAAATCGTAGAACAAAACGCAGCGTTTACGGTGTTAAAAAAATTTCTTAAAATTGATGTTTTATTTTTATAGTTTTTTTCTTTATTTTATTTTTGCAGCTTTTTCTTTATTATCTGCTATCTTTGTGATATATACAAGGAATCCAATTTTTTCCGTATTATTTCTTGTATTCACTTTTTTCAATACTGCTTGTATTCTTTTATTATTTGATTTTGAATTTATACCGATATCGTTTATCGTTATATATGTTGGTGCTATTGCAGTATTATTTTTATTCATATTAATGATGCTAAACTTAAAATTAGCTGAATTAAATGAATCAAAGTTCAATTTTATGCCAATAGCATTTTTCATAGGGCTTGCTTTTCTATTTGAATTGATAAGTATCATAAGCTTGGAAATGCCTCTAATTGATATCACAAACCAAAAAAATGTATATTATCTTTTTGATTTATTAAATCAATCAAATTTAAAACAATTTTTATTTAGTGATTTAATTGCTTTAAGCTCTAATGTTGTAACAATATCAAAAACATTATTTAACAATTATATTTTTTGTTTTGTTATTTCTGGTTTTGCTTTATTATTAGCAATGATGTCAGCAATTATTTTAACGTTGCAAAAGCTATTTGTATCAAAAAACCAAAATGTTTATAATCAAATATTAAAACATCATGATAAAAGTTTAGTTCATTACAATTAAAATAATCGATTATGTACTGATTATTGGCGTATAGTTTAAAGGTTAAAACAAAATACTCATAATATTTAAATTAATGGTTCAAGCCCATTTACGCTAAAATATTTTAAATTTTTCATTTACTGTATTAAAAAGAATAAAAGCCAAAAACAACAATTTAAGTTTTTTCCTGAT
>TARA_B110000037_G_scaffold198754_1_pt1 | contig 13230 bp, 6 predicted proteins | sample TARA_B110000037 | Tara Oceans TARA_B110000037 (sample SAMEA4397196) | marine metagenome | biome: Polar Biome; feature: [MIX] marine epipelagic wind mixed layer (ENVO:01000061); material: water (ENVO:00002006), including particulate matter (ENVO:01000060) such as... | depth 10-100 m
AAACGAACGTAAAACTACAATGAACACAAAACATCAACGCCCTCCCCCCCTCCTGGGCGGGCGAAGCCCCCTCTCCGATCCCGTCAACGGCGACCTCAAGCTCCCCACCTCAAAAACAAATTCCTAGCAGTAATCGGTTGGACAAAATGCGAAGCAGTGAAATGATGTCCTGCCGACAAGCGTAGGCTTCTTGGTGGGACATCGGCGCCCGCGCGATTCCCCGCATCTCCATCAAATTATCAAACCATCAATATGACAAAACACGCATTTTTATTGGCCGCTTTTTGCACATCCCTGGCGCACGGGGAGGCCGAAGCCAAACCGCCGCAGCGCCAAATGCTCTACAGCATCTTTGCTCCCATCATGCAGGACATGGGGTCGTGCAATCTCCAGAAAGCGAGCGTCGTTTCCGGGCCGGTCGAAATGAAGATGACCAACAACAAGCAGCCCGGCAAACAATGGTGGATCCGCCTTGGTCAGAGTAAATTCAAAGTCACGATCGAAGATTCGGCGAACCTCAAGCTCGAAACGGCCCTGGCCAATGCCGAGCGAATTCCGATCGCTTACCGTCGCGCCTTGGAGGTCGTGTCCGAAGACAAGAAGGCCGGACTGGCATTTTACAAAACGCTCGGCGGTGCCGCGGCGCACGGCGGACAGGCCTATCTCAACATGATCCCCCTGAAAGGCGATCGCGCCGCCAGCGTCATTGCGCACGAAGCGGGACACGTCCTCGAACAACGCGCCCGCAGTGCGGAGAAGGATATCCTCGACCGATGGGCCGATGCCGTCAAAGCAGACAACATCGACGTCTCGCGCTATGGCAATAAGGCCAATCCCGAGGACCAAGCCGAGTTCGCGCGGCTTTACGCATACTGCATCGATTCCGCAGTCGGCAAAGGCATGAAGGGAGAGCTCAAGAAACTCTCGCCCGAACGATTTGAACTCTGGGAGCACATGCTCCGCGAATCCAAGGCCTTGCCCATTTCCGATTCTGACGCCGAACTGAAAAAGCGCGCGGTGCTCAGCGAAAAGATGAAGCCGAAACTTGCGCAAGTCCGCGCGACCATCAAGGAATTGGCGACAAAGGGCTAGCCATTGCAATGATCAACTCCTTTCACCCCTCTGCGAACCACTCAACGGCGCCCCCAAGCGCCCCACAACATAAACAAATTCCTATGAAATCCCCAACGCACCTCGTCACCCTCGTCGCCCTCCTTTCCATCATTGGCGTCGCCTCGCCGCTCTCCGCACTCGCCGATGACGACAAGCCGAGCGCCGGACATGACGCCTTCATCAAAGGTTTGCGGGAAATGGACAAGACCAAGCTGGTAGCCGAGGTAAAAGCCGAGAGTGCCAGCAAGCCGCGCAGCCTCAGCCCGGTGGTGTCCCGGTTCAAGGGATGGTTCATCGACGTCACCGAGAAGGCCAAAGAGGCCAAGCTCGAGGGTGTCGCTGTCGCCGATGGAATCTCACTGGCGAGCAAGGCACTGGACTCCTCTTACTGGCAATTCGTCGAAACCAAGCATGGGTATCTCGTCGCCGCCACCGGCGGAAAATACAAAGGCTGGGTGATCGGCCGCGACGACAGTGCCAAAGCCCGCCCGGAGGGTCCCAATCTCACCGTCGTTCCCGCGCTCCGGCTCTCGGAGAAAGTGACCAAAAACTCTTACTGGGACCTGATCCTGACAAAGCAGGGCCTGGTTCTGAAGGCCAAGGCCGGAAAATACAAAGGCTGGGTCTGGGACTTCGGTGGAGGCGATCCTTCCCATCAGGAATCGGGACGCGAAGTCGCAGTCAACGTGCTGCTCGCCGAGCGGGTTGTCGCGGGTTCGTATTTCGCCGTCAAACCCAAGTAGCCGCTTCAACTTCGCTGGAAGCACCCGCATCGAGCCGCCGCGCCGCAGACGCGCATAAGGATCAGCATCTTTTACAATTCACATGTTTGTCCAACTTTCCACGCATGAATTTCCAAGCAAGTAACAGAGGAGTCGCCCCATAATATTTCCATCTCTACGAACAAACCAGCCCTGCACCCTTGCGTTCGCCGCCGTCATCGGCCTTTTGGCAACCTGCGGTAGCGTAAAAGCTGACAAACTTCGCATCATGCCGCTGGGCGATTCGATCACAGCGGGCTACACTGACAATCCTCATTGGACCGTGGATTTCGAGTTTGGCTACCGCAGTGGGCTATACACACGCCTGACCAAGGCCGGCTACGATTTCACATTCGTCGGAGGCTCGCCTGAGCCATGGGTCAGCAAATACGGTGACCCGACACGCGGTGGCACCTACAAGCCGAAATTGGACCTTCGCGACTTAGGCCAGGACGGCCACGAAGGCTACGGCGGTTGGACCATCGGGGGCATCGACGGTATTGTCAGGGACAGGATCAAAGTCCATAAACCTGATGTCATCTTGCTGATGATCGGCACCAATCAGAGGAATGCTAAGAGTCCGGCGGATTTGAGCAACTTGGTTGGCAAGATCGTTACTCAAGCGCCCGATGCTCATCTCATTGTTGCCCAGATCATACCCATTGCCGCCGGACATGACTCCCAAAACAAGTCGGTCCACGCCTTCAACACCTACATTCGGGAAACGCTCGTGCCGACCTACGCAGCGGCAGGGGCCAATGTTTCCACCGTTGACCTCTTTACGATATTCTTGAGCGATCCCAACGACCCCACTTCCGTCAGACCAGGCACACATGCCGACAACGCCGTCCACCCATCGACGGCCATGTCTGATGAAATGGCTCAGGCGTGGCTCGAAGGAATCGAAGCGATTTCCGCACTCGCCCCGGTCGCACAAGCGGAACATTCGGGGTCACCGACGAGATGAAATCTGAATGGCATCGGCGTTGCCGATCTGCTCACCAGCTTATGTGCGGAATGGCGAAAGGCTCGCGCCAAACCGCCAAAGCCGGGACGGCTTGGAAGGCACGAGGGGCTACGCCTGCTTGGTGGATTTTGGTCGAATGAACCTCCAGAACGGGATCAATGTTTTTGCTCTCCCCTGCCCACGCATCCTATACCTTCATAGGTAGTTCAGGATGTCTGAGGCTACCTTGGGAACTCCCACCCCCCGGATATCCCAACCCCAACGGGGTTGTGGAATATTTTTGGTGCAGTTGTCCCGGGGTAGCCTTTACTGCGTTGCGCCACTTGTCCTCCCGTAGCCTTGGCGAAGGAGAAACCCCGGACTGAAATCCGTATCCCCTTTGGGGATGTAGACGACACCGCCGCCACCCGCATAAAACTCCAACGCCTCTATCCTTCAACCGAAGTTTGACAGAACTCCTAGCAACCAGGGAGCAAGCAAAAGAAGCATTTTTTCGGACGAAGCCCTTCGGCCTTGGGTGTCAGGGGTTTGGTCGGAAGGTCAATGCTGACAATCGACGTAACTCGCTGTAGAACAGCGTATAGGGGCCATTTTCAGCCTCTTGAAACCGCCAGGCAAAATAATTTGACCAAATTGCCCGATCTAGGGAGTATTACAGGTGATGAGATCAATTCAAAAACCGACGGGTGCCCCTATGAACCGGCGAAAGGTTTTAAAGTCAGCGGGTTGTTTTTTGATGTTGCCTGCTTTGGAAAGCTTTGGTCAAGAGGCCGCGGGCGATGATGCTGGGAAAGCGAATCGTTTGTTTTGTATGAATCTGGGCAATGGCATGTGTTCCGATAATTTCCCGACATCGACGGGCAAGGACTATCAGAGCTCTTCTACTTTCCAGCCACTGGAAAAACTAAAGAAGCATTTCACTCTCTGTACGAATTTAAAGAACTACGGGGACCATGAAAGCACGATGTACGCTTTTGCTGAATATGCTGATCACACAAATCCCCAGTTCATTAAAGATTCGGTTGACGAAATTGCTGCCGCTCACATCGGTAATGACACGCGCATTCGAAACTTGGTCGTTGAACAGAGGAATTCCTATGGTGTCTCTTGGAAGGGTGGTTTAGCCGTTTCTCCAATCACCAACCAGCAGATTTTGTTCGAAACCATATTTGGCAAAGTCGACAGAAAAAAGCGGGCCGAATTCCTGGCGCTTAAAAAGTCGATGTTGGATGCGACCCGAGAAGAAGCGAAGGGCTTGATGAAGCAAGTTTCTCAGGAGGATCGCACCAAATTGGATGAATACTTCTCCAGTCTGCGTGAATCTGAAAAGTCGATCCAACGATCTGAACGCTGGTTGAGTCAAAAACATGTCGAAGTGCCTTATCCTGAGAACGTCAAGTTCGAGACAGACGGCCTGAGCGAGTATTCGAAAAAGATTTTGGAGTGTCCGTATTTTAATGATCGTTCAGCGAATCTGGATTTGCTCTTTCTGGCCTTCAAATATGACGTCACCCGAGTGGCGAATGTGTATGCGGAGTGGAATTGGCTGGGTCATCATACCGATTCTCATCAAGTGAAGAACGCAGAGGGCTATCTGAAAAATATCGAGGCTGACCAAGCCTACATGATGCAAACGGCTCGTTTTTTAGGCAAACTTCAAGCCACGAAGACGAAAACGGGGGGGACCTTGCTGGATCAGACGGTTTGTTTGGTCACCAGTTCGCTGAGTATCAATAAGGTAGAAGGCCCTCACGGCTGCACGAATAACCCGGTCATTGTCGCCGGCGGTGGATTTGAGCATGGCAAACACATTAAGTTTAATGGAGCTGACAACCGCAACAACGTCTATCTGGCCGCCTTGCAACACCTTGGCGTGGAAGCCGAAAGTTTTGCTACCAGCAGTGGCATTGCCAAGCTGTAAAGTATGAATGGTTCGATGAGAGCAGTTTCCCTCCTCATGTTTTTGATGGCCTTGACTCTAGGCAATGCCACGTCGGCTGCTGTTGAAAAAGCCCCTCCACTGCTCAACCAGAGCAAAGTTTTCCTCACCACCTATTGCATTAGCTGCCATGGCAATGAGAAGACCAAGGGTGATCATAATTTCGAAACCTTCTCTGACAAGGATTGGAACGATCAAGACTTGCTAGATGACCTCTTGACGGTTTTGACCGAAAAAGAAATGCCGCCCGAGAAGGCTAAGAAAAAACCCTCGGCGAAGGAGGTGGCGGCTTTCGAAAAGCTCTTGATTAAACAGTATCAAACAGTCAATGCAAAGTTGCCTGGCGTACTCACACGTTTGAATCGTGCGGAATATGAGAATACGATCAATGATGTCTTCTCCACCAAGATGCTTGTCAAAAACTCTTTGCCGGTGGACAACACGAGAGAGGGCTTTGACAACGAAGGGGATAAGCTTTTCATGTCCCCCTTTGCCATGGACAGCTATTTTCGCTCTGCCTCAGAAATTGCTGAGCAGGTCGTGGGAGCGAGGCCCGAGGCGTCTACCACCGTTTACAGCTACCCAACGAATGGCGTTCGGGTTTTTCATGGGGCTTATAAAGAAAATAACGATAAGCTGCTTCAAAAGGGAGAGATGTTCGGAAAGCTCTATAATGAGAGTGTGTCGCTTGGGTTTGGCTATGACCTGAGAAAGACCGGCCATTACGACGTGAAGGTGAACGGACATTTTACGGGAAAACATCCTCACAAGTCGAAATTGCCAGAACTTGATCCTGAACTCAAGGCGGAGGTGGGCAAGAAAAACGAGCGCTTGAATATCTCAACCCACATTGACTATCAACTCAGCAAGGAAGCATTCAGTTTTCAAGAGTTTTTGCTGAGTGAAAAGGTTCGGGTCTATGTGGAACTCGGGCAGCATGTAGTTGTCCAAAGTCACAATTATACTCATCCCTTGCCAAAAGACATCAGCGCACTCACGCGTATTCCTCCGCTGCCAAAGCATAAGAAATTAGCCGAGATTACGAGAACTCTTTTGAATTTCGAATCGGCTGAGATCACCGGCCCTTATTATGAGAGTTGGCCGCCAGAAAACGATTTTTACAACACCTATTATGAGGGCCTGAAGGGACGCGATCCACACCAGCAATATCGGGAATTTGTTGAAAAGCTGGCCACCAGGCTTTTTCGCAGGCCTGTCAGTGACAAGGACTTGAAGCGATATTATGATATCGCAAACACAAGCTATGTCGTTGACAAAAACGTCTTCAACGCCGTGCAATCGGCGTTGAAGGTCATGCTTTGCTCACCGAACTTTTTGTATAAATACAAACGGGATGTGCGGGAGCTTGATGACTACGCCATTGCGTCTCGATTGTCTTACTTGTTGTGGAATTCGCTACCAGATGATCGCTTGCTGAAGCTGGCATCGGAAGGGAAGTTGAAGGATTCAAGCGTTCGTTCTGCGGAAGCCTTGAGGATGCTCCAAGACCCTAAGTCACAACGATTCGCGGCTGATTTCACCACGCAGTGGCTTGAGCTTCATAAGATCGATTTCGTTAATCCGGACAATGATCTGCTTCACTATTCTTTTCGTGACCAACGGGGTGCAAAAATTTCAAGGCTTAAACCGTTCTTCATGCAGGAAAGTATTGAGTTCTTTAAGCTGATCCTGAATGAGAATCTAAGCCTTCTCAATTTCATTGATTCTGATTTTGTTGTGATCAATCAACCGTTGAATGAAATTTATAAAGTAAAACTTCCTGAAGTAGAGCTGTTGCCGAACGAGGCGAATCCAAAAGACTCGAAGCAAATAGCGCACGAGAAAACGTTGCGGCTTCAAATGGCCTTTCGAAAAGTCATGCTTGATAAAGAATCCCCGCGCGGTGGCCTCCTCACCCAACCGGGCATTTTGATGATGACCACCAATGGCAAGTTCACCAACCCTTTTTATCGTGGCGCCTGGGTGGCCAAAAACGTCTATGGACTTGAATTATCCGTCCCTGCAAATCTTGATATCGGAGCCCTGCAAGCGCCAACGGAAACATTCACGATTAAAGACAGTATCAATGAACATCGTAAAGACCCTGCCTGTGCCTCCTGTCACAGCAAGATGGATCCCTTCGGTCTGGCCATGGAAAATTTCGATGTTTTTGGCAGATGGCGTGACACGTATTCGAAATTTATTCTAACAAAGACAACGATCGAAAAAACCGCCGAAGGGAAGACGAAGAAGACCGAGAAGACTGAGGGAAAGTATGAACCCACGACCAAGGTAGAGTCCGACACCGTGCATCGGGATGGACGTCCTATCGATGGCATGAAAGGTCTGAAAAAGCTAATGCTGGAAGACAAGGATGAGATCGCCAAAAACCTACTCACCAAGCTTTCTCAGTATGCTCTGGGACGAAGGATGAACTATGCGGATTCTGAGAGGCTTCAAGGTCTTTTAGAAGTCTCAAAGAAGAACGATTACAAATTGCGTGATTTGATGGTTAGCATCATTGCTGACGAGTCATTCACAAAACGTTGATTAAAAATGGTTAGAAACGCAGTTTCCATCGTTAAGGAGTGTGGTCTGCGCACGGTGGCTAGATCGTTCGTTGCGGCACTCACGGTCTGTGTCCTTTGGACGACTCCGCTCGCCGCGAAAGATGATCCGCAGGAGATTCTGGATGCTCTTCCCAAGGGGACGATCATTGAGCGGGACATCGTGTATGCGACCAACGGTGAGCGAAAGATGCTGTTGGACGTCTATCGCCCGAAGTCGGACAAGCCGCTGCCGCTGGTGATCTGGCTGTACGGCGGCGGCTGGGACTGGGGAAACAAAGACCGTTCCAACCCGATGGTGGCTCTGATCGAGCGGGGCTATGCCGTTGCCGGGGTGACCTACACCAAGAGCCGGGAGGAGATCTTTCCGGCGGTGATCAACGACTGTCGTGCGGCGGTCAGCTTTTTGCGGCTCAATGCGAAGCAGTTCAACCTCGATCCGAAGCGGTTTGGCGCGTGCGGCGAGTCGTCGGGGGGACATTTGACCGCCTTATTGGCAACGACGAGCGATACCCAGGAGTTTATGAAACACCCGGTCACACGGAAGGCGTCTCCCGCCATTCAGGCTGCCAGCCCTTGGTGTGGTCCGACGGACTTTTTGAAGCTCAACGACGTCAAGTGCGATCAGGATTATTCCAAGAAACACTCCGCCCCATCCCGACTAATCGGCCAGCCGATTAAAGAGGCAGCCGAGAAATGCAGGCAGGCGAATCCGATCACCTACGTCTCCAAAGACGACCCGCCCTGTTTCATCGTCCACGGCGACGCGGATTTTGTCGTGCCGCTGAACCAGAGTGAACTGTTGCACGCGGCACTTCTGAAAGCGGGCGTCCCTTCGACGCTCTATGTCGCCAAGCGCGGCAACCACGGTTTTTCCAAAGGTGAGGAAACGCAGGCGCAGATCGTCAAAAAGGTGGCGGATTTTTTTGATTCGCAATTCAAGAAGGAGACGAAGAACAGCAAGGCCTTTACCAACAGCGTAGGGATGAAGCTGCTTTGGATCCCTGCCGGGGAATTTATGATGGGCAGCAATATGAGTGCCGCCGAAATCGCCAAGCAGATCGATACTAAGCAAAAGCTTTACAGGGAGCTTCTCCCGCACGCTGTCCGTTTGTCGCGTGGTTTTTACATGTCGACCACCGAAGTCACGCAAGATCAGTTCACCAAGACGATGGGCACCACACCTTGGAAAGGTCGTACCTGGACCAAGGAAAATCCAAACCACGCCGCGAGCTACATCAGTTGGGAAGACGCGAGCGAGTATTGCCGTCGCTTGAGCAAGAAGGAAGGTCGCAGGTATCGCTTGCCGACGGAAGCGGAGTGGGAGTATGCCTGTCGCGGCGGTTCGGACACAGTCTTTAGCTTTGGCGATGACGACGCTGGCCTGGAGGACTACGCCTGGTATAGGGAGAACGCCAAGAATATGGGTGAGGCGTATCCCCATCCGGTCGGTCAGAAACGTACGAACGGTTTTGGCATGCACGACATGCTTGGCAATGTTTTCGAATGGTGTTCGGATTGGCACGGGAAGGATGATCAGCCCAAATCTCTGACTGTTGATCCAAAGGTCCCTGCTTCCGGCACCGAGCATATCATGCGCGGCGGCGGGTGGAGCAGCCACCCATCTAGCTTCCGTTCTGCGTACCGCGTTGAGACCAGTCCGGAGACCCGTGCTCACTACAACGGCTTTCGTGTAGTCTGTGAGGAAGACGACCCCGGCGCCATGAAGCAGTTCAAGGCACCCGAATGGAGCATACCCGGCATCAATCTTGCCATGCGCCGCATTCCGGCCGGGTCGTTCGAGATGGGCTCACCTGCGGATGAAGTCGCGCGTGATGACGACGAGCTGCGGCACAAGGTGCAGATCTCAAAGTCGTTCTACATGGCCATCTACGAGACACGCCAGCGCGAGTACTACCCGCTGATGATCCGGCCCGACTTCGATTTGGAGGCCTGGCGCTACCAGCGCGGCCCGCTCCACGAGGGCGCAGCCTGGACTTTCCGTTCGCCGATGAACGGGAGAGACTTATCTGGCAACGCCGCCACTCCGAATATCGCGCGCACGGATCTTAACCCGATGGAATGCGTGAGCTGGGACAAAGCGATGCTCTTCTGCAAGAAGATCACCGACAAGGAACGCGCCGCCGGGCGCCTGCCGAAGGGCTATGTCTATCGCCTGCCAACTGAAGCCGAATGGGAATACGCCTGTCGCGCCGGGACAAGCGGGCCCTACAGTTTTGAGGGCGATTACACCAAACTGAGCGTGCTGAGCAACTATGCGTGCCCGTTCAAGTCCAAGGGCTACAAGGCGCTGGCCACCGCGCCGACACCCGATCGCCGAAAGCCCAACGCCTGGGGCCTCTACGATATGCACGGCAATGTTTTCGAGTGGTGCCTGGACTGGTATGGGCCGTATGAGAAGGGCACAAGCAAGGATCCCATTGGCCCGACCAATGGCACCGAACGCGTGGCGCGTGGCGGTGGTGTGCTGACGTTTGAGCCGTCGGACGCTTCGCTCGGAAAACTGGTGCACCCGCATTTCCGCAGCGCGGCACGCTACGGGTTTCCGCCAAGAACCGCCTACCAGATCAACCTGGGCTTCCGCCTCGTGCTCGCCCCGGAAATCGATGAACCCGCGAAAGAGCGCAAATGAACATTGCTCAACACAGAACGACTTTTGCCGCAATACTTGCGCTGTTGACGATTTCCACCGTATGCCGGGCGGACGATTACGATTTTTTTGAGCTGTCCCGCTACCCGATTGAGGGCAAGGCGCGGCCGTGGGTTGAGCTCTACAAGGTGAAGCAGGACGGCAACGGCGAGCCACAGGCGTACAAGCGCCGCACCGTGCAGTGGTGGCCGCGTCAGGGCGTCGATTTCACCGAACTGCGCGATGGCATGATCGAACGCGAATGGACGCTGGCCGCGAGCGCCCTGGATCCCGAATGCAAGGCGCGCGTTCTGGGCGATGTGGAAACGGAGGAACTCGATGCGCTTGTCTTCACGCGCAACGCCGGCAATACGTTTATGCGCCGTGTGCGTGGCTTCATCACGCCCTCGGCAACGGACTCATACATCTTCAAGATCGCGGCAGACGAGGAGGGCGGCGTCTATCTCAGTCCGGACGAGGATCCGGCCAATGCGCGCGCGGTCTGTTACCAGAAGATCAAAACCCCATATCAGAGCTGGGATAGCTGGCCGACACAACACTCCCGGCCGCAGAAGCTCGAGAAAGGCAAGAAATATTACTACGAGGTGGTCTACGTCGAGCACAAGTGGCGCGATCATTGCGACGTGGCCTGGTTCAGCGATACACGCCCGGCGTCGCCGTTCGCGGGCGACGAGTTCTCCACGCTCGACGGCAGAAAAGGCAAATTCATGGTCGAGAAGTGGCAGGTCCAGCGCCAACCCGGCAGACCTCGCCTGCCCGGTGTGCCGCGCACCTTCAAGGCGCATCTTGTCGGGTTCATGGGACTGGGCAACGAACTCGGCGAGCCATACGAGGGCGAGGATATTGTCGCGCCCGGCGTGGTCTTGCGGTTCCCGAACGGCAGGAAACGCGTCCTGCACCGCTGGCTGCTGAGCGAAGCGGATCAACGTTTCGCCATGGATCTCTACGTCAAGGAGATGAACCGGATCAAGGCCTCGCTCGACCAGACCGAGTTCAAAAGCAACACAGGCTTCGCCGGCGTTGGCCGCGAATTCTACTCCTCGCCTCACTTCGTGTTCAACATGGCGGCGCATCCCAAGGAAGAGCCGGCGGAAGAGCGAGCGAAGCGCGACAAGTTCTATCGCTCCGCCGTGGCGGGGGCGGAATACTGGTATGCCTACCTGGAACACGGTGGCCACCTGATGCAGTACTGGGATCGTCACGAGAAGCTCAAGCATAGCGTCGGCGTCGGTGGCGGTAACGGGGGCGGCTATGGTGGCTGTCAGATTGGCGGCATCTCCGCGCTGCCGGTTGCGCTCTTTCACGAATACAGCCACGGGTTCAACCTCTGGTGGTTTGGCCATCCCGAGATCTTCTGCGACTTCGGCCAGGTGCTGGGCACTGGCGGCACGAGGGTGGAAAAGACTGGCCACAACGTGCGCCGCCCGCATCGAAGCGCCCTTCACGGGGCCTATCCGACCTGCCTGTTTCTCTCGGCGCTTGGCCAAGATCCGAACTGGGGTTATTGCGCTCCGTTCTCCATGCCGAAAGCGGATGCTGAGCAGAACTTTTTCCAGACACTGGCCCGCGTTGCGGAGCAGCGGGGTCTGTGCAAGAAGGGCCTGCCCGGCGCGGGCGACATCCTGGGCGATTACGGCGCGCGACTGGCGGAGTTCGACTTCCACAATCACGACCTACTGAAGGACACCTGGCTTTCGGTGGTCAGGAACTACCTGGAACCGATCGACGTCAAGCAGGGCACGTACCGCATCGTCTGGGACAGGGCACCCGAATCCTACGGCAGCAACGTGATCCGGCTCGTGCCTGATGAGGACGCCAAGGAAATTACGATCGATTTCCAGGGCTACTACGATCCGACCACCTACAGCGACTGGCGCGCCTGTATCGTGGCCGTGGATAAGGACGGCCTCACGCGCTACAGCGATCTATGGAACAAGGGCGTCATGACCATGCCGCGGCAGGCAGGCGACCGGCGCTACTGGCTTACCGTGACCGCCGCGCCGACCGCGATATTGGATATTCCCAATCCGCTGCGCATGAACAGTGGCCGCTACGCACCGGTCTACCCGTGGCGCGTCACACTGAAGGGGGCGCGACCGGGAACACCGCGTCGTCTGCGCGGCGATGCGGATGACCACTACGCCAGCTACGGTTCGGCGCAAACCGTCGCCACGATCCATCCGACACCGCCGAACACACCCGTGCGCAAACGGTTTGTGGCGAAGAGCCGCGCGGCGCGCCGGGACTTGCTTTCACATATCGCCGTTGCCAAGGATCCTTACGTGCGTCAGTTGCTCATAGCGACGGGTGCCCGAATGGACAACGCACTGCTCGGCACGGAGGGCGCGCCGCACAGCAACGGCGGCGGGTGGGTCGCTGCCACCGCCACGGTCGACCCGACCGCCTACGTGGCACCGGGCGCCATGGTGATGGGATTTGCCAAAGTGTTGGGCAATGCCGGCGTCGAGGACTATGCAATGGTCAAAGGCAATGCGAAGCTGACCGGCAACGCACGCGTCGGCGGCGAGGCGATCGTCGCGGGCTCGACCGAACTGTCGGGCTACGCGCGCGGCTGGCTGCCCGATGCGACCGCACACCACGGCCTGTGGCTCAACTACGCCATGGAAGAGACCCCGGTGATGATGCTGGAGAACCGATTCTTCGAACACGGTGTCCTGAACGGCTACATCTACGCGAAGCCGACACTGGTCGTCGACGGCGAGCGACGCGCTTTCCAGTTCGACGGCAAGACACAGTATGTCGAACTCAACTCACGCGCGGCCGACATGGATGTGATCACGATCGATATGGCCATACGGCCGGATGGGAACAGGCAACAGACACTGCTCGATTTCGGCTCCGATTCCGAAAATTGCATGACACTCAAGACCGACTCGCGCGGCAGATCCGTGTTCGCCGCCACCGTGGCCGGCAAGGAGCTTGTCAGCCTGCGCATGAAACAGCCGCTCGCCAAGGGTGCCTGGACCCGGCTACGTCTGGAAATCGACGGCGAGAGCATCGCGCTCTGGGCGAACGACAAACTCGCCGCGCGGAAGGCCTCGACATTCCGGCCCGGCGAGGCGTTTGTGTCCGGCCTGCAGAAGCGGAACTTCGTTGCCGCGGCGCGCGACGGCACAGGCCATTTCGCTGGCGCGATCGACTACGTAGTGATCTATCGCAGCGTGCATGGCGACAAGTTCGCCGAATTGCCG
>TARA_B110000037_G_C17127908_1_pt1 | contig 13220 bp, 8 predicted proteins | sample TARA_B110000037 | Tara Oceans TARA_B110000037 (sample SAMEA4397196) | marine metagenome | biome: Polar Biome; feature: [MIX] marine epipelagic wind mixed layer (ENVO:01000061); material: water (ENVO:00002006), including particulate matter (ENVO:01000060) such as... | depth 10-100 m
TCGGCCCAGAAAACATCGAGTTCGCTTTTGGATTCCGTAATAGTTTTTGATGTATTTCAAAAACACCAAAAACTATGTGCTAACCTGACTTCAAATCAATTTTATTATTGATCTGAGATATTAGCCAACTAAATACTTTCTTTCCAATACCACTTAAATAAGCAGTACCTGTTGAGTTTATTGTTTCGTAATGAACAATCCCAAAAGGAATTCCATTTGATTCCAATACTTGCACATTTTTATAAAAACTTGGAGTCCGCATAAATTTTGTTCTCAAGATAATTATACCTTCTACCGATCCATCACTTGTATTGTTAATACATTCTATTTCTTTTATTACACTTTCCAAGGATTGTAAGACAATTACACCAAATCCCTTTACACAGGCCAATTCCTGAATTTCCGACAGAAATTCCGCGCAAGGCCCCTTACTTAGTCGGGGCACAATAACTGCAATAATATTTGCTTTTTTATTTCTCAAAGCAACTGTAAACTATTGGGTGAATAGTCTAACGATTTAGCCAAAGCCCTTATTTTAAGCTTTACTTTTTCACTTATATCTGATATGTTGTTCAATGCTTTCGAAACAGTCCCTACTGCACCTCTCATTTTCAATTTATGAACCATTCGTAGAATCCCTCTTCGAGTTTAAAAAACGATATCTTGTGATTTTTTTGCAATGCATGGTTCTAATTTCCTTTGGCATAATCAGCTAAAAATTGAGCCAAACCACTCTCAGTTAACGGGTGTTTTAATAAGCCCGTTATAGAAGACAAAGGCCCTGTTATAACATCTGCTCTCAATTTAGCGCAATTAATTATATGCATCGTGTGACGTACTGAAGCTGCTAAAATTTGTGTTTCAAAACCATAGTTATCATAAATTTGTCTTATTTCTGCAATCAAGGTTAAACCATCTATAGAAATATCATCCAATCTACCTATAAAGGGTGACATATAGGTCGCTCCAGCCTTTGCCGCTAATAATGCTTGACCAGCTGAAAATACCAATGTTACATTGGTTCGAATACCTTTGTCTGAAAAATATTTACAAGCTTTAATTCCGTCTGCAATTAACGGAAGTTTTACAACTATTTGAGGATGTAAAGCAGCTAATGCTTCCCCTTCTTTTACCATGCCTTCAAAATCTGTTGAAATCACTTCAGCGCTGACATCGCCTTCTACTAATTCACAAATTTTCAGGTAATGTTTTAAAATATTTTCTGCTCCTGTAATACCTTCTTTTGCCATTAAAGATGGGTTGGTTGTAACTCCATCTAAAACACCTAAGGCTTGCGCTTCTTCAATATCATTGAGGTTTGCAGTATCTATAAAAACTTTCATATGTCTTTATTTTATACTGTTTTTAAATATTCTATTACTTCTTTACTTACTTTTTCTCCTGTAAATCCAAACTTGTTATCAAGTACCGTCGCTGGTGCAGAATACCCAAAGTGATCCAATCCGAAGACTTTACCTTGATCTCCAACTAATCCTTCTAAGTTTACTGGCAATCCAGCTGTTAAACCAAATAAAGGTTCGTTTTTCGGAATAATCCTATCTTGATATACTTTAGATTGTAATTTGAAAAGTCCTTCTGAAATTATAGAAGCAATACTTACTTTTAGTCCATTTTCAGATTCTAAAATTTCTGATGCAACTACGAGAGTGGCAACTTCTGATCCATTAGCAATTAAAACAATATCTGGATTTTCAACTTCTTTTACTAAATAGCCACCTTTTTCTGATGCCAAGGCCTCGTTATATCTAGATGTTCCGATAGCAACAAGATCCTTAATGCCTTGTCGTGAAAGAATTAAACCTGTCGGCGATTTTGTGTTTTCCAAAGCCATTTTCCAAGCGACACAAGTTTCAGCAGTATCTGCTGGTCTAAGGGCTAAGAAACTAGGATTACCACTGTGTTTTTTCAATTTTTGTTGTTTTTGCATTAGAATAATTTAATCTACCATTACCCATGGCATATTCAATTCCGCCAGCTATATGATTTAAGAAATTCTGATCTGTAAAAGTTTCGTCAGTATGTCCCATACCGGTATAAAACATAAAGCCTCCATCAAAATCGTGGTACCATGAAATTGGATGGTTCTCACCATTTTCTCCGCCTTCATAGGTTTTTTCATCCAATTCAACTAACACGGTAATTTCTTTATTGATATCTCTAAAGTTATACCATTCATCTGCTCTTGACCATTTTTCTGGAAGATTTTGATTTGCAATAAACTCACGATCTTTAATAATTAAATCGGCTTCTTGTACTGCGGGATGCCCTTTAAAGTGTGCACCCACAAATTCGTTATACCAAGCCCAATCTGCCTCAGTATCTGTAGCAGCATGGATACCTACATAACCACCGCCGGCTTGAATATATCGCTCAAATTCCGACTGTTGTGGATCATTCAATAAATCACCTGTGGTATTTAAAAAAACAACAACTCCATATTGTTTTAAAGAATCCTCAACAAAATATTTTGCGTCTTCTGTATGTGTAACTTTAAAACCCTTTTCTATCCCCAGTTTTTTGAGGGCTTCTACTCCTTTACCAATAGAGCCATGCCTGAATCCAGTAGTTTTACTAAATATGAGTAAACTTTTTTCTTTTTGCTGATTCGTGCAAGCGAATGACAACGAAAGAACAATTATGAGTAAACTGAATTTGATGATTTTAAACATTGATTTTTTTTAGTATTAAAATAGTTTATTCCTGCTAAATTAAAAACTAACTTCTGAGAAGAAAGGAAAAATATTTTTTACGTATTTTTATTTTAGTTTGTTAAAAAATTTATAGTCTGGTTTTAAATAAAATAAAGAGCCTAATCTACTAATTATAAAGGGCAAATTCGATTTACAACTTGTAATGTCTAGCGAAACACATATTACTTAAACGTTAAAGTAAATAATATACCTATCTGATCTAGTTGATTGTTTTTAGTTGAAAACTGTGGAACTATTAGTTCTTATCTTTTGTTTTAAATTATTTGCTTTATATAATATTAAGAACTCAATTTCTAGTTGGTTTCATTTTTCCAAAACTACATTTTCAGGCATGGAAAAGTAGAGTTACTCACCAATTTTTTAAATTCCAACTCCGCCTTTATTTATATATCGCATATAGTGACACCTTCTTTTAAAGCGGCAATTTTGTCTTTCCAAGTCGGGATAAATTCTTGTGACACATAACCCTTATAGCCTGTTGCCAAAATAGCCTTCATTATAGCTGGGTAATAAATTTCCTGGGTTTCATTTATTTCATTTCTTCCTGGATTTCCCCCGGTATGGTAATGCCCTATATATTGGTAATAATCTCTAATGTTTCTAATAATATCACCTTCCATAATTTGCATGTGGTAAATGTCATATAGCAATTTAAAATTGTCAGAACCCAATCTTCTGCACAATTCTACTCCCCAAAGGATATGATCACACATATAATCCTTATGGTTTATTTTGGAATTTAATAATTCCATTTGTACAGTAATTCCATGTTTTTCTGCAAGAGGTAGGATTTGTTTTAAGCCTTCCACACAATTTTGTAATCCTACCAAATCGTTCATTCCTCTTCGATTTCCACTAAAGCAGATGAGGTTTTTATAGCCAGCTTCAGCTACTTTAGGAATCATTTCTGTATAATTCTTTACCAATGTTTCATGGTATTGGGAATCATTCCAACCTTCAGTAAGGCTAATCTCTGCACCATTGCACATAGAAGAGTCAATATTGTATTTTTTAAGAAGGGGCCAATCTTTAGGCCCCATTAAATCTATGGCACCTACGCCTAGTTCATTTAGCGATTTCATAAAATCCTCTAAAGGAATAGGGTTATCCAGCGTAAAGCACCAATAGCATACACCATGGTTTATATTGTTCTTCAACTTCGCCCTATTTGCTGATAATGATTCCATTGCGTTTCCAGTCTGCAACGACAGTAAACTGGTCGATGCAATGGCTGTATTGGTAATAAAAGTTCTTCTTTTCATTTTATTCGATTTTTGTTACAATTTATCAGTTAATTCAAGTACAACTACCTACCGCGTTAAGGTTTTACATTAAAAATGATGCTAATTAAAGTCAATCATATCCTGAATAAACTACTTCTTTTAAATAAATCAACTATTGATTCTTAAACTACGATTTATCCACTTTCAAAGTTTCTAAATACGCAACAAGATCCACTAAATCTTGTTCTTTCATCACCCTGTCCAGACCTTCTGTCATTAGGGACTTGTCCATGGCCTCCATTTCTACAATGTCGATCAAGGCTATTTCTCTCTGGGTTGCTCCCATCATTTTTAAGGTGAGCTTATCTTCTGACCTGCTAAGGATATACCCTGTATATGTTTTACCATCTTTCAATTTTAGAGTATATCCCTCAAAACCAAAATTGATACCCGCACTGGGATAGATGATACTTGAATACAAAAATTGTTTGGAGAGCTTGTTGCCAATGTCTGATAGTGTTGGCCCAAATTCTATTCCAGAATCTCCAGCTACATGGCAATGAGCACAATAGGTATTGTAAATAACTTTCCCTTGTTCTGCATCCCCAGAAGCTTCCACCAAGGCATCAATATCTAAATTACCGTCGCCTGCCGAATCCAGATATTTAAGTGCATTGGTTTTTATTTCCACATCCCAGCTACTCATTAATTTTAATACAGCTGTGGTTTTATACGCTGTGGGCAACTTTCCTTCTTTTAAAAGGGCATATAATGTGCGTTGGCCTTCTGAGCTGTTTCCAAGGATCTCTACCAATTTTCTAGTTAGGGGCTGGCTCAATTTTTTATCCAATATACATTTCACAAAAAAATCAATTGCCGTGGGGTTTGAAATACCACTCAACATTTCCAACACTTCCATTTTAGTAGCTTCCGATGCATTAGAACTTAAAAAACCGTCTATATATAAACTTCCCCCAAAAGCAAACAACAGTGCTGCAGCCTCTTTCCGTATATCCTTGTCCTCTCCTTTTAAAACAACACGGAACAGAACTTTATTTTGGTCTTTAATTTTTAATTTTTTAATGCTCATCAACCATTGTGGGGTCCCTTCAATTTTTGGCAAGATCTTTTTTACCAATTGGAGATTTCTTGGTGAACTGTTCACGAAATCTTCATCCAATTGTCCAACTGTATACGCCTTAATTTGCGCACTTAAAGGATGTTTAATAGATAACAATGAAAGTAACATTTCATTTTTCTTAGCGTGTTCCTTAAAATCAAAAGCTCTAAAATAAAAAGGTAACTTAAACTCAGAAATATTATTGTCCTTTATCATTTCTACCAACAATGGTACTGTAGCCTTTGCTCTAACACGCCAAACAATATCCATGCCTTGGGCACTTTTCCAATCCTTGCCAACCTTAGCTTTCCAAGCTTTAAAATAAAGATCTGGGTGTTGATCGGCACCAATTCCTAAGGCTTCTAGAGACCAACGGTCCCCTGCCGTATGGTAGGTGGCTAAAGTGGTCCAAATCTCAGCTGCTTTGGGGGTTCCAAGGTACTTTAATGCAATGGCCGCCTCTCGCCGAACTTTGGCGGAAGAATCATTGGCTACACTGGCCAAATAGTTTTCTAAATTTTCTGCTGCCACATACTTTGCCATACGTATCCCTTGCATTCTATAATTGCCGTTTTCATCAGTCAGGGCAAGTTGAATATAATTGTCTTTTTTTGAGGGTATTTTAACTCCCAACCAAAGGGCACGAGCCTTGGCTGTTCCTCCTTTTGCAATCAGCTTTTGTAAAAAAGGTTCTGCAGCTTCTCCCATGACATGTAAATAGTTCCATGACTGGTAAAAGACATCCATATTGCCAGAAAGCAATCCTTTGGAAGCACCTTCAGCTGTTGTTAAATCAAATTTCGTTGGATTGTACCCATCAGTAGTGCTAAGGTGATATACCCGGCCTTGTGCAATATCATCGGCTTTATGACCACCAACGCCACCATCGTACCAATCAGAAATAAACAAGGAGCCATCTGGTGCTACAGTTACATCATCTGGTCTAAACCAATCATCTTTACTAGTGACCATATCCTGAATGCTTGCGTCATAGGCACTCCCTTTTTCGGAAACTATATAGGAACGCACCACGTTATGTCCAGGTTCGGCATGGATTAATTGGTTGTGATATATTTCTGGCAACAGATTATCTTCATACATTAGAATACCACAGGGAGATCCGGAACCTGTTTGCAAAAGGTTTGGTACTGTACCGGGATCGTTTAAATGCCAATGACGTTTGGGTATTTCATTATGCCACCCTGTTCTGCGTTTTTGCCAACTTGCTCCAGTGAGAGCATCTGAATAGCCATAATTGCCAGATTCCATAATATAATTGATTCGTACGCTTTGGTTTCCATCATCATCATTATCCGATTGCCATAGGCCGCCATAGGAATCTACCGTAATTTCAAATGGGTTTCTAAAATTGTGTCCCAATACTTCTACATTTGACCCGTCAAATTCCGTTCTAAAAGCCATTCCCTGCCTGTACGGATTACCCGTGTTATTGATTTCTACTCCATGAACATCCTTAACAGGCTTACCCTCTTTATCCATTAATTGTGCACCATTATTCCCAAAATTAAAATACAACCTGCCATCTGGGCCAAACACAAAAGCATGTACCCCATGATCGTGATCTATCCCTTCCATGCCAGAAAATAAGATTTCCTTGGAATCTGGCATATCATCCCCATCTTCATCAGTAAAAACAAACACATTGGGGCTTACAGAAACAATAACTTTATTCCCCAAAACAGTGATGCCTAATGCGGCATTAATATCTTCGCCTTGATAAAATACCTTAGAGGTGTCTGCTATACCATCACCATCAGTATCTTCCAATATCAAGATCCGGTCTCCTTTTTCATCATATGAATTATTGGGGTTATGTTCCATTCTGTAATTTCTTCCTTCACAGATCCAAATTCTTCCCTTGGCATCTATTGCCATATTAGTGGGATTCTTTACCATAGGCTCTGAAGCAAATAATTGCAACTGCAATCCCTCTGCCACGTCCATTGAAGCCAAAGCATTTTCTGGTTTTCTTTTGTCTTGTTCTGAAAGCGAACTGTAATCCATGACCGAAACTTTTTCTTGCTTACAGGAAAAAAAGAGCGTCATTGCCAGTATCAAAAATACAAGAGCCAAAGGCCAATAGGTTTTATGTGAATTTTTATTTTTCATTAATTCTCTGTTTTTAAAATTACTTATATTCTTACGTTATATTATTCTTTAATGGTAATGTCCTTATATCGTATTTCATAGGGACCACCAGAGTGAGCTTGAAGACATATACATCCTTCTGCGGGTATCTCCGCTTTTTCAGTGTATTTTACTGTAGTAACATCATTGACCTTAATCTCGATATCTTTGCCCTTAGCTATAATCCGGACGGTGTTCCATCCATCTAATTTTGTAATCCTGTCAATAGTCTCTCTTTTGGGAATTTCAAGAAAAATAGCTGGGAAATTATCTGGGTTGGGATACCTAGAAGGGTCTGCCCTGCATTCATCCACCAAAGTTCCCCAAAGTGAAAATTGGTTAATGGTATCAGTAGCTTTATAGTTATATATAAATATTTCGGCATACTTAGGTTGAATATGCCCCATATCTGCTTGGTATGCTGCCACCTGATTTGAACCAGTAATGCGTGCCGCTCTAAAGCTTATTCCAGCATTAGACTTTTTATCGGCGTTATTGAACTTAGCGGTTACAGATAGGTCGAAATCTCCATATTTACGTTTGGTGCATAAATAATAACTCTCTTTCAAACCATTTTCAAGATTTCCCCCAACTATGTTTCCATCATCAACTCGAAAAGCCATGTCCGAACCTTCCCAACCTTCCAAGGAATGTCCATCGAATAATTAGACATTTGTTGGTGTTCCCAATCCACAAGCCACCAACATAAAAATTGCAAAGATGCATCCTGTTTTAGTTAAATACTTTTGAAAATTCATAATATTTTTATTTTGGTTATGCATATTAAAATAATACTGTAGGACTTTTTATAATCAATTATAATTATTTACACCTCTTGATGTTCTTTCATGGTCTATTTGAAATTTGATAATAGCAGAATGAGCGATATAGTGTTCCTCTATTCTAGAAATAATCCGTTCCAAATAAAACAAGTACATCGGATTTGCGATATATATTTTTGCCGAATCCCGTAACCAACATTGAGACCATTGCTATAATCTAGCAGTGCCTCTGGGTGTTTGTACCATAACCATTCGAGTATGAAGTCCGTTGGTTTTCCTAGTACTATTTTTATGTCCGCATTATGGAATTTATCTATTATCCAATCTATCTAGGTAAATTCAAATTCCCCTCCAAAAAGCTCAAACAAACACCATGTATTTAATTCTTTTCATAGGTGTTATTTTAAAATGGACCGTTGCCAATTTATAAAAACGGCCCATTATTTTAAAAAAAACTAATACAATGGATTTTGAATTAAATTAATATTTCTGTTTATTTCATTTTGCTCAATAGGAAGAAGGTACATCTTATGCTCCCATGCCCTATCATTAACATCTTTAACAGTATATGTTGGACTTGTAGTATTACCTACGGGATAAACAATGTCAACGCCTTGTGCATTGGTGCTCATCACCTCAGGCGCAATCATCCATCTACGGACATCAAAAAACCGTTGCAGTTCATAGGACAATTCTATACGCCTTTCGTTTCTATACCTGTCAATAAGGGTTTGACCTGATTCACCTACAATATCCGGCATTCCTGCCCTTGATCTAATCATATTAATATAGGTTATGGCCTCCCCTTCTTGAGCTAATTCCAAACAAGCTTCTGCATAGTTCAATATAATTTCTGCATATCTCATTTGTCTCCAAGGTAATTTTTGCTTTTCGTATTGATGGTTGATGGACGTGTCAATGAATTTTCTTGTATAGTAGCCTGTATAGGTACCGTTCCAATCTTCAATAGGCCCCTGTCTGGTATCGAGACCAGGAGTAAAGGATCCATCTGCTTGTTCATATTTTCCGGTCTGTATAATCCCTAAGGGATCAGACCCTATAACGTCATCGGGTCTTTCCCTCCATTGGGCACCGTCGTGTAATATATTCGCATAAAACCTTGGGTCTCTGTTCTCATAGGGTGCCGTATTATGTGAGGGGTTGGTCCAATCAAATTTGGTTCCATCACTCATTTCATAAGCATCTACATGTTGTCCAAGAGGATGTGACCCTCCCCAGTTATGAAACCCATTGGGCCCTGTAAACAAACCTGGGTTTGGAGAGTCCCAATCCTGATTGTTTACATTGTCCGGAAACGATAAAAGTATATCCTCTTCATTTCCATTATTCAAAAATATATTAATGTAATTGTCTATGGCAACTTCTGTAGAACCAGGGTTAAGTTCCCCATATAAATTATAAATCCCTAAATCCATTACCGCTTTGGCCGCATCCTTTGCTGCTTGCCATTGTGCTGTTCTATTTCCACCAACGTATCCGATCAATTCCTTATTAGAATAATTTGGAGCCCATGATCCATTAGAATTGAAAAAATCACTGGCTGCATACAATAATATTCTAGATTTTAAACCCAATGCAGCTCCTTTTGTAGCATGTGCCTTATCACCGATTAGTGGTAATAGATTAGATGCATCGTCCAAATCCTTCACTATAAAAGTGATACATTGCTCAAAAGTACTACGTGAAATCAATAAATCATCATCCAGGCCAAGTGCTTTGTCTATAATAGGGACACCACCATAGGTGCTGACCAATATGCTATAAAAATGGGCTCTTAAATACAAAACCTCACCTCGTAAAAGATCAATATCATCCCCTGTTAGTTCTGAATCTTGCATATTATCTATAAAAACATTACAAGCTCTAGTGTTTTTATAAAGATTTTTCCAGACATTATTTTTCATGGAGGCAGACCAATGTGCTTCTCCCAAAATGGCCAAATAGCTCGGTGTAATCTCACTTCGCGTCACTGGGTTAATTTCCCAGCCCCAGACGTCATTTGCGATATCTGATAATACCGCAGTAGACAAGACATTGAAACCATGTGGTAGGCCTTTATAAATTTCATTAACAAAAGCTGTAATTAAAGCGGGATCTTGCCACACTATCACGTCAGAATATAGATCTGAGGGCGCTACTTCCAAAAAATCGTCGTTACATGAGATACCTGTTCCTAACAGGGACATTAATATCATTATTCTTATATTTTTCATCTTTTTTTAAAAATTTAAATTAAACCCAAAGTTTATTACTTTATTGAGCGGATAGTTTTGTCCACTACCAGAAATATTTTCTGGATCAAAATCCTTCATATCAGGACTGTAGGTCAATAAATTAAACCCACTTACATAGAACCTTACTTTTTGAAGGTTTACTTTATTAGAGACAGATACAGGCAGTGTATAGCCCAGTTCAATGTTTTTTAATCTAATATAATCTGTTTTTCGTTGCCAATAAGTATTGTCATTTGCTCTCCAATATTCATTATCTCTATTAAATGTTCTAGGGTGTTCACTATTAGGGTTTTCTTCTGTCCATCTATTATCAGAATAGCTTTTCAGAAAATTTCCTATTTCACCAGATTCTGTAGATTCATAAAATACAGCACCAGCTGCTCCTTGCCATAGTGTACTCAGGTCAAAACCTTTATAGCTAAAATCTAAATTAAGACCTGCTGTAAAAGTCGGGATGTTGCTCTTATCAAACCTAACCCTGTCATCACCGTCAATAACGCCGTTATTATCAAAATCTTCAAAAATAACATCTCCTGGTCTAGCTCCTACCAGATGTGGGTAAGCATCCACAGCGGCCTGATCTACAAACACGCCTATTGCCTTATACATAAGTTGTGAGCCAATGGGTCTTCCTGTTGTTTGTTGGTGCTCTAAAGAGCCAGGTGCTTCATCCCAAAATAGGATTTTATTCTTTACAAAGACCCCGTTTACGCCAATGTTGTATTTAAAGTCATTATCATCATTTCTATAGGTAAGGCTAAAATCAAATCCTTTGTTTTCTACTTCGCCTATATTTTCATCAGGTAGTTCTAGTCCTGCAGATGCTGGTACAGACGCATTTTTTTTCCATAAGATATCCTTCCTTGTGTTTATAAAATAATCTCCCGTAAAGGAAATATCACCATTTAAAAAAGTAAGGTCCAGCCCAATATTTTTTTGAATGGCTGTTTCCCAAGTTACGCCCACATTGGGCACAACCCCTTCCATAAGACCTTGCTGCAGGGAGTTCCCCCCATCTGAAATATATAACACATTACCGTATGAATATGAGGTTAGGTATTGGTAGGGGTCAATCAGGTCATTACCTGTCTCTCCCCAAGACCCTCTTAATTTGGCAAAACTGATAAAACTAAGATTCTCACTCCAAAAATCTTCTTCAGATAAAACATACCCTAAGGATACTCCAGGGAAAAAACCATACCTACTAGATTTATTAAAGATGTAGGACCCCTGATACCTCCACACAAATTCTGCTAAATATTTCTTTTTAAAACTGTAATTTACCCTTCCTAAATAACTAAGACGTGCTTCATCAAAACCCACTCCAGTATTGGTAAGGTCCAATTGCCCTCCTGCAAATAACTGATCAATGGATGTAGAGACATAATCTCTTCGGAATGCACTAAAGGAATCCCCTTCCCTTGTTATTTTCTCTACACCAACAAGAAAATTAATATCGTGATTCTCATTAATCGTTTTGGTGTAATTTGCTAACGCACTTAGGGTTATACCCAAATAATCATCAAACTCTTCAGTAAGCCTTGCATCAGAAAACCCTTTTAGACCCGGAACAAGCACTGGCTCATCTCCATCTAAAGAAACACCATCCCATGAATATAATGTCCAAGGTGTAGCCCATTGTTTACGGAACTTGAACCCCTTGTCTACATAAGCATTCCCCTTGACCGAAAGCCCTTCTATTCCTGGAATTTTAATATTTAAAGAAAAGTTGGAATTTAATTTATACCTCTTATCTCTGTCATAGCCTGTAGCATCTGTGCCTATTACCACAGGATTATCTCCATACTCAATGTCTGGCCCTGGTAATCCATTGGGCCAGTAGGCCGGTAAATTTGGTTTGCCCCGCATTACCATTCTAAAAATATCGCCTGCGGAACGAACGGGATAATTACGATCTTCCATACCCCCAATCAAATCAATTCTAAAATCAACATAATCGTTCACTTTAATATCTAGATTTGAACGCACATCGTATTGATTGTATTTTGTTCCGCTATTACGATAAAATCCGTCCTGAGATTTCTGAGAAAGACTTACAAAATACTTAACATTTTCTGAACCTCCACTAACAGAAAGGTTGGTGTAATTCTGAAATGACCACGGCTTAAGTGTCTCTTCAAACCAATCCGTATTAGGGTGACTTAATGGATCTGATCCGTCCCTGAATTTTTGAATATCATCAGCGGAGAACCTCTCTCCTCGGGATTCATATCTGTCTATTTCGTTTAGCATGGTGGCATATTCCGATGAACTAGCCATTTCTGGCAGCACCGTTGGAGCCGAAAACCCCATATTACTCGTAATACTTATTTTGGGCTTTCCAATTTTCCCTCTCTTTGTTGTAATAAGAACGACACCGTTTGCTGCTTGCGCCCCATATATAGCCGCAGATGCATCTTTTAAAACAGAGATGTTTTCTATAGTACTCGGGTCAATTCGTTCTAAAGAACGTCCTACCACACCATCTACCACAATAAGTGGCGCAGAATTCCCAAAAGTATTAACGCCTCTAATTCTAAGGGTAGTCCCATCGTTACCAGGCTCCCCACTTCCAGAAACTGCAACCACACCAGGTATACGCCCCGCAATAGACTGACTAACATTGGTGACCGGTGTTTGTATTAGGCTTTCTCCTTGAACACTGGACACGGCTCCTGTTAATGTCTTTTTTTTCTGTACACCGTATCCTACGACAACAACTTCATCCAAGTTTGCAGAATCTTCTAACAATGCGATTGTTAACTTTTCTTGTCCTGCTACTGCAATCTCCTGAGAGAAATACCCAATAAATGAAACAACCAGGGTAGCATTGGCATTGGTTACATCTAGTGAAAAATTACCGTCAAAATCGCTTGTTGTCCCATTGGTTGTACCTTTTTCAAGAACACTTGCTCCAGGTAAGGGCTCTCCATCTTCGTCTGTAACGATACCGGAAATTT
>TARA_B110000037_G_scaffold125694_1_pt1 | contig 13215 bp, 9 predicted proteins | sample TARA_B110000037 | Tara Oceans TARA_B110000037 (sample SAMEA4397196) | marine metagenome | biome: Polar Biome; feature: [MIX] marine epipelagic wind mixed layer (ENVO:01000061); material: water (ENVO:00002006), including particulate matter (ENVO:01000060) such as... | depth 10-100 m
CAAGGCCGTGGTTCTGCGGCCAATTCTGTGGTCTGCTATTGTTTAGGCGTGACATCTGTAAGTCCTGAAATTGGCACTATGGTGTTTGAACGCTTTGTATCAGCAGCCCGCAATGAGCCACCTGATATTGATGTCGATTTTGAGCATGAGCGCCGCGAGGAGGTAATCCAATATATCTATGAGCGTTACGGCCGCCACCGTGCCGGGCTTTGTGCCACCGTAGTGCATTACCGTGGCAAGCGTGCAATTCGCGAAGTTGGCCGCGCTATGGGCTTATCAGAAGATACGATCAGTGCTCTATCATCTCAACTCTGGGGGTTTTTTTCATCCAAAGGCTTAGAAGCTGCACGCATGGCGGAAATTGGCCTCGATGCAAATGATCCGCACCTACAGCAAACCTTGGCTTTGATCTATGAGGTGATCGGGTTTCCCCGTCACCTATCACAGCATGTGGGTGGCTTTATCGTGACAGAAGGTCGATTGGATGAATTGGTTCCCATTGAAAACGCCACGATGGAAGGTCGTACCTTAATTTGTTGGGACAAAGATGACATCGACAGTTTAGGTATTCTCAAAATTGATATTTTAGCGCTTGGAATGTTAACCTGTATTCGCAAGGCATTTGATATGATCAGTGTGCATCATGCGGTTGATTACACGCTTGCCACCTTGCCTCCCGAAGATCCTGACGTGTACAATATGCTATGTCGCGCCGATAGCTTAGGGGTCTTCCAGGTTGAGAGTCGCGCCCAGATGAACTTCCTGCCGCGCATGCGTCCTCGTACCTTTTATGATCTTGTGATCGAAGTTGCGATCATCCGTCCTGGCCCCATCCAAGGTAATATGGTGCATCCCTATATTCGTAGACGCAATGGCGAGGAAGAGGTCAGCTTTCCCTCAGATGCACTCGGGGCCGTATTGGGCAAAACTTTAGGCGTACCACTGTTTCAAGAACAAGCCATGCAAATTGCTATCATAGGCGCAGGTTTCACACCAGAACAAGCCGATCGCTTGCGTCGCTCTCTCGCTACATTCAAAAAGCATGGAAATGTCAGCGAGTTTCGATCTCTATTCATGAAGGGCATGCGACACAATGGATATGACGAGAATTTTGCTGCCAGATGTTTCTCACAAATCGAAGGGTTTGGGGCATATGGCTTCCCCGAAAGCCATGCAGCCAGTTTTGCCTTACTTGTATATGCGTCAAGCTGGCTCAAACATCACCATCCTGGTATCTTCAGTTGCGCATTGCTAAATTCTCAACCTATGGGTTTTTACGCCCCCGCCCAAATCGTGCGTGACGCACGTGAGCATGGCGTAAAGGTATATCCCATATGTATAAACGCCAGCTTTTGGGACAACGCAATGGAACCTGACGGCACAGGCGGCCTCGCAATCCGACTAGGGTTTCGCCAAATAAAGGGCCTCGCAGAAGATGAAGCTGCCTGGTTAACCTCAGCGCGTGGCAATGGCTATACGGATGTTCAAAGCTTATGGCGGCGGGCGGGACTCAGTCCCAAGATGATTCAAGCCTTGGCAGAAGCCGATGCTTTTTATATTCTTGGGCTGTCACGACGTGAGGCCCTCTGGGATGCAAAGGCCATTACAGGTGACAAACCCTTGCCCCTTTTCTCACAAAGTTTGGATGGTGAGGCGATCATCGAGGGTCCAGCGCATTTACCAAAGATGACGGAAGGCGAAGAGGTGGTTGAAGATTATGTCTCAATGCGCCTCACTCTACGCACCCATCCAGTTGCCTTGATCCGTCACAGGCTGACACCCGGAATGGGTCAAGCCCCAGCACACCCAGCTGTTATTGACAGCACATCAGATCCTTTGGCTCCAAATCGTTCTGAGGCACCAAACCCCAGTTTGAGACAACATCCACGTGATCTAAAACTGATAGTGGCAAATGGCCGCTAAGGACTATAGTTTATTTTGAAGACGCGCCAACAAGGACAGACCGGCAAAGCCGTCAACGGGCAAGCCACTGACAACCTGAAACGCTTCGATCGCCATTTCAGTATTGGGACCTGTAAATCCATCAGTTCCTTTTGTATCAAACCCCAAAAATGTCAGTTGGGTTTGGATAAACTTAATCTCTGAAAAGGATAAACCATGTTGATCTGCACCCTGTGAAAAGTCCAAAGGGGGGCCTCCACGCAAACGATCTGCCAAATACCCAACCGCAATCGCATACGCAGGCGAAGCATTATACCTCAGCAAAGCTTTAAAGTTTTTTGATACAAGAAAAGCTGCAGAATGTACCCCACCGGGCAGGATCAATTTCGAAAGCCACGCGGCATCCATCAAACCAGTCCCCCTCAAACCCAAAGCAGCCCAGCCCGATCCAGTTTGTGCCGGCAAATGCCTCAATTCGTAGAAATTCGAATTCTCTGGAACATGAACTTGTAACCCCCATGGGCAATCAGGCTTCCAACCATGACAAGTTAAAAAATGCGCAGACGAAACAAGAGCGTCTGCTGGGTCATTTGACCAAATATCTGGTCGGCCTACTTGAGCTGACACGGCAAAATCCAAATAAGACTTAGGCATAAATTGTGTGTGCCCCATTGCGCCTGCCCAACTACCACATAATTGATTTGGCGCCTTAATACCTTGGCTAATAATTTCTAAAGCAGCAAAAAGTTGGGCTTCAAACATGGCCCTACGCCGACCTTGAGCCGCCAATGTCGCCAAGGCTGACAAGACAGGCACATCGCCACGAACAGTGCCATAATTTGTTTCTATTCCCCAAATTGCGGCTACAATATAACGATCAACTGAATACTCAACTTCAATTTTTTCAAAGGTAGAGGAATGTAACACCAAAGCGCCTCGGCCTTCCAAAATCCGTTTCTTACTCACCGTCAACGATAGATAGTCCTGAAGGGTCTTACGCGCCTCAGACTGAGTGCTATCCGCATTCAGAACAGAAGGTAAAGGCACCAAATACGGGAGAATCAATTTCAAAACTGCAGCTGAAACTCCCTTGTTAGTGCATTTAAGTAAAAACTCAGACTTCCAGTTCTCAAACGTCATTTTCTTTTACGGATCAGTTTTCTAGAACTCATTTTTTTTGAGCTCCTTCTTCCACTAGAATAATTAGGTTTTCGTTTACTTGTCTTAATTTTTAACTTCGAATCTTCCAACTCAAGTAATTCCAGCAAAAGTCCACCTGTTACAGGTGTGGCCTCAGAAAGCCGCACCATAGCCCGTTGACCCAAGCTGATAACAGTGCCGGAGTCAGTTCCATATAGGGTTTGGGTTTCCGGATCATGACGAAAATATTCTTGCCCTAAAGCTCGCATTGGAACCAAGCCATCCGCACCGGTTTCATCAAGCTTCACAAACACACCAAATCGCGCAATCCCTGAGACACGACCTTTAAATTCGTTACCTACCCGCTCAGACATAAAGCTGGCTAGATAGCGATCAGTTGTGTCTCTCTCGGCCACCATCGAACGTCTTTCAGTATCACTAATTTGCTTCGCTGTCTCATCAAGCATTTCAACATCTTGAAAGGATAACCCATCGTCATCCCAAACATGTGCCAAAATCAATGCCCGATGCACAAGCAAATCAGCGTACCGTCGAATAGGAGAGGTAAAATGGGCATAATTTTGTAAAGCCAAACCAAAATGGGACATGCCTTGAGGGCTATAATAGGCCTGCGTCATAGAGCGCAGTGTGGAGATATTAATTAACTCTGCCTCATCACGGCCGGCTGCAGCGTCAAGCAATTGGTTTAGGTGTTGCGTCTGCAATACTTGCCCTTTTGCCAAAACTAGTCCTACTGATTTTGCGGTTTCCCGCAGAGCATCCAGCTTTTCAGGGCTTGGTTCCTCATGAACTCGAAACAGTAACGGTTGTTTCTTGGCGATCAAAGTTTCTGCCGCAGCAACATTAGCCAAAACCATGCATTCTTCGATTAAACGGTGTGCATCCAATCTATCTTTAAAATTGATTGATGCGACTTTGCCGTCGTCTGACAAAGTTATCTTACGCTCAGGTAGATCTAGCGCTAGAGGTTGCCGGGCTTCACGTGCCATTTTTAGAGCTTTATAAGCAGCAAACAAGGGTTGCAAAACTGGCTCTAGCAAAGGTCCTGCGCGTTTAGATGGAGCCCCATCAATAGCGTCTTGAGCTTCTTCATAAGACAGAGATGCCAGGGAACGCATCATCCCACGCACAAAGCGGTGAGATATTTTTTCACCACAAAGTGACAATTTCATTTCCACTGCAATGCATGGCCGCACAACACCTTCATGGAGTGAGCACAAATCACCAGACAACTGGTCCGGTAACATTGGCACAACTCGATCTGGGAAATATGTGGAATTACCACGGCGCCTGGCTTCGGTATCTAATGCTGAGCCAGAGGTCACATAATGGGCAACATCAGCGATTGCGACCCAAAGCAAAAAGCCTCCTAAATTTTCAGGGTCTGAATCCTCTAAAGCACAACAAGCATCATCATGATCACGCGCGTCCGCAGGATCAATTGTGATTAACGGTAGATCCGTTAAATCAGTTCTAGAACCCATTTCCGTAGGCTTTGCATTATCAGCTTGTGCAAGCACAACATCTGGGAAGCTATCTGGGATACCGTGTTGATGAATCGCAATCAAAGAAACTGCTCTCGGCGCCGAAGGATCACCGAGGCGTTCTACTATACGCGCACGCGGCAAGCCCAACCCTCCCTTGGTACCCAACTGTTCGGCCTCAACCAACTCACCATCTTTTGCATCTCCACGACCTTCGTGGGGAACCCGCCAGTCTTTGGCCTCACCCTTATCGACTGGGACAATGCGTCCACCCTCAGCATCAGCACGATATATACCCAGAATTCGTTGTGGATTTGTGCCAATCGGCCGAATTAATTTACCTATATATTGGTAAGCCTCACCTTCAACGGCTTCGACGCGCGCCAATACCCGATCCCCATTACCCAACGCGGGCTCCCCCGACCTCAAGTTCATCAAAATCTGAGGTAAAATACCCATCCCTTGCCATTCTAGAGGTACTGCAAACAAGTCCCCCTGATCATCAGGACCAAGCATTTTCAGCACAGAAACTGGAGGCAAAATATCAGGATCATTGAACCTACGTTTCCGTTGCTCAATTTGTCCATCCGATTGAAGCGACTTCAACATCTTCTTAAGTTCTATCCGAGCGGCCCCCTTTATTCCAAAAACTTTGGCTATGTCGCGCTTAGACGACTTTCCAGGGTGCGCGCGGATCCATTCGAGGATTTCCGCCTGTGTTGGTAAATTGGCCATAAAGTTCCGATAACATGTGACAGCAACATTCTAAACCCTTGGGTTTTCGCGAAAGTCGTATAGTAAGTACCTCTTAAAAAAGGGGCTTGGAAATGAAATACCTTACAGCATTACTTTTGATGATTGGCCATTCAGTCGCAGCAGAAGATTATACCCTGGGCTCATTAATAGTGACCGATGCCTATTCTTATACAGCAACGGGCAAAACGGGCGCTGGCTATTTTACGCTCACAAATGGCGGTGCAGCAGATGTGTTGATATCAGTAGAAGCTAGTTTTCCACGGGTCATGATGCACGAATCAAAAATGGAAGACGGCGTAATGGTCATGGTACATTTGATGACGGTCGAAGTGCCAGAGTTTGGGCGCGTCGAATTTGTACCTGGCGGATATCACATCATGTTTATGGGTTTAAAAGATAGCTTAGACGCAGGTGATCAAATTAATGCCACGTTAAATTTCAAAAACGCTGGGCCGCTGGCCGTAGCCTTCGAGGTAAAAGACCGCTAAATCATGCTCTTTCAGCTGCCGATACGCCCTTGGTTGGTTCCCACCTGCCCACGATGCAGCAAAAGATGATCCAGCACAACGCACGCCATCATCGCTTCTCCAACTGGTACGGCCCTGATTCCGACACAGGGATCATGGCGGCCTTTGGTAATAATTTCAGTATCTTCACCAGATTTCGTAATGGTTTTCCGTGTGGTCAAGATTGAAGAAGTTGGCTTCACTGCAAAACGGACAACTAAATCCTGTCCTGTGCTAATGCCACCAAGGATACCGCCAGAATGGTTTGAGCTATAGGCTGGACCGTCAGGCCCCATTGAAATCTCATCTGCATTAGCCTCACCAGTCAACTCAGCCACAGCCATACCGTCACCAATTTCAACACCTTTAACAGCATTTATGCTCATCATTGCAGCGGCTAGATCAGTATCTAGTTTACCATAGATTGGGGCCCCGAGGCCCACAGGGACGCCAGAGGCTATAACTTCAATCACGGCACCAACTGAGCTCCCAGACTTACGCAACCCATCCAAATATTCAGCCCAATCTTCGGCCGCTTGCGTATCTGGTGTCCAAAATGGGTTTTGGTCAATCTGAGCCAAGTCAATATTTTCACGATCAATTTTATGCGGTCCCATTTGACACATAAACCCAGTAATCCGCACCAATGGGGCCAATTGCTTAATAGCCTCTCGCGCCAAGCCGCCCGCGGCAACGCGCGCCGCGGTTTCCCGAGCAGAACTGCGACCACCACCACGATAATCACGAACACCGTATTTCTGCCAATATGTAATATCTGCATGACCAGGCCGGAATTTCTCCATAATTTCGCCATAATCTTTTGAGCGTTGATCTGTATTTTCAATCATCAATTGAATAGGTGTACCAGTTGTTAAGCCTTCGAAAACTCCTGAGAGAATACGAACTTGGTCGGCTTCGCGGCGCTGAGTGGTATACTTATTTTGTCCAGGTTTACGTTTATTCAACCAGTGCTGAACCATGCCCTCAGAAATTTTTATACCTGGCGGGCAGCCGTCGACAGTAGCCCCCAATGCTGGACCATGGCTTTCACCCCAAGTTGTAACACGAAATAAATGTCCGAAAGTATTTATACTCATTGGAAAGCTCCTTCGATCCTGCAATATCGTTGCGCAAGCACCGGAGCAATAGCCAGCCTCACATCCCCTATAAAATTATATAATTTGGAAAGCTTTTATGGGGTGGCAAACAATTAGTTTACAATATTTGTTTGCATTGACTTCACAGATCCTTAACCAAGGGTTGAGCTTTAATTCAAAACATTCTATCAAAAATCTACCTCGGGGAGCCATAAATGGCTGAGATGCGAAAGCGAACCCGTAGAACCTGAACCGGTTAAGACCGGCGGAGGGAAGGTTTGGAACATTCCATTCTCTGACCCCGTTCGGCGATATGGAGAATGAAATGAATAATATTACCCTATTCGCAGGACTGTTTTTAGCGAGTGCGGCAGTAGCCGACACCCCTGTATTAACAGTGTATACTTATGATAGCTTTATTTCTGACTGGGGCCCTGGCCCTGCGGTTGAGGCAGCATTTGAAGCAACGTGTGGTTGCGATCTACAAATGGTGGGCGCAGGCGATGGTGCAGCGTTACTGGCACGTATTCGTTTGGAAGGATCCCGTTCCGAAGCTGACATCGTCATGGGCCTGGACACCAACCTGACCCATGCAGCATCTGAAACAGGCCTTTTCACATCTATTTCTACAGCTGCTGATTATACTGTTCCGGGCGGGTGGAATAATTCATTGTTTGCTCCATTTGACTGGGGTTACTTTGCGTTTGTGCATAATACTGATCTTGAATCACCAAAAAACTTCAAAGAATTGGCCGCCAGCAACCTCAAAATTATTATCCAAGATCCACGCTCATCGACGCCCGGGTTAGGCTTATTGATGTGGGTTAAGGCCGCGTATGGTGTAGAAGCTGCCTCACTTTGGGCTGAACTGGCCGACAACATTGTGACTGTGACCGCAGGCTGGTCTGAGGCATATGGCATGTTCCTCGAGGGAGAGGCCGATATGGTTTTATCCTACACAACGTCACCTGCCTACCACATAATTGCTGAAGGCGATGCATCAAAGAAGTATGCAGAGTTTGATGAAGGGCACTACATGCAAATCGAAGTTGCAGGCAAACTTGCATCAACTGATCAAAATGCCCTTGCGGACCAGTTTCTTGATTTCATGGTCTCGGATGCATTTCAAGACATCATCCCAACCACAAATTGGATGTTCCCAGCCGTCACGCCTGCCGCAGGTTTGCCAGACGGCTTTCCAAAAGCCCTACCTGATTCCCAGTCTTTGATCTTCAGCCCATCAGAGGCGACGGCAATACGAACAGGCGCATTAGAGGAATGGCAGGCGGCGTTATCACAGTAATTATCCGCATCATAGGCGGTGGGGCGGTTTTAGTCGCCCTGCTCGCATTTTCTTTTAGTACGGTTCTTGCCGTCGCCTTACATGGCGACGGTTTAGGAACATTGGGGTCGTACGACTGGCAAGCCGTTCGCTTTACAATTTGGCAAGCCTTAGCATCCACAGGGCTAAGTGTGGGTATTGCGGTGCCTGTTGCTCGCGCGCTTGCGCGGCAAGACTTCAAGGGTCGCTCACTTCTGATAACATTATTGGGTGCTCCCTTTATTCTCCCTGTTATTGTGGGAGTTTTAGGCCTTCTTGCTGTCTTTGGTCGTGCTGGTTGGATAAGCCAAGGATTGGATCTGTTTGGGTTGGATCGGTTATCTATATATGGCCCTGCTGGTGTAATTCTGGCTCATGTTTTTTTTAATCTTCCACTAGCTACCCGCTTCATTTTGCAAGGATGGGCATCCATACCCCCGGACCGATTTCGTGTCGCTGATAGTTTAGGAGCTCAACCATGGACCCAGTTTCAGTTGATTGAATGGCCAATGCTACGTGCCATGTTACCTGGCACCTTTCTTTTAATTTTCCTGCTTTGCCTAACGAGCTTTGCAGTGGCATTGGCGATAGGAGGCGGACCGCGAGGGACAACTATAGAATTGGCAATTTACCAGTCATTCCGCCTCGATTTTGATTTAGGGAAGGCCTCTAGCCTTGCGCTCATTCAATTTGTAATTTGTGGTACGGTCGCCGCGCTGGCAATTTTGATCCCACTACCAAGAAATGATGGTCATGGCCTAGGTCTCATACACACCCGCCAAGATGTACAGAGCAACAGAATTATCGACTTTGGCTTCATCAGTATTACAGCAGCGTTTTTAATTTTGCCGCTCGCGTCTATTGTGATCCGTGGCGCAATACATCTGCCCGAACTACCTAATGCCGTTTTTGCAGCCGCTTGGACGTCCCTCTGGATTGCTCTGATATCCACTAGTCTGTGCATAGGAATGGCTCTGAGCCTCGCACTTTCATTCGCTCGTACAGGGCAAACAACTCAAAAATTAGTTGAGGTCGTTGGCATTCTTGGACTGGCAACCAGTCCCTTAGTTGTTGGGACAGGGCTATTTCTAATGATCTTTCCCTTTGCACACCCAATGAGCCTCGCAGTTCCAGTAACAGCCATGGTCAATGCTATGATGGCCCTGCCGTTTGCTTTGCGTGTCCTGTTTCCAGCCATCCGAGACACTTATGTCGATTATATACGCCTTCGCGAGAGCTTGATGATGTCTAGTGGGACTTGGCTTTGGAAAGTTATTTTACCACGTCTTAGCAAACCTCTTGGATTTGCAGCTGGATTGGCTGCCGCCCTGTCAATGGGCGATTTGGGGGTTATTGCCCTGTTTGCAGATCCCGATTTGCAAACTTTGCCTTTAATGCTTTACCGGCTTATGGGCGCTTACAGAATGGACCAAGCCGCAGCCGTCGCAGTGGTTTTAGTCGCACAGAGCTTGGCTCTATTTTGGATTTTTGATCGAGGAGGACGGCGACATGCTACATCTTAACCAGGTTGAATTCACTCAAGGATCTTTTTCTCTGGTCGCTAATTTTACAATACAAACGGGCGCTAAGGTTGCAGTCATTGGTCCATCAGGCGAGGGGAAATCCACATTATTGCATGGAATTGCTGGCTTCCTTAAGCCAACTCGAGGTAACATTCGTTGGGCAGGTGAGCCAATGCCAAACCATCCGGGACTTCGGCCTATAAGCCTTCTATTTCAGGATCATAATTTATTTCCTCACCTCACAGTTTTTAACAATGTTGCCATCGGCCTTAACCCAAGATTAAGACTGTCTGCACCCCAGAAAAAACAAGTGAGTTTGGCCCTACAAAAAGTGGGCCTCCAAGATCGAAATGAAAGCTACCCCAGTGATCTGTCGGGCGGGCAACGTGGCCGTATTGGGTTGGCCCGTGTGCTGTTACGCCAACGTCCACTCTTGCTGTTAGATGAGCCTTTTGCCGCATTGGGGCCTGCTCTCAAAGATGAAATGTTGGAAGCTTTGGACAACGTTCTGAGCAGTAATTCCGCGACCGCATTGATGGTCACACATGATCCACAAGATGCTCTAATTTTTGCAGATCAAGCAATTTTGGTTGCGGATGGCTACGCATCTGCTCCTCAACCTATCCAAGAATTTTTCGATGATCCTCCGCGCGCGCTAAAGGCCTACCTCGGAAACCGCACATAATAAAAATATTCCTCTAAGAAAGGGCGTCGTTATTATCGAACAGCGGGACAAACTTAATCTTTTCGACCTTTGATCGGAGCCCACAGCGCTTTGTTCGCAAGGAACAAAAGCAACGTCAGGACACCCAAGATTAAAACACCCACAGTACCTGCGCGTTTGCGCTGGTTTAGCTTTGGTTCGGCGGTCCACATCAAGAAAGCTGACACATCCTCCGAGAGATGCTCAACATCATTTTTGTGACCGTCACTAAATTCGACTGCTTCGTCATACAAAGGTGGGGCCATTGAAATCCAGCCCCCTGGATAGGCAGTGTTTTCGTATAGTGTTGCACCCGAAACGGTTTTATCATTACCAGTGTAACCTGTCAGGAGTGACAAGATATATTCTGGTCCGCCCATACCTTTGAGAAGTTGGTTGATACCAGTCCCTGCGGGACCATGAAAACCAGCGCGTGCTTTAGCCATCAAAGAAAGATCTGGCGCGTTGGAATTACCACCAACAGGAAAGTGATCCGCAGGTAATGCTGCACGGTAGTCACCTTCACCATCATTTAAAGATTGATCCCATACTTCAACAAATTGATCCGCGTAGGCTCGAACTTCATCTTTACTGAGAGCTGGTCCACCTTCGTCACCCAATGTACGAATTGGAACAAACTTCATACCATGGCATGATGAACAAACTTCAGTGTAGATTTTGAGCCCACGTCGCAATTGTTCCTGATCATACGACCCAAATGGGCCTTCAAACGAGAAGTCATGATCATGCACATGGCCTTCGCTCCCGGCGGCGTAACAGCTGCCAGAAGTAAGGGCTAAAACAAATATCAGAGCTGTCGAGGTTTTTTTGAACATACCTAGGCTCTTTCTTACTCAGCTGGGGAAGCGGCGTTAGCTGCATTCGATTTACCGTAGTGGGCATTAAAGTCATCTTCAATTGTCGAAGGCGGTGCTAATGGTTTTTCGATGACACCCAACAATGGTAAGATAACTAGGAAATAGGCAAACCAATACGTCGCACCAATCAGCGCTAAGGAAGCGTAAGGCTCTTCAGCGGGGCGGGCGCCCAACCACATTAAAAAGACAAAGTCGGCAACCAGAATTGCAAACCACCACTTGAACATCGGGCGGAAACGGCCAGAGCGAGCCATGGAAGTGTCCAGCCAAGGCGCCAAAGCCATCACTGCAATCGCACCAAACATCGCCAAAACACCGAAGAATTTTGCATCAACTATACCGCCGGTTACGAAGCTCGCAAGTTGAACAACCCAAACCTCTGAGGTGAAAGCGCGCAAGATTGCGTAGAATGGCAAGTAATACCACTCAGGCACAATATGTGCTGGTGTCACCAAAGGGTTAGCTTCAATATAATTATCTGGATGACCCAAATAGTTTGGCATAAAACCTACAATCGCCATAAATACGGTAAGAATTAAACCTAGAGCGAAGAGATCTTTTACGACAAAGTATGGCCAAAATGGCAAGGTATCTTTTTCTGCTTCCGCTTTAGAGCCCCGGCGCACTTCAACCCCTGTTGGATTGTTGTTACCGGTGGTATGGAAGGCCCAGATATGCAAAATTACCAGGCCTGCCATCAAGAATGGAAATAGGTAGTGCAAGCTGAAAAAACGGTTGAGCGCTGGTTGACCCACAGCGGTTGCGCCAAGCAACCAAGTCTGAAGTGTTTCACCGATGAACGGTATTGCACCAAACAAACCAGTGATCACGGCTGTGCCGTGGAATGACATTTGACCCCAGGGCAAAACGTAACCTAAGAAGCCGGTAGCCATCATTAATATGTAGATCAACATACCAATAATCCATGTAATTTCTCGCGGCGCTTTGTAACTGCCGTAGTACAAACCACGAAACATGTGCGTGTAGACGGCGAAGAAAAACAGCGACGCACCGTTCATGTGGAAGTAGCGGATCATGTGTCCACCATTTACATCACGCATTATGTGCTCAATCGAGGCAAATGCTAAATCAACGTGCGGCGTGTAATGCATAACTAAGACAATGCCAGTGATGATTTGTAGCGTCAGACAGAATGTCAAAACGATGCCCCAAATCCACATCCAGTTCAAATTTTTCGGAGTTGGGACCAACAATGTGTCGTACAAGAGGCCGATAATTGGGAGACGCGAGTTAATCGCTTTCTCCATTTTAGATTTTGGTTCGTAATGATCGTGTGGAATGCCGCCCATTATGCGCTCTCCTTACCAATAACCAGTTCATTTGCACCGTCGAAGCGGGCGTAGGGAACTAATAGGTTTTCTGGAGCCGGACCTTTACGAATCCGACCTGCAGTATCGTAATGTGAACCGTGACAGGGGCAAAACCAGCCTCCAAACTCACCGGCACCATCACCCAAAGGCACACAGCCCAAGTGTGTACAAACACCCAGCATTACCAGCCACTCACCACTTTCATCAAGCGCGCGGTTTTCATCAACCGCTAGAAGATCTGGTTTATTGTCGTTGCGGCCATTAGCGTCAATCAACTCATCCATTTTAACAGCCCGAGCTGCTTCTATTTCGTTACTAGTCCGACGGCGAATGAAAACAGGCTTACCCTGCCACAATACAGTGATTTGCGTACCTGGCTCTACATCCGCTAAATCCACGCGAATAGAGGCTAAAGCACGGACATCCGCTGACGGGTTCATTTGGTTGACCAGCGGCCACACCGCGGCTCCTGCCACAACCGCGCCCGTTCCGGCGGTCGCATAATAGAGAAAATCTCTACGGGTGCCTTCGTGTTCATCTGTATGCGCCACGA